>PDVH01000175.1_pt1 | contig 16528 bp, 20 predicted proteins | sample 1369781 | NCBI WGS metagenome assembly PDVH01 (sample SAMN07795378, study PRJNA414565) | Alkali sediment metagenome, whole genome shotgun sequencing project. | isolation source: glacial lake sediment | place: Bosnia and Herzegovina: Donje Bare Lake | collected 2016-06
AGATATTGCCGGATGACGTGAGAAGGGTGATACGAAAAGGCACGATCCTGATCTCAATCATGTATGCCAATAATGAGACAGGAAACGTACTTCCCATTCATGAGATTGGAAACATAGCCCGTGAACACGATATCATCCTCCACTCCGACATGGTCCAGGCTATGGGAAAGATTGATATTGATATGGAGTCGTTGAATGTTGATCTTGCGAGTTTTGCAGGCCATAAGGTCTATGCCCCGAAGGGTGTTGGCGTACTTTATGTGAGGGAGGGGCTGGAGATAGATAACCTCATCCATGGAGGGCACCAGGAGGGCGGCAGAAGGGCAGGCACAGAGAATGTCATTGGCGCTGTTGCTTTTGGAAAGGTCTGTGAGGTTATAGCAAGGGATATGTTCGACGAGAACAAGAGAATCGAAGGGTTACGGCAAAGACTCCTTGATGGTATCCTTGAAAGGATAGACCATGTTAGGTTTAACGGGCACCCCACCCGCAGGTTGCCGAACACACTCAATTTGAGCTTTGAGTTTGCGGAGGCGGAATCACTTCTTATTGCCCTTGACTTGAATGGTATTGCAGTTTCTTCCGGTTCCGCATGTTCTTCAGGCTCAACCGAGCCTTCCCATGTATTGCTTGCGATGAGTATTCCAGCTGAAACCTGCCAGAGTGCCATTCGACTTAGCCTTGGAAGAAGCAATACTGAAGAGGACATAGACTATACATTATCTGTACTGCCTGATATTGTTGCACGGTTCAGGGCAATATCACCGCTCTACAAAAAATAAAAAGAGAAGAGAGGACAGAACACAGAGGTCAGGCGATATGAAAAAGGAAATGTTTGAGTCTGACGTCTCAAAATCTGTCATCTTTCATCTGGCTTCATGATGAAATTCTACATCCACACAACCGGCTGTAAAGCAAACCAATGGGATTCCTACCTCATCGCCAATAGGCTCAAAGAAAAAGGTTTTACCCCAGGTCCCATGCCCAGGGCCGATTTTATCATTATCAACGCCTGTACTCTGACTGAAGGGGCTGAGCGTGATTTGCGACGGTTTATCAATCGTGCCCGGAGTGCCAACATGGATGCACGGGTGATCATTGCAGGTTGTCATGCACAGGTCTATCCGGAGAAGACCTTCGGCGCAGATCTTGTTCTCGGTCAGGAGGAAAAGTTCCACATTGACGGATACCTAACCAAAGAAGGTTCATTCGTCAAAAAGACACGTACAATCCCTATGGAAAGCATGCTTGTCAACGGCCTTCCAACAGGAAGAACCAGGGTTTTTCTGAAGATACAGGATGGCTGTGACCGTTTTTGTTCATACTGCATCGTCCCTTTTGCCCGTGGCAAGCCCCGGAGCCGAACTTCTGATGAGATTACCAGGGCAATGAAAACCTTCAGCGAAAGAGGGATCAAAGAGGTAGTCCTTACAGGCATAGAACTCTCAGCCTACAAAGATCCTTTGACAGGGACAGATTTCAAGAGTCTTTTACAGACCTTTGAACAAGAGGAAACACCTCCCAGGATAAGGATAAGCTCCATTGATCCTGTTTACCTTGACGATGAATGTATTCACATTGTTGCCTCTTCGAAAAAAATCATGAAGAGCATCCATATCCCTCTCCAGAGCGGATCAAACGCTATCCTGAATAAGATGGGGAGGCACTACACAAAGGAATTTATTGATGATCTTGTGAAAAAATTGCACAATGTGATTCATGATGTCGGGATTGGCATGGACGTTATGGTCGGCTTCCCGACAGAAGATGAAAGCAATTTTAGGGAGACATATCGCTTCCTTGATGAACTTGATATTTACTACCTCCATGTCTTCCCTTTTTCGCCACGGAAAGGAACAAGGGCTGCCACTATGGAGGATGATGTGAGTGATACGGTGAAGAAGGAGCGTGTAGGATTGCTCCGGAGGCTTGATGCAATGAAGCGCAAGGGGTTTTACGAAAGATTCACGGGAAAGAAATTGTGTATCCTGCCGGAGGGAAAGATTTACCGTAATAATTACATGAGAGGCTACACAGAAAACTACATTCCTGTGTACATCCCCTATGAAAAAAGTCTTGAAAATAATCTTGTGAACGTTACAATAAAGGAAATACGGGATGGCTTGGTGATAGGTGAGCCGGTTAAAAGTTGTAATGACCATTTCTTGTCCAGGCAGTTGTGACCCGTATATCGTATATAGTATGTCGTATATCGCGAACCAAAATTCCACTTTACGCAATACGATATGCTATTAACGATATACTATACAGCCTTTCACGATATACGAAATACGCTATACGGCTTTAAAAATACCGATCTACGAATAACGACATACGATAGGGGGTAATATGTTTGTTTTTGGGAATTTTGTTACAGGAATTGCTTATGTTGTGGACATGTTGCTCAATATCTATTTCTGGATCATCCTGATCAGGGCTGTCCTGTCCTGGATACAACCTAATCCATACAATCCGTTGGTCAGGATAATCTATAAGCTTGTTGACCCTGTTACCTATAAGATATCGAGAATAATCCCTACGAGAATTGGTATGATCGAATTTGCCCCATTTATCCTGATGATCACCATCGTTTTTCTGCAAAGATTTCTTGTCAGAAGCCTTTTCGACCTAGGGGCGAGGATGAACTAAAGGTAATGTGGAACAGAAAATGGTGAATGCGTAGATGAGATAATTGATCCTAAACCCATTTACTCATAAACCCATATTCGCATGAACTGGTTTTCTTATGATTATCGAGGTACATGTCATTACCAAAGCAAAAAAGAGGGAGATAAGACTGGAGGGGACAAACCTGAAAGTCAAGATTACCTCTGTTCCACAGGATGGCAAGGCAAACGCAGAGCTGATAGAATTTCTTGCAGATTTTTTCTACGTAAGGAAGTCGGAGATTAAAATAGTCAAGGGCGAGAGGGAAAAAAGAAAACTCATTTCGCTACCCCTCGATGAGGGTGAATTCAGGCGGGTCGTAAACGAGGCAATGGGTGTATAAATACCTTGTCTTACAAAAAGGGCAAGAGTTACAGACAGTTAATTTGCTTGACATTCAAAGGTTAAACCAATTATATTATCAAATTTTAGAGGTAGGCAGCATTGATTATTAAACTTTCGGATATTGAGGATAAACTTGTCCTAAAAGGTGAGACGACAAATTTGGCATTTAATAACCTTGAGGAAAGGCAATTTAGCATAGAGGCTCCTGTTCTTTTTGAGTTGCTGATCAAGAAGCAGGAGGATAGTATCAAGATTGCGGGGCCAGTAAAAAGTACCATGACAATGATCTGCTCCCGTTGTCTGGAGGAATTTACGTGTTCCATCGATACATATCTCGATATAGAGTTGGCTCCCAAGGAATTTGCATCCCAGGCTGGCGAAATGGAGTTGAGGCCCAACGATTTGGATATCTACTATTTTGAAGGTGATGAAATTGACCTGGATCCTTTTATATACGATGAAGTGCTCCTCAATATCCCGGTCAGGCCTTTGTGCAAGGAAGATTGTTCAGGCCTTTGTCAGTCCTGTGGAAAAAACACGAATGTTGAATCTTGTTCCTGCCATCAGCCTGTCAATAAAGTGTTAGGTGAAAAACTGAAATCTTTTTTAAATAAAGAAGGAGAACAACATGGCAGTTCCTAAGCGAAAAACCTCAAGATCATCAAGAGACAAAAGGCGATCCCATGACAAAGCCACGGCCCCCAATGTGGTGTTGTGTTCAAACTGCAAGGAGCCTAAGTTACCCCACCTCGTCTGCCCGAAATGCGGATTCTACAAGGGTAAAAAGTATTTAGAGGTAGGGGAAGCTTAATTCCCATGGTAAGAATTGCAGTTGACGGTATGGGGGGCGATTTTGCTCCTCAGGCAATCGTGAAGGGCGCAGAACAAGCTTTTAATGAGAAGATTGCCGATGTCGTCCTTGTTGGCGACAAGACGAAACTGAATGCGTTTTTAGAAAATCCTGGCGGGATGGAAATTGTCCATACCGATGAGTATGTGGAAATGACCGAGTCACCTTCGACTGCGCTCCGAAGGAAGCGAGGTTCATCGGTCAATAAGGCTTTTGAACTGGTGAGAACAGGAAATGTTCAGGGCGTTGTAACAGCAGGAAACTCCGGCGCTGCCATGGCTTTTGCCATCTTCACCCTGGGAAGGATCGGTCTTGTGGAAAGACCGGCAATCGCTACCCTCCAGCCGAATGTGGCAAAAGGCACCATAACGGTGCTTCTGGATGGCGGCGGCAATGTGGACTGCAAACCCGTCAACCTCGCCCAGTTTGCCATCATGGGAAGTGCCTTTGCGAAGAGCGCTTTTGGCACCGCAACCCCGAGGGTCGGGCTCTTGAGCAATGCTGAAGAGGAGACAAAGGGTAATGATTTGACAAGGGAAGCCCATGCCATGATCAAGGATCTTGGCCTTAATTATCTTGGTTACATCGAGGGGAATAATGTACATAACGGACACGTCGACGTCGTGGTTTGTGACGGGTTTGTGGGTAATATAGCGCTGAAAATAACAGAAGGCGTTGCAGAATCGTTGATGACCTTCCTGAAAGAGAACATCGAAAAAAGCCTGAAGAAGAAAATCGGGTATCTCCTTATGAAGGAGATTTTTGATGAACTTGCAAAAAAAACAGATTATTCTGAATATGGAGGGGCTCCTCTCCTGGGTGTAGACGGTGTCTGTATTATATGTCACGGCAGGTCCAACGAGAGGGCCATCAAGAATGCAATTTCCATGGCCGCAGGTTATGTGAAAAAGAACTTAAACGAGTCGATAAAGGAAGCGATGATCGACCATTTCAAAGGTTAAAGGAGAGTTTGTCCATGGATTATTTCCTTACAGATGATCAGAAACATATCCAGGCATTAGCGCGGAGGATCGCCGAAGAAAAGGTTGTACCCATACGGGCTGAGCTTGATGAAAAAGAGGAGTTCCCCTGGAGCATCATGAAGATTTGTGGGGATACGGGACTTTTCGGGGTGAGTATTCCTCCTGAATACGGTGGTATGGGTGGCGGATGTTTTGAAAATTGCCTCGTTGTTGAGGAATTGAGTAAAGCATGTCTTGGTGTTTCCGTGAGCTATGCAGCCAGTCTTCTCGGTGCATATCCCATCCTGCTTGGCGGCTCAGATGAGCAGAAAAAGAAATACCTTAAAGAGATAGCAAGCGGGAGCAAACTGGCTGCCTTTGCCCTTACTGAGGCCAATGCCGGGAGCGATGCCCAGGGTGTTAGAACAGAGGCAAAAAAAATAGGCGACGAATACATTTTGAACGGCACAAAGCAGTGGATCACCAACGGAGGAGAGGCAGAGATTTATACTGTCATTGCTATGACCGACAGGAAAAAAGCCGGCAGGGGAGCCACTGCCTTCATTGTTGAGAAGGGTATGGAAGGCTTTTCTTTCGGAAAAAAGGAGAAAAAGCTTGGCATCAGGGCTTCTGCGACAAGAGAGCTCGTATTTCAGGATTGCAAAGTTCCCAAGGAAAATGTTATAGGTAGAGAGGGGATGGGGTTTATCTTTGCTATGAGAACCTTCGACAAGACGAGGCCGGGCATTGGCGCCCAGGCAGTGGGAGTTGCCACCGGAGCCCTGGAAGCTGCTGTTCACTATGCGCGGGAAAGAGAGCAGTTTGATAGGAAGATTGCTTCCTTTCAAGCAATTCAACATATGATTGCAGACATGGCAACTCAGGTTGAAGCCGCCCGAGCCCTTGTCTATGCAGTGGCGAGATATATTGACAGCAATCCAAGGGATTCCTCAAAGGTTTCGGCTATGAGTAAGGTTTTCCCAAGTGACACGGCAATGAAGGTCGTTGTTGATGCGGTACAAATTTTTGGTGGTTACGGGTATATGAGAGATTACCCAGTGGAAAAGATGATGAGGGACGCAAAGATACTCCAGATTTATGAAGGGACGAACCAGATACAGAGAAATGTCATTGGCCTCGAACTAATCAAAGAGGCAGCCTCAAAGAAAAAGTAACGGGAGATTTATCAGCAATTCTATGAAAAAGATAGGTGTTGTCTTTCCAGGTCAGGGCTCACAATACGTGGGCATGGGAAAAAAGCTTTACGACCGTTTTGGTGAGGTGAGAGAGCTTTTCGCACTCGCTGACAGGGCTCTGGGTTTTTCGATTTCTGATCTCGTGCTGAATGGTCCTGAGGATGCATTGAGGCAGACCTTTAACACCCAGCCTGCCCTTGTGCTCGCGAGCTACGCGGTTTGGCAGGTACTTCAGAAAGAAATGAAACTGATTCCCCATCTTGTGTCTGGACATAGCCTCGGCGAGTATACTGCCCTTCTCGCGAGCGGGTACTTCACCTTTGAAGATGCGCTGAAGGTAACTCGAAAGAGGGGAGTTCTCATGGAGGAGTCCTGCCCGAAAGGAAAAGGCGGGATGGTTGCCCTCATCGGAGCCAATATGGAAAAAATTCAGCCTATGCTTAAAGAGATATCCCATGATGACTATGTCGCTGTCCCGGCAAACATGAATTCGGCGGAACAGGTTGTTCTATCCGGTGATATTGGCGCCCTCAGGGAAGCAGTGGAAAAACTGAAAGGCATGGCGTATAAAAAAGCAGTCTTTCTGAATGTATCAGGACCTTTCCACAGTCCCCTCATGAGAGAGGCCGCAGAAAAACTGAAGGTTGAATTGAAGAGTATCCCTGCAGGGGTAATGGCGGTGCCGGTTGTCTCAAATGTTGATGCCACCCCTGAAAAGAGTAAAGACGCGATCGTTGATAAGCTCTACCGGCAAATGTTTTCGCCGGTCCTCTGGGAAGCCTGTATCAAAAGGATGGCAGCGGATGGTATTGAATGTTTTATCGAGGTGGGACCCCAGAAGGTTTTAAGCAACCTCATAAAAAGAATTGAGCCAAACATTCCCTGCTACAATGTTGAAGAGTACGAAGATATTGAAGTCATTAAGGGTGTGTTAGGATGAGAGGGAATAGCAGTATAGAATGTTCGGTGTTGGTTAAAAGAATGTTCACAGTTCACAGCGAGACAAATGAATCACCACTAAATACCTATGCGGTTCTGTGTGGTTACCTATCGCCTATGGCCCATTGCCTATTGCCCAAAGAGGTTTTCCAATGAAAGACACAGTTACCATTGTCACCGGTGGCTCCCAGGGTATCGGGAGAAGCATAGCAGAGTTCCTTGCCTCGAAAGGGGGCGATATTGTAATCTTTGATATCATTGATGGCAGTGAAGTTGTACAATATATCAGAGAAAAGGGGCGAAGGGCAGAGTTTTTCCACGTTGACGTATCCAACTTCCAGGCGGTAGGTGAAGCAGTCGATAAGACTGTGAAGGAAATGGGTAGTGTCAACAATCTCGTGAATAATGCCGGTATTACTGTCGACAAGCTCCTCCTGAGAATGAAGGAAGAGGATTGGGACAGGGTAATACGGGTAAACCTGAAAAGCGCTTTTAATTGCACCAAGGCAGTGGTTCGTTATATGATGAAGACCGGTGGTTCGATTGTGAATATTAGTTCCATCGCCGGGGTTATGGGTAATGCCGGTCAAGCAAATTATGCAGCGAGCAAGGCTGGCCTTATTGGTTTCACAAAGAGCGTAGCCAGAGAATACGGGGAACGGGGCATTAGGGTCAATGCAATTGCTCCTGGTTTTATAAAGACAAAGATGACCGAGTTCCTCGATGAAAAAACAAGGGAGACGATGTTCAAGGCCATTCCCTTGGGAAGATTAGGAGAACCGGCTGATGTTGCTCATGTTGTGTATTTCCTGCTTTCTGAGTATGGAAATTACATTACGGGGGAGGTGATAAACGTTAACGGTGGTTTACACATGTAAAGATTATTAGTGAGCGATCAGTGCAAAGCAGCAAATGCCTTTAGACATGATGGCCTTTGTTGTTCGCTGAAAGCTTGTGTTGTGCTGTTTAAAAAATTGGAGGTGATTAAATGACAGTTGCAGAAAAAGTAAAGGAGATGATCATAAAACAGCTTGACTCAAAAGAGTCTGAGGTTGTACCGGAGGCACGGTTTATCGATGACCTTGGAGCAGACTCACTTGATATCGTTGAGCTTATCATGGCATTGGAAGACGAGTACGGCCTTGAGATTCCTGATGAAGACGCTGAAAAGATTGAGACGGTCGGGGATGCAATACGATATATTGAAGAACATATAAAAAAGTAAAAGGAGTGGAAAGCCTTGAAACGTAGGGTGGTAGTTACAGGGGTGGGTCTTGTTACACCCTGTGGCATAGGAATCGACAATGTATGGAACAATATTCTGAACGGGCAGTCCGGAATCGGTCCTATCACACGGTTTGACATTACCCAATTTGACACAAAGTTCGCAGGTGAGATCAAGGAGTTCACACCTGAGGACTATATACAACCAAAAGAAGTTAAGAAGATGGATCTTTTTATTCAATATGCCATCGCGGCTGCTCAAATAGCAGTTAATGATGCAGGGCTTGATATGGGCCGGGAAGATTCGGAACGGGTTGGGGTCGTAGTGGGCACAGGGCTTGGAGGGCTCCCGACCATCGAGAAATACCACGGTGTACTTCTGGAGAGAGGCCCGGGCAGGATAACCCCTTTCTTTATCCCCATGCTGATAGCAAATGAGGCACCAGGTCATATAGCAATTCAGCATGGCTTTAAGGGCCCGAATCTTTGCATCGTCACTGCCTGTGCAACAGGCGCCCACTCTATCGGGGAAGCCTGCAGGATTATCCAGTATGGCGATGCCGACGTAATGGTGGCCGGAGGAAGCGAAGCAAATCTGACCCCTCTCACTGTAGGAGGGTTTAATGCCATGAAGGCTCTGTCTACCAGGAACGATGATCCACTGAAGGCATCGAGACCGTTCGAGCGCGACAGGGATGGATTCGTGGTGGCAGAGGGTTCAGGAATAGTCATCCTGGAAGAACTTGAACACGCGACAAAACGGGGCGCAAAGATCTACGCAGAGATGGCAGGCTACGGCTACAATGGGGATGCATACCATATCACGGCGCCATGCCCGGATGGAGACGGTTTCATCCGGTGCATCAGGATGGCGCTCAAGGACGCACTTCTTTCCCCTGACGATGTGGACTATATAAATGCCCATGGAACATCAACAAAACTGAACGATTATATTGAAACACTCTCGATTAAAGAAGTTTTTAAGGAGAAGGCTTATAAGACACCGGTTAGTTCAACGAAATCTATGACAGGCCATCTCCTCGGGGCTGCAGGGGCCATTGAGGCCGTTTTTTCAGTCCTCAGCATTAGAGATCAGGTATGTCCGCCAACGATCAACTATGAGAACCCTGATCCGGAATGTGATCTTGATTATGTGCCCAACACAGCACGGAACCATGCTATCAATGTTGTCTTATCGAACGCTTTTGGATTTGGTGGAACCAACTCTGCCCTTGTTTTTCGGAGATTCAAGGAATGAAGGTTGTAATCGGGTCTGATCATGCCGGTTATGAACTGAAGGAGCAGATAAAGGTTGTCCTTGAAGAAAAGGGGTGCACCATCATCGACGTGGGGGCAGAATCCCCGGCGTCTGTTGACTACCCTGATTTTGGTATAAAGGCAGCCACGCTTGTTGCCCGTGGTGAGGTTGACCGGGGCGTGCTCATCTGCGGGACCGGTGTCTGTATGAGCATTATTGCAAACAAAGTGAAAGGTGTCAGGGCTTCTCTCATCTACGATCTCTACACCGCAATCCAGAGCAGAAAACATCTCGACGCGAACATCCTCGTGCTGGGAGGAAGGGTTACCGGCAAAGACCTTGCCGCTGAAATTGTCAGGGCATGGCTTGATACACCTTTTGAAGGCGGGCGGCACCAGAAGAGGATCGAAAAAATAGAGCGATATGAAAAGGACTATCTGAAAGAACTATGAAAATGGAAGGAAAGGACAAAGCGGTTTTTGATCTGTTGAAACACGAGATAGAAAGAGAAGAATACAGCCTTATCCTGATCGCGTCAGAAAATTATGTGGATGAAGAAATTCTTGAAGTCCAGGGCTGCGTCCTGACAAATAAATATGCAGAAGGTTATCCTTCAAAGCGATACTACAGTGGATGCCAGTTTTTGGATGAGATTGAGAGCATAGCTATTGAGCGGGCCAAGACCCTTTTCAATGCTGAACATGCGAACGTTCAACCTCATTCAGGTTCTGCCGCCAATATGGCTGTATATTTCGCTGCTCTCAACATAGGGGACAAAGTTCTCGGTATGGATATTGCTCACGGCGGCCATTTGACCCATGGCGCCCGGGTAAGCTTTTCCGGGAAACTCTACCAGACTGTTGGCTACCAGGTAACAAAAGAGAACGAGATACTCGATTACGACGAGATAAGAAAGGTAGCCCTTGCAGAAAAACCAAAAATGATTATCGCTGGTGCAAGCGCCTATTCGAGGTTTATTGATTTTAAAAAATTCAGAGAGATTGCGGACGAGGTCGGTGCCTATCTAATGGCGGACATTGCCCACATTGCCGGGCTCGTGGCTGCAGGCCTTCACCCTGACCCAATAGAGTTCTCTCACTTTGTGACTACTACGACCCATAAGACCTTACGCGGTCCGCGGGGAGGGATGATCCTTTGCAAGAAGGAATTTGCCAAGGCTATAGATTCTGCAGTTTTTCCCGGTATCCAGGGTGGTCCTCTCATGCATGTGATTGCTGCGAAGGCTGTTGCCTTGTCGCAGGCTATGACTGAGGATTTCAAGGAGTATCAGCGGCAGATCATTAAAAATGCCCAGCACCTGTGTAGTTCCCTTGAAAAGAAAGGCTACAGGATTGTTTCCGGCGGAACAGATAACCACCTTTTCATGGTGGACCTGACAAGTAAAGGTCTTACCGGAAAAGAGGCCCAGGAATCCCTTGAAGCGAGCGGTATCATGATCAACAAAAACCTTATCCCTTTTGACACAAAAAGTCCCAATGTGACAAGTGGTATACGGGTGGGGACTCCAGCCGTTACGACACGGGGCATGAAAGAAGCTGAAATGGACCTCATCGCTGATTTTATCGATACCGTGCTGCAAAAACCTGTCGATGTTGCGCTGCAGGCCAACATGAGAGATAAAGTCAAGACGTTATGTAAGAGATTTCCCTTCTATTCCCGTATTTACGATCTATGAAAAATCATCGCCCTGATTGGGATTCCTACTTTATGGAGATAGCCCGAATTGTTTCGAAACGGTCTACCTGTATAAGGAGGAATGTGGGGTCCCTTATTGTAAAGGATAAGCGGATCCTTTCGACCGGCTATAACGGCGCGCCCATTCATTTGAGACACTGCATAGACGCAGGGTGCATGCGGGAGCGATTGAATATTGCCTCAGGAGAACGCCATGAGCTCTGCAGGGGGCTTCATGCTGAGCAAAATGCAATCATCCAGGCAGCCTACCATGGTGTTTCGATTAGTGGCGCGGATGTCTATTCAACCCACCTTCCATGTTCCATTTGCATGAAGATGATCATTAATGCAGGTATCGAGAAGGTTCTCTATGCCGACGGATATCCTGATGAGCTTTCCCTCGAACTTATTGACGAATCAGGAATTTTGGTAAAAAAAGTGAATCTTAACGGTGATTCACCGAAAAGTGGAGATGTGAGGAGTTCGGTGGGCAGGAACTCAAAACTGCTATCAAAGAAAGCATGAAATGCCCTTTCTGCGGTTATATAGAAAGTAAAGTCCTTGATTCACGAATCAGCAAAGAGATGGATACCATCCGGAGACGGAGGGAATGTTTAAAGTGTGCAAAGCGATTTACTACTGCTGAGAGGCTTGAGGAAGGGCTCCCGCTTGTTATAAAAAAGGACGATAGGCGTGAGGTGTTCGACAGGACAAAGATCCTGAACGGACTAAAAAAGGCGTGCGAGAAGCGCCCCATAAGTATTACACATCTTGAGAAGAGTGTTTCTCGGATTGAATACACTCTGCTGGATCGGGGAGACAGGGAGATTAAGGCTTCAGACGTGGGCGCCATGGTGATGGAGGAATTGAAAAGACTGGATGAAATCGCTTACGTCAGGTTTGCATCGGTCTACCGGCAGTTCAGAGATATCAATGAATTCATGGATGAGCTCAAAGAGCTTCTCCTGAAAAAGGACGAAGCGTAGCACGGGAATCAGGTATGTATGGATGAGGCCTCAACGTTGCACTTTGTTGGGTTTTTGAGTTGAAAACTGATAGCTGACGGCTTTTTGCGAAGGGGTTAACGGTGAAAGACGAACAGTATATGCACTCAGTCCTTTCTCTTGCCCGAAAAGGGATGGGAACAACCTCGCCTAACCCGATGGTGGGCGCTGTGCTTGTAAGGGGTAGTCGTATAGTTGGAAAGGGATATCATCACAAGGCTGGTATGCCCCATGCAGAGATTGTCGCTCTCCATGAGGCGAAGGAAGAAGCAAAAGGGGCAACCCTTTATATCAACCTTGAACCATGCGTGCATGTCGGGAGAACGCCCCCGTGTGTGAACTCAATTATCGCCGGGGGGGTCAGGAGGGTGGTTATTGCGATGCTTGACCCCAATCCGCTGGTCAACGGAATGGGAGTTGATGCGCTAAAAAAGGCTGGTATCGAGGTGAAAGTTGGGCTCCTGGAGGAAGAGGCAAAGAGATTGAATGAGGCCTTTGTGGTTTTTATGGAGAAGAAGAGACCTTTCTATACCATGAAGGGTGCTGTTAGTCTTGATGGGAAGATTGCAACAAAGACCTGTGATTCCAAATGGATATCAAACGAGGAATCGCGACTATATGTGAACAAGTTAAGATCTACGGTAGATGGCATTATGGTGGGCATCAATACTGTTATTCTTGACAACCCTCTCCTTATACCCAAAATTTCCCGACCAAAAAAATATCCCGTACGAATCATACTTGACTCAAAACTCCGCATCCCCTTTTCCTGTGATGTAGTGAAGACCTCCGAAAAGTACAAAACATGGGTTTTTACTGCCGAGGACTCCAGGTCCGACAAAGAGGCAAAGCTCAGCTCAATGGGGCTCGAGGTAATTCGGATCCCAAAGGATGAGAGTGGGAGGGTTTCACTCAAGCATGTCTGTGAAGAGCTCTTCAGGCGTGATATTATGCATGTCCTTTTAGAGGGAGGCGGGGAAATGAATAGCAGCTTCCTGAAAGACGGCCTTCTCGACAAGATTATACTCTTTTATGCCCCCATCCTAATCGGCGGGAAGGGGGCCTACAACCTCATTGGCGGCAAAGGGGTGGACTTCCTGAAGGACGCTTACAAAATCGACATTGCTGCCGTAAAAAGGTTTAAGGGAGATATCTATTTAGAGGGCTATGTTCACAGGAATTATTGAGGATATCGGGTCCATTCTCTCAATCAGGAAATCAAGCGGGAAGTGGGAATTCAATATAAAAACAGCCCTCGTCAAAACCGGCATTCGTGAAGGTGACAGCATTTCCATTGATGGTGTATGCCTGACCGCCACCACGATAACGGGCGACGGTTTTATTGCCGATGCTTCTCTTGAGACGCTCAAGGTAACAACATTGGCTGACAAAAAAACCGGCGTCAGAGTAAATATTGAAAGGGCCATGGGAGCGGATGGAAGATTTGGCGGACACTTTGTTATGGGACACGTAGATGGTATCGGGACGATTGCAGATATGAGAAAAGCCGGCGATTCGGTGAGACTTAGCGTTGAGATACCGCTTGATATTACAAGGTATATTGTGAAAAAGGGCTCGGTTGCCATCGATGGAATAAGCTTGACAGTTAACGAGCAAAGGAATAATATATTTACAGTTAACATAATCCCTTTCACCGCATCGACAACAACCATTGGTGAAAAGAATCCGAAGGATAAAGTCAACATTGAGACTGACATCGTCGGAAAATATATTGAGAGTTTCATTGCAAAAGACAAAAATAAGGGAGTCGATCTCGATTTCCTTTATAAACATGGATATGTAAGAGGGCATTAATTATGGCTATTTCGAAGATAGAGGACGTCATCAGGGATATTGCCGAAGGCAAGATGGTGATCATGACCGATGATGAGGATAGAGAGAATGAAGGGGATGTGATAATCGCAGCCGAGAAAATTACCCCTGAAGCCATAACCTTCATGGCGAGGTATGCCTGCGGACTCATCTGTCTCTCCCTGACCGAAGATAAAGCGAAAACCTTAAACCTCCCGCTCATGGTGAGAGACAATACTTCCAAACACAATACGGCGTTTACTGTCTCTATTGAGGCAAAGAAGGGTGTAACAACCGGTATTTCTGCCCATGANAGGGCAAAAACTGTCCAGGTAGCTATCGATGACGAATCAACAGCGGACGACCTGGCGCGACCGGGTCACATTTTCCCNCTTATCGCGAGAAAGGGGGGTGTTTTGCGTCGTGTNGGCCATACAGAGGCGTCAGTTGACCTTGCCAGGCTTGCCGGATTGAAATCGGCCGGAGTGATCTGTGAGGTTATGAGCGAAGACGGTCCAATGTCCAGGCTCCCGGAACTTGAGGTCTTTGCCGAGCGTCATGGCCTTAAGATAGGAACAGTTTCAGACCTGATTCAGTATAGGATGAAGAATGAACATCTGGTAACGAGGGCTGCAGAGACCAGGATTCCTACGCGATTCGGAGGGGAATTCAATCTGATAGGCTATGAAAATGATTTGGACAAACAGGAACACCTGGCTCTCGTGAAAGGTGATATCGGTCCGGACGACGTGGTTCTTGTTCGAGTCCACTCTGAATGTTTTACCGGTGATGTGCTTGGCTCCATGCGGTGTGACTGTGGAGAGCAGATGCACAAAGCCCTTACGATGATTGATAAAGAGGGGAAAGGTGTATTTCTCTATATGAGGCAGGAAGGCAGGGGTATCGGGCTCCTCAATAAACTCAGGGCCTACAGCCTCCAGGACCAGGGGCACGACACTGTGGAAGCGAACATCGCTCTCGGATTTTCACCTGACCTCAGAGATTATGGAGTTGGTGCTCAGATACTGAGAGACCTTGGCGTCCGCAAGATGAAGCTTTTGACCAACAATCCCAGGAAGATCAAAGGCCTTGAGGGTTATGGGCTTACAGTGGTTGAGAGGGTTCCTCTGGAGATGTTACCCACAGAGGACAACATAGCATATCTGAAGACCAAGCAGGAAAAACTTGGTCACATTCTCCACAACATATAAGGAGCATATATGACACATGAAGGTAAGCTCAACGCAAAAGGTTTCAAGTTTGCAATAGTTGTGAGCAGGTTTAACAGTTTCATCACTGACAGGCTCTTGGAGGGTGCCCTCGATGCACTGAAAAGGCATGGAGCAGAGGACAAACAGTTAGACATCTACAGGGTTCCGGGCGCCTACGAAATACCTCTTGTAGCGAAGCTCCTCGCAAAAAAGAAAGATGTGGATGCGGTAATTTGTTTAGGTGTTGTCATAAAAGGTGCTACACCCCACTTTCACTATGTGGCTTCCGAGGTCGCAAAAGGTATTGCTGTTGCTTCTCTCGATCACGAAAAACCAATTACCTTCGGTGTAATCACCAGTGAAAATATTGAACAGGCCATTGAGCGGGCAGGAAGCAAATCGGGCAACAAGGGCTACGATGCTGCAATGGCTGCGATTGAAATGGCAAATCTCTTAAAGGACAAAGCCTTGTGCGGAGACGGAAAGCTAGAGAATTAGCCCTGCGGATGCTCTACCAGGTAGAGACCGCAGGTGAAGCTCCAGAGCTTGCCCTTGCCCGATACTGCGAAATCTTCCCATACCAGAAAGACATAATAGATTATGCCCGGTTGCTTTTGTCAGGCGTCATACGCGAACAAGAAGCTATAGACAAATACATAGAGACTGCGAGCGAGCACTGGAAACTCGGGCGAACTACCTACATTGACAGGAGCATATTAAGGCTGGGCGTATTCGAAATGCTCTTTTCTCAGGATGTGCCACCCAAGGTCGCCATAGATGAGGCAATTGAAATGGCAAAAAAGTATGGGAACGAAGAATCCAGGGATTTTATAAACGGGATTCTTGACAGAATTTTTAAGGAATCCTATAAAAAGGTAAAAGCTGAGAAGCCGAGAAGCTGAGAACGCACGCGCTTTGCGAAGTTAGATCATATCCACTCAACCTCTCACTTTCGTTTGAAACCATGATTCACATCATTATAGACGGATACAATTACATATACAGGATACGTAGCGAGCCGGCCATCGTTAGCGCGAATCTGGAGATGCTCCGGCGGGACCTCTTGGAAAGGTTGTTCCATGTTGTTTACGCAGGAGATGGCGAGACTGCCGATGATGTGATTATTGGGTGGATCCGCGAGAAACGGGCAGGCCGCATCGTGGTTACTTCAGACCGGGCCATTATCGATGAGGCAAAAGAGGCAGGAGTGCCCTTCATGACGCCTGTCGCACTGGAATTGTCCTTGGCGGGCGGCAAGGAAGATTTGGGGGATGAAGACGTGGGGCAGGAGTTTCATCGCCCCAAAACGGGAAATCCAAGAAAACTTCCAAAAAAACTTCGCAAGGTAACAAAAAGTATCGGCAA
>PDVH01000156.1_pt1 | contig 16519 bp, 16 predicted proteins | sample 1369781 | NCBI WGS metagenome assembly PDVH01 (sample SAMN07795378, study PRJNA414565) | Alkali sediment metagenome, whole genome shotgun sequencing project. | isolation source: glacial lake sediment | place: Bosnia and Herzegovina: Donje Bare Lake | collected 2016-06
TCCCGCCTCGTTTTCACTGTATAGGCCTGCGGGACATAGCCGCACGGCCGGTTTGAGACGAGGGTCCTTTTCCTTGCCGGACCTGATCCTGATATGGGGGTCCCCGACCGGCTTAAACACATCGAGTCCCAGTTTGGCCTTCAAATCGACTTTATCGCTCATATCTTCATTACCTTTCTCGTATCCTTAAGCATAGCCCACAATTCGCCGAGATTCACACGCCTCCTTATAGTCTGGTATATTTTCTCCTTGGGGCCGGCTGGAACAGCATAGATGTCTTTCATAATATTTCCAACCAGTTCCGGATAATGGTTGAAAAAACGAGTGTTGCTGATAACGGCAGGTGTTTCCTGGAAGTTTCTGAAATCCCGTAGAACGAAACTTTCCTCCAGAAGCTTTTTGTATATACTGAGCGTATCGGCATTGAAATTTCCGGTCTCCTTTGCATTCAGGACTGCCTGAGCGGCAAAGTAGCCGGACGCCAGTGCGTATTCCATGCCTCTTACAGTGAAACCGACGTTAAGTGTCAGCCCTGCGGCGTCACCCGCGACCAGAATGCCATTGCCATAAAGATTGCCCAGTGCCTTATATCCACCCTCCGGAATGATGTGGGCGGAATACTCTGTTGTGCTGCCTCCTTTTATCAGGGGGGCGATTTCCGGCCGTTCTTTGAATGCTTCTAAGAGTGGAGGAACTTCAGTGAACAATTGTTCTTCAGCAATGTCCTGGATGCCGACCACAATGCCCAGGCTGATACTATCCTTGTTCGTATAGAGAAAACCTCCCCCAAATTTACCATGAGTGACTTCTCCCACAAAAAGGTGTGCCGCTCCTTCCTCGCCATCAAGCCTGAAGCGGTCGTTGATAAGGCCGGGATCGAGGGCGATAACCTCCTTGATTCCCAGGGCGAAGTCATGAGGTGAGCCGGGTGATCGAAGTCCCGCCTTTTCAGACAGGAGAGAAAGCACGCCGTCGCAGGCGATTACAATGTCCGCTCCCAATTCATCACCACCCGCTACGACTCCGGCTATTTTCCCGTTGTCTTTAATGATGTCGTCGACCCTGGTCTTCGTGAGCAACATGATGCCCTTATCTTCAACCTGTCCGGCAAGCCACCGGTCAAATTTCGCGCGCAGGACACTGTAACTCTGGCGGGGCTCTTCCCGCAGCTCGTTGCCGGAATAGTCCACGGTAACAGAGCGCTCTTTTGCCATAAGGGTGATACCTTCGTGCGTGATGAAGCGCTCCAGGGGAGCCTTTTCGAAGAGACCTGGAAAGAGATCACGAACGGGGTTCACATAGAGGCGGCCGCCTGTCATGTTCTTGGAGCCAGGATAGTCTCCCCGCTCCAGAACCAGCACCTCAAGACCGCTGTCTGCTAAAGTGTAGGCAGCTCCCAGACCGGCAAGCCCCGCACCCACGATGATCACATCGAATGTATCCATTTTATTACTTTACAATTTGTGGGGATAAACTCTCAAGATACTCGATTAACGCGTTTATGCATTGATGCAGCCCGGTTTTCGATTTTTCCGTGCTGTACATAACCGATGCCCCTATCATGCCGGAAAAAATCATTTCCGTGACTGATTCCGTATTCACATTTTTCCTTAATTCACCGGATTTTTTCCCCTGATCCAACAATCTCTTTATCATCGCTTTTAGTCGAATAAAGCCTTCGTTGAGCTCTTTAGAAAAAAGGGATTTTTGATCATCCAGTTCGACAGAAAGGGTGACAAATATACATCCGCCTGGGAATGTATTCCTATCCGTCAAATATCGATCCCGATAATTTTCCAAGAGCTTCCTCACTTTGGCAACGGGTTTCTCGATCTGATCCAGACCATCAAGATTTCTTTGTCGCCAGATTTTTCTCGCTTCGCTTAAAACAGCTAAGAAGATATCGTCCTTACTTTTGAAATGATTGTATAATCCACCCTTCGAGGCTTTCACTTCCCGCATAATGTCTTGAGTGGAGGTATTTGAAAAACCTTTTAATGAAAACAGCTTCAATGATTCATGAATTATTTTTTCTTTTAGGGTAGCAGAATCTTCCATGAAACTCTCCTTCGAAAAGAGGGAGACCGGTCGGTCTCTTGATGCTTTTGATAACAAACGCCATTATTGATGTCAAGAGATTTTTGTTTCTGAATACTATAGTGCACAGTCGAAACGAAACTATCTGTTTGAAATTATTAAATCGACTTATATGTTCTTCTGCCTAAAGAGTGCCGAAATCCGTTCGAGTTCTTCTCGTGTGTTGACATTAATAAACATCTTACCATCAGGATCATATGATTTTATGATATCCTCCGGGATCTCCAGGGTCTTCAATCCCTTGTAAAAACCGGTGATCTTAAGTTGATCCCGGTCAATGATTCTTTTAATGGCAGGAAGGCAACGTCTTGAATAAATGGCATGGAGGGGCTGCAGGCCTTCGGAGGTTTTCGGCACAACGATATCATTATTGCCGCAATGTTCGATCATGTATTCGATGAATGACTTGTTCAGGAAAGGCATGTCGCAGGCCGCTACAAAGGCATGCTCATGGGAGGCAAAGAAAAGACCCGTGTAGATTCCTCCCAGCGCGCCCTTATCTTTAATGATATCGGTCACGATTACAGCGTCATGATCAAGATAATCCAGGGGAGAGTTAGTGGATAGGATAAGTTCCCCAAAGAGATCTTTGAAGATCCTTACCGTTCTGTCGATCAGGCGCTCACCGTTGATATCGAGGAAAGCTTTGTTCGTTCCCATCCTCGTATTTTTTCCGCCCGTTAAGATAATGCCTGTCATAAACGATTTCTAATTTCAGGTTAATAATTTTCCGCCAATACTTCGTAGTATGACCGGGGATGTTTACATGCGGGGCATTCATTCGGTGCTTCAGCTCCCTCATAAATGTAACCACAGTTTATGCAGTGCCACTTTACCGATGCCTTCTTTTTAAATACTTCTTTGTTCTCGATGTTCTTTATGAGTTTCCTGTACCTGCTCTCATGGAATCTCTCCACTTTCGAAATTTGCTCAAAAGAGCGTGCCACTTCCGGGAAGCCCTCATCTACAGCAATCTTGGCGAAGTCTGAATAAAGAGTGGTCCATTCCAGGTTCTCTCCGGCGGCTGCCGCCTCCAGATTGCTTTTAGCGTCCGCTATAACACCCGCGGGGTAGGTGGCCGTAATTTCTATATCGCCTCCCTCGAGATGTTTAAAAAATACCTTGGCGTGTTCCTTCTCGTTTTCCGCTGTTTCTAAAAATATATTTGCGATCTGTTCAAAACCTTCTTTTTTGGCGGCACTTGCGAAATAAGTATATCTGTTTCTTGCTTGCGACTCACCGGCGAACGCTGCCAATAGATTTTTTTCTGTCCGCGATCCTTTGATTGACTTCCCCATATTCTCAGTTTCCTCCTCTATGGTTTTTTACAATATTTATTAGCATCATGCAAATTTTCTACTTGACTGTACACTATAAAGCAAGAATATTTTGTCCGCTCGACTGCTGAAAAAAGTCTCCCAGCTTTCGCGGAGACAGGCATTGCGGCTTTGCGCTGCGTCCTACCCCGGATCGCGTCTTGAGTAGGCCTTTGCCAAAACTTAACACTATCATGATAAATTTGCCTTGATAAAATTTTACACGGGTTGTAAAGGTGGCGATACATCGAACGTGGGGGTCAACGAATGTACTGGGATAAAGATATTGAAACGATGGATCGCGAAGGGCTGGAAGCTTGCCAGCTTGTAAGATTTAAGAAGACATTCAAGAAAGCGAAGAAATCCATCTATTATAACAAAATGTTCCGGGATATTAGACTGAAGTCAGAACAGATAGACTCTCTTGATGTAATCAAAAAAATTCCCTTTACCACAAAGGACGACTTGAGAGAGCACTGGCCGTACGGTCTTCTCGCTGTTTCGAAGGACAGCTTGATTCGCATGCATGCATCCTCCGGTACGACCGGCCGGGCTACAGTAGTATTTCATACAGCCAATGATATCAAGGCGTGGGCGGATGTACTGGCCCGCTGTATATATATGGCAGGCATGAGAAAGACAGATGTTTTCCAGAACATGATGACATATGGCCTTTTTACCGGGGGTCTAGGTTTTCATTATGCTGCGGAGAAGGTGGGTGCTCTCGTAATACCGGCAGGGGCGGGCAACAGCAAACGTCAGATACAACTGATGCGTGATTTTGAGACGACGGTAATACATATAATTCCCAGTTATGCTCTTCATCTCTCAAGGGTTTTTGAGGAATTGAAGGTTGACCCAATAAGAGATACAAAACTGAGAATGGCCTTCATTGGTGCCGAACCTCATTCAGAGAAGATGAGAAAAAAAATCGAGGAGATTTATGGTTTCAAGGCATACAATTCCTACGGCCTTTCAGAAATGAACGGGCCGGGAGTATCATTTGAATGTCCCTGTCAAAACGGGATGCATATCTGGGAAGATCATTATTTTGTGGAAATAATAGATCCAAAAACTTTAAAGCCGGTTTCCGATGGTGAAGTTGGAGAGCTTGTCTTGACCAGTCTGGTGAGGGAAGGTATGCCTCTCATCAGGTATAGAACAAAGGATTTGACGTGTATTATCCCCGGCCCGTGTGCATGCGGGAGGACTCACAGGAGAATCGATCGGATCAAGGGCCGGACAGATGACATGCTGATCATCAAAGGGGTCAATATATTTCCTATCCAGATCGAGAAGAAACTGATGGAGATACCCGGTGTCGGGAATAACTTTGTGATTATTCTGGAAAGGGAAGGTTATGATGATCAATTGACCGTTAAAGTTGAGGTACAGAACGAGGTCTTCACCGGTGACTTAAGACCGCTTGAAAATCTAAGAAAAAGGATTGTTGATGAATTGAAAGCTGACATCCTGATCACACCAAGGGTAAACCTGGTCGAGCCGGGCAGCCTTCCCAGCGGTGAAGGAAAAGCTGTACGGGTTATTGATAACAGAAAAGAGTAAATAAAGATAGAGAGGTGTAAAAGATAGAGAGGTGTAAATATAAACATGACGCACAAAGACGCAGGAAACTATAAGGCCAAACATTCTCCCGATGTTAAGGGTGATGAAAAAATTGCCCGTGCGGTAGAGAAAACAGCCATCAATGGAAAAATAAGTTGTGTCGATGCTGAAAAAATTACCGGCAATTTATGTGTGACAATGCAGGAAGTAGGCGTCAATCTTGATTTGATGGACATTCAGATCAGCAAATGTCAGTTGGGTCTTTTCGGGTACAGCCCTGAAAAGATCATTGTCAAACCTGCCAAGGCCGTACCTGGTGAGTTGGAAAAGGCCATTAAAAGTGCCTTGATTAACAGCCGTCTGCCCTGTGCAGCCGCTTGGAATATCGCTGTAAGATTCGGCATTTCAAAAATGGAGGTTTCATCAGCCTGTGAGGCCCTGAAGATCAAGATTAAACCTTGTCAACTGGGGGCTTTTTGAAATAAGGAGCTATCACTTAATAACTGTTGCGTGATAGCTCCTTACCCCTTTTGTTCTTCGTACCGGGCGAGCACAAAGAGCATATCTGCTAATCTGTTTAGATATTTGTGGATCTCAACATTATTGACTAGTCCGTCGACCTTAAGCCGGGCGGCTTTTCTTTCCGCCCTTCTTATTATTGTTCTAGCCATATCTATTTGGGCTGAAATGATAGTTTCTCCCGGGTAAATAAACTCGTTCTTCAATGTGACGTTTTCCTGAAGCTCATCAATGATCTTTTCCAGGCGCTGAACATCTCCTGCCCCGATCCTGCGACCAAGCTTTTGAATGTCTTCGGGCTGGCTGGAAAGCTCCGCTCCCATGGTGAGCAGGTCTTTTTGCACACTTAGTATAATTTCTTTAATGTTTGGGTTCTTTGTCGCAGCCCTGGCCACCCCGAGTGCGGAGCTTGCTTCATCTAATGTTCCGTAAGTTTCCGGCCTCGCATCGTATTTAGGGACTCTCTGCCCGCCTAATAAGCTTGTTTCCCCGCCATCGCCTTTCCTCGAAAATTTCATCCTCTTCTCCTTTCGATGTACCTCGCAACAATTTTTAATATGACGTCAGTATTTCTACGGGCGTGCTGGAGTATTTCATCTATGGTCAATTCCTTTTCTCCGATACCGTGCCCGTAATTATCCACAGAACAAAGTGCGGCATATGACAGACCCAATTCCTGAGCAATGGCCGCCTCACTTGCCATCGTCATCCCGACGAGATCGGCAAACCGGGACATCATTTTGATTTCAGACTTAGTTTCAAGCCGAGGGCCGATAGTTTGCCAGTATACCCCACCGTCTACGACCTTTATTGCGCAGTCGTGTGCCGCTTCGATCCATTTCTGCCGTACCTCAAAACTTAGTTTTGGTGTGATGTGCATGGCTTTTTCATGGAGTGTGGTTGGCGTTCCGGGAAACATGATGAAGTCATCTGGGATAACAATCATTCCCGGCTTTAATTTCTTCTTAAGAGAGCCTGTGGAATTGACGCTGATAACCTCTTTAACGCCGATATCCTTCAATGCCTTCAGATTGGCCTGATGATTAATCAGGTGCGGCAAAATGTGATGCTTGGGGTTTTTGCCATGCCTTGGTATGAATGCAATGGTATCTGAATGGAAAACAGGAACCTCACCAAATTCCGTTGCCATTTCCTTCTCTTCCAGCTTTTGGAAAATACCTTTTCCCTGGAGGAGAATGATGCCGGATATGATGCCCAGAGGTTCCATGTGATTCTCAGCACGACTCCTATAATTAATGAATATGCTTATAACAGATTTGTATGTGTCTGTCAAAATACAGGATAATAAATTTCTTTGACATCATTTGTTGCAGTATGCAATAGTACGGACAATGGTAGTAAGGAGGATATGACATGACTAAAGAAGAATCCTTGGTTAATTTGACTGACAGCAATTTTGAGCAGGAGGTTCTCAAATCGGAGAAGCCTGTTCTCGTAGATTTTTGGGCGCCATGGTGTGGTCCTTGCAGGGCGATCGGGCCGATTGTGGAAGACTTGGCAGGAGCATACAAAGACCGTGTAAAGGTCGCAAAACTCAATATTGACGATAATCCCAAAACCGCAGCCGCCTATGGCGTGATGAGCATACCAACTCTCATCCTGTTCAAGAACGGTAATGCCATGGATAAGCTCCTGGGCCTTGTGCCCAAAAATCGTCTTGAAGAACTGATGAAAAAGGGTTTGTAGTAAATGATTTATAGAATGTGTGTAAAAAGAAAGGTTTTAATTTTTATCCTGATTGCCATTTTTTCCCTGTCCGGATGTGGCTGGTGGAAGCACATGTGGGAACGCAGCGACAGGGTAAAAGGCACTCCAGAGGCTCTTTATCAAAAAGGATATGAGGCATACCAGGATGGTTGGTACAAAAAGGCAATCGAGCATTTTCAAAGGCTGAGGGATGAGTACCCTCTCAGCAAACTTGCGATTCTTGCTGAACTGGGGATTGCCGATTCCAATTTCAGCGATGAAAATTATGGTGAAGCTGAGATGGCCTATAATGACTTTATAAGCCTTCATCCAACTAATGAGAATATTCCTTATGCCATGTATCAGCTTGGCATGTGTCACTATAATCAGATGTATAGTATAGACAGGGACCAGACCGAGGCAATTAGAGCCAAAAAAGAATTTGAAAAACTTATTGCCCGTTTTCCAAGCAGTAAGTTTTCCTTCATGGCGGAGAAGATGCTAAGGGAATGTAAAAAAAATCTTGGGGAACATGAGTTCTACGTTGCGTATTTTTATTTTAAGAAAAAGCAGTATAAAGCCGCTCTGAAGAGATTTGAAACAATCACACATGATTATGCAAACCTCGGGCTGGATTACAAGGTGAATTACTTCATCGGTGAGATCAAGAGACGACTTGCCGAGGAGGAAGCAAAAACAAAAACAAAAGCTGCAAAATAAAATCCTCAGTTTTTATATCCCCACAAAAAGCAAAAGATCGTGCGAAATAATGTTTATCGAAACTCAAGGTTTGGAAATCTCAATTACGAATGTACGGGTGTAATCCTACGGATTCTGAGTTATAGTAAAAGTTAAGGAACAAAAATAATGCGTTTGATGTCTAATAAAATAGAGATTTCACGTTATCAGTGGATGATAGTCCACCTGATTCTTATTATTCTTGTAATTGGCACCGGCTGGTTTGTAACAGATTATTTGGGTACCAGAGCCAGGCAGGAGATACTTGAAGATAATCAAGCGACGTCATTACTCCTGACAACCCATCTAACCGGAGAACTCAGAAAGATTGAAGGGGCAGTTAAAGCCCTGGCAGGATCTTCCCAAATCCCTGCGGCTCTGATTTCCCGCGGGAAGCAGGATATTGCTCGTGCAAACGAAGCTTTAGACAGATATAATTCGGCATTAGATGTATCTGTCAGTTATATTATGGATGTCAACGGTCTTACCATTGCCTCTTCCAACCGCAACGATCCGGACAGCTTCATGGGCAAATCATACCAGTTTCGTCCGTATTTCACACAGGCAATGGACGGCAAACTCGCTCGTTACTTTGCCCTGGGTGTTACCTCCCTAAAAAGGGGTTTTTACACGAGCTTGCCTATTAGGGATCATGACGGCAATATCATTGGTGTTGCCGCAATGAAGAAGGACCTCGATGATATAGAACGTCATCTGAGGAATTACACTTACTGCTTTTTCGTCAATCAACAAGGGATTATTTTCCTCTCCAGCGATCAGGATATGCTCATGAAGGGCCTGTGGCCGGTCCCAAGGGAAGTGGAAGACGAGTTACTGGCTTCCAAACAGTTTGGTGAAAAGCAGTTTGGCGCATTAATGTCGCATGAAGTTTTCGACGGAACAGAAGTCACTTTTCGCGGACATAAATATCTCGCTTCACGAAAGCTAATTGATCCCTATGGATGGTCGATCGTTTTCATGGCCCCGACAGATAGGATCACGATATATAAATCGGTCGGTGCGATATTAACGTTAGTCGTATGCCTACTAATCACGATACCTTTGGCCGTTACGTATCAGGCCGTAAGGTCTGCTGAGGTAGTTCGCAAGAGTGAAGAGCGATTTCAGCAGGTGGCAGAGAGTTCCCAGGATTGGATCTGGGAGACAGACAGGGAGGGTTTGTACACCTATTCAAGCCGGGCCGTAAAAAATATCCTCGGTTACGAGCCGGAGGAGATAATCGGGAGACATTACTCCGATTTCTATGTTCCGGAAGAGAGAGAGCTGCTGAAACAGATATTCAAAGAATTCTTTGATCGGAAGGAGTCTTTTTTCCGCATTATCAATAAAAGGGTTCATCGGGATGGTCATCAGATTTTTGTAGAATCTACGGGTGTCCCCTTACTTGGTGCTGAGGGTAAAGTGGCAGGTTATCGTGGCACCAACCGTGACATTACTGAGAGTAAGTATGCAGAAGAAAAGCTCAGGGAAAGTGAACAGAGACTGCACAGGGTTATTCAGGGCTCCCCGATTCCTACATTTGTGATTGGGAAGGACCACAGAGTCATATACTGGAATAAGGTATTGGAAGAGATGAGCGGCATCAGGGCTGAAGAAGTAATCGGTACAACACAGCACTGGCGGGCTTTCTACGATGAAGAAAGACCTTGTATGGCGGATTTGCTGGTGGACGGAACTCAGAGCACAATTCCACATTGGTACGTCGGGAGATACAACAAATTGAAGTTGTTGGAAGAGGCATATGAGGCCACGGATTACTTTCCAGGTTTGGGTACAGAGGGGAAATGGCTGCGCTTTACAGCAGCAGGCATAAGGAATTCTCAGGGGGACCTCGTCGGTGCCATAGAGACCCTTGAAGATATCACTGAACGTAAGAAGGCTGAGGAAGAAAAAGAAAAATTGGAAAGGGGGCTTGTCCATGCACAAAAAATGGAAGCCATCGGAACGCTTGCAGGGGGCATTGCCCATGATTTTAACAACCTACTCATGGGAATCCAGGGATATGCTTCGCTGATGCTTTTGACGGCCGACAAAGATCATCCCATTTACAGCAGGCTTAAAGGCATAGAGGAGCAAGTAAGAAGCGGCGCGGACCTAACGGCGCAACTTCTGGGATTTGCCCACGGAGGCAGGTACGAAATCAAGCCGACAAACTTAAATGAAATCATCAAGAATACTTCCACCATGTTTGGGAGGACTAAGAAAGAAATCACGATCCACCAGAAGTACCAAGACGATATCTGGCCTGTAGAAGTTGACCGGGGTCAGATCGAACAGATATTCTTAAATCTTTATGTCAATGCCTGGCAGGCCATGCCAGGTGGGGGAGAGATCTACCTGGAGACGGAAAATGTAATTTTGGATGAGAGCTATGCAAAAGCTTTCTCCGTCGAATCAGGAAATTATGTGAAAATATCCTTAACAGACACAGGTTCCGGTATGGATGAGAAAACGCGGCAGAGGATATTTGAACCCTTCTTTACTACAAAAGAAATGGGCAGAGGCACCGGCCTGGGCCTGGCCACAGTTTATGGAATCATCAAGGGTCACAAAGGGTACATCAATGTTTACAGTGAAAAAGGAGGGGGGACGACCTTTACCATTTATCTTCCTGCTTCGGAGAAAGAGGTGACACGTGAGGTTAAGACCCCTGAAAAGCTGTTAACAGGGCATGAAACCATCCTTCTCATAGATGACGAAGACGTGATCATTGCGGTTACCAAGGACATTCTGGAAAGCCTCGGCTATAGTGTGTGGAACGCGAAGAGCGGCCATGAAGCCATTGAGATCTATAAGGCCGATAGAGACAAGATCGATCTCATCATTTTGGACATGATTATGCCGGAGATGGGAGGTGAAGAAACTTTTGACCGTCTGAGGGAAATTAATCACGATGTTAAGGTGATCCTCTCCAGTGGGTACAGTTTAAACGGTCAGGCGATTAAAATCATGGAAAGGGGTTGTCATGCCTTCATCCAAAAGCCCTTCAGCATTTTAACATTATCTCAAAAGGTCAGGGAGGTGTTAGATAATATAGGAGATGTCACGGAATAACTGTTACATTCATGCATCTCATCTTCAGGGCATCTTTGCCCGATCCTCAATCACAAAATCCTCGAAATAGCGCTGCTATTCCTGCGGTTTTGCTCAATCAGATAAGCCGAATCTAACCCAAATCTGAGCGCCTTGACGCAATAGTTATTATATGACAGCTACGTTAAAGTTTCTTATTTTCTGAAGGGCTTTATATGTTGATTCCTCCGGCATCAAAGAAGTATCGAGAATAATGTGTAAACTATCCGGAATTTTGGTAATTGCATCAAAGGCTTCTTTCTGCGCCGAATAGATTTTCCAACGCCCATCGGAAACCTCCCCTGGTGAAGCAGGGTTTTCAACATCCCCTCCTGGGGGATTTTGAGCATCTTGACGGCACATTCGACTAACCGGTCTTTCATTCCGAGGACGATGTTTCCGCCTGCATCCTCTCCTATTTCAACAACCTCCAAGGTATACCTTTGGCGCAAGTCTCCTGTTCAGTCTTAGTTCTTCGTTGCAGTAATATTTCCTCTTATAGAGAGTGGTAAAATCGAGAAATCCAAAATCAATGGCCTTCTTGACCTTGTACACATATGTCCCGGCAATAAAGATGTATGATATGTGCGTCTGAATTAACTCAACTTGTTCCGGCCGGTGGGGATAAAATTCCGGCCGGAACATAGCTTCCACCAGTTTGGGATGAGTCTTCTTTAGATAATCCCTTTGCTTTCCATTTCTTTAAGTTTTACAGGACCATATCCAAGATATTTTAGGTAGACAAATCCGTTGTCGTAACCGACTGGCCGGCATACCCACTTGGTGCGGGGTGGCGTCTCCGTAGCCTTCCACTGTGCCTGGGCACAGAGCACCGAGCCGTAGATAGGATCTTGAACAGGTGTGAACATCCCCCGATCCAGCCAGTTTTCATCGTGCATTGCTTTCCATGGCGATACGATCTCCGCCACGACCGGGGTTATAGGTGCCAATCGGCCGCTTTTCGCATATTCAACCGATTTTTTTGTGAGTTCCTCACTCGTGTACTGTGATGTTAATGGATTGATCATGGACTGATATTTGAGCTGCCAGTCTTTTTTCATGAAAGGTGCCAGGGTAGTCCACTCCTCCGCCTTCCATTCATCGTACTTTCCTATCATATCCACAAAGGCTTTCCACATCTCCAGACGCAATCCGCCGAGAAAGACGCCACCATCCCTTGTCGGATAAAAACCATATAACCATAAGGCGGTATCAAGGCTGCCGAAGCGCTCATTGATAACCCCAGCCTGACCGTACCACATGAGCTGATAATCGTTCAGGCGGCCATAGGCCTCCGGTGTAGAAACATCGATGGCCTGACCTTCGCCGGTCAGGTCTCTATAATATAGAGCCGCCAGTATGCCCATAGCAGCGAAAGTACCGGAGACGGACCACGCAATCCATGGCCCAGCCTTTGTGGGAACGGCATACGGCATTTCCTTCACGGTTTTCCCTTCCGGCAAAACCTCTCCTGTTGCATACTGTATGCTGGAGCGCGCCTGGGAAACATTGTCATAATCGTACTGTTTTCTTCCACTCTCCGGGCCGAACTGGCCGAAGGTGGAAATTGATGTAAAGATAAGGCGGGGATTGATCTCGGAGAGTGCCTCATAGCCGATTCCCCACTTATCCATAGTGCCGGCAGGGTAGGTCTCGATCAGGATGTCCGCCTGGCCGACGAGGGATGTAAAAATGTCTCTTCCTTTTTTTGTCTCCATGTTCAACGTTATGTGGTACTTGTTTCGTCCTTCCTGTAGATATGCAAGGCCCGTGTCCTTCACCATGATCCCATGCGGAGAGTAAGTCCTGACGAGATCTCCACCCGGCGGTTCGATGCGGATAGTCTCTGCGCCGAGTTCCGCCAGCAATGAAGAACAGTAGCAACCTGCCATACTCCGTGAACTTATATCAAGAACTACGAGGTCATCCAGAGCCTCGGGTTTCTCGAAGGTCTTCGAAGGGTCGTCGAGTGACCTGATATGGTCTGCCCAGTCCGCCCATTTTGATCTTTTATAATCTGCCATGGCTCGTCACCTCCTTAATATGGCACCGGATTGCCCGTCCCAATCTGAGGGCGGTCTGCGACCCTGCTGGTCCTTCCATCTTCCCAGGACTCCGTGTGTGTAAAGTTCGTTTAGCTGGGCGTTATTCCTGCCCAGAATCTTGGTCATTATGTAATCGTTATCAAAGCCGACGGGCCTGACACTCCAGCGATGTTTAGGCGGGGTTTTGGACATCATTACGGGAAATTCATGATCCACATACATCCCGTACATGGGATCATCAATTTCTTTGATGAAGCCGCGGGCCCTGCGATGGGGGTCTTCGCATTCATCCTTGGCGGTGTGAAGCCGGGTAGCGGCAAAACCGTGTTTCTTTCCCAGGTTCTCTATCTGATCTGCTGTTTTTGTTGCCGCCCATGCGGCGATGGTTTTGAGGATGGCCAGGGCATTTTCATCCTTAAGCCGGGTAGCGTGGTCCTTGAACCTGGGGTCGTCAGCCAGTTCCGGCTTGCCCATGGCCGTGCAGAGTCCCTTGAATTCATCCGGTGCTGGTGCAGCAAGGGCAGCAAAGTTACCATCTTTACAGAGGAACGTATCGGCAGGGCAGATGCACTGATCTCTATTTCCCGAAGGTTCCGCCCCTTTGCCCGTCATCTGCTGATATGGCCAGACCCAGCCCATGGCACGCATTATGTTTTCGCTCTGAGACATTTCAATGTACTGACCCTTACCTGTTTTTTTCCGGTGATGGAGGGCTGCAAGCACTGCGACTTCTCCCATCATGGCTCCATAAACATCGCAGATCCAGATGCCCTGTTTGAGCGGGGGGCTACCGGAAAAACTGGATAACCATGCATAGCCAGACAGAGCCTGAGCAGCACCATCATTGGATGGCCTGTCTTCTTCGGCATAGCGTCCCCATTGGCCAAAACCGTTCTTTTCGATATAAATAATACCGGGGTTGACTTTCTTAATATCTTCATAACCGATGTTCCACCGATTTGTTACTGCGGGCCGGAGGTTGAACTCAACAATGTCCGCTTTTGCACAAAGTTCTTTGAAGATATTCTGGGCTATATCAATGTGCAGGTCGAGTGCCATGTAATACTTTGATGGATTGATATGGATGAACATGGGGCCCTGTTCCTTGTAAAACCATCCGAAAGGATTCAGGGAGCGGGTCACATCTCCCACAGGGGGTAATTCGATCTTGATCACTTCAGCCCCCATCTCAGCCAGAAACGATGGGCCGGCCGGTCCGAAGAGCAGCGTACAGACCTCTATTACCCTGATTCCCTTAAGAGGTGCCGGTTTTTTATACTTGTTTTTGACATAATCTTTGAAGACTTCAGGCATTTAATATCCCTCCTTTTAATCCTCAGGCTATAAGTTCGTGTGTGTTAATACAACAACCGCCATCGTTCCTCATTTTATGGTCATCTACTTTTTTCTATCACCCCCTTTCATTTTCCCGGCCGCTCAACTGGCCGCAGGCGGCAAGAATATCACTCCCTTTGCTCGCGCGGACTATAGCTGTATAATGTTGATTTAAGAGAACTTGCTGAAAACACCTTAAGCTTCCCTCTGATGGGCTTTTGAAAGTCGAACCGGGATATTCATTAAAGACGATCAGGTTGAGGAGACGTGCCAGCTTTTCCGCATCTTCGGGAGAATCATTTATTCCTGCAATAAGTATGTATTCGAATGTGAGCATCCTTCGTCCAGGCATGGGATAGTTCCGGCAGGCATCGAGAAGTATTTCTATAGGGTACTTCTTGTTAACGGGCATCAGATAGCTTCTTGTTTTATCGTCTGGTGCATTTAAAGAAATGGCAAGATTGACGCAGATATCTTTGCCCAGTTGGTTAATCATTGGTGCTATCCCGCAGGTGGATACGGTGATTTTTCTATTGGAAAAGCCGAATCCAAAATCAGAGGTGATTATTCTGATCGCCTTCAGGGTATTTTCATAGTTAGCCAGAGGTTCTCCCATTCCCATCATCACGATGTTTTTGATATCATCTCCTTCCGGCATGTTGGTCCGAAGCATGCTTATCTGTCCGGTGATTTCCGAGGGGAGGAGATTCCTCTTAAAACCCAGCTTGCCGGTCATGCAGAATTTGCATCCCATCCGGCATCCGACCTGTGTGGAGATACAAATCGTCCAGTGGTTCTTCCCCGGGATGAGAACACTTTCAATAAAAAGACCGTCTTCCAGTCTGAAGAGAATCTTTCTCGTACCATCCTTCGAAATCTGTATTTTTTCAATCTTTGGATCCACGATTCCGGCCATATCCTGTATCTGCATGCGGAAGACCTTTGACAAGTTTGTCATTTCTTCAAAGGAGCCGGTATTTAACTGATAGATCCATTTCATGAGCTGACGCGCCCGGTATTTCTCCTTGCCAAAACCTGCGATAAAGACCTCCATCTCTTCGAGAGACATGTCTTTCAGGTTCGGTTTAACCGGATACTTTTTTTCGGAGGTTTTCGGCAACGGCATCGATGAACGCTTTCGTAGTAACTTTCTTATTATTGGGGCTCTTGTCTGCCACAAGAAGCAGATCCCCTGTCATGATCCCGGATTTAACTGTTGAAATAGCTGATTTTTCAAGTTTGTCCGCAAATGAAACAACCTGTGGTGTAGCATCAAGTTCACCACGCTTGCGCAGGCATCCTGACCAGGCGAAGATGATCGCCATGGGGTTGGTGGATGTTTCCCCCCCTTTTAGATGCTTGTAGTAGTGCTTCTGCACTGTCCCATGGGCCGCTTCGTACTCGAAATACCCGAGAGGTGAAACCAGAACAGACGTCATCATGGCAAGACTTCCGTACGCCGAGGCTATCATGTCGGACATTACGTCACCATCATAGTTTTTGAGGGCCCAGAGGATACCTCCTTCCGACTTTATAATGCGGGCTGCGGCATCATCAATGAGGGTAAAAAAATATGAGAGACCGGCCTTGGCGAATTTTAACTTCCAGTTCTTCTCATACTCCTCCTCAAATATATCCCTGAACCGGGCGTCATAGGTCTTGGATATTGTATCCTTGGTGCTGAACCATAGATCAATTTTTTGGTCAAGCGCAAATGTGAAGCAAGCTTTTGCGAAATTTTCTATGGATTTGTCTGTATTGTGTATAGCTTGGATAATCCCCGGCACAGTAAATTCCTTGATTGTACGTTTAATTGGTTGGCCGTCTCCAGCAGGTGTGAATACGAGCTCGGCCATGCCGGGAGACATAATGCGCATCTCCGCATTGCTGTAAACGTCGCCATAGGCATGTCGTCCTATGGTAATAGGTCTCTTCCATGTGGAGACGGAGGGGCGGATATTTTTTACATGAATCGGTTTCCTGAATAAAGTCCCGTCAAGCATTTCCCTGATAGTTCCATTCGGACTTTTCCATATTTGCTTCAGATTGTATTCTCTGACGCTGTCTTCATTCGGGGTAATAGTTGCACATTTGACCCCCACA
>PDVH01000177.1_pt1 | contig 16377 bp, 14 predicted proteins | sample 1369781 | NCBI WGS metagenome assembly PDVH01 (sample SAMN07795378, study PRJNA414565) | Alkali sediment metagenome, whole genome shotgun sequencing project. | isolation source: glacial lake sediment | place: Bosnia and Herzegovina: Donje Bare Lake | collected 2016-06
AGATAATGGGAATGTGACTGGAAAATTAGACCTAGAATACTTAGATAAGCACTGGTATATAGACTTAACTCAAAAAAGAATTAATGATTTTTTAGGAAAGAAAGGGGGTTAAACCCCCTTTCTCATTGTTTGTATATTTCAGTATTAACTCCCCCCGCTTTTTGTTCCCTAGAACTTCTGAATGTCTCTGCAGTATAGAGGGGAATTTTCCCCCTATATTCACTAGCTTTTTTATTATACGAATTGATGTCTTCTCTTATATCGTTTATATCTCCTTTCCCATTATCTACATATTGCCTTAATTTATAAGTCAATCTGCTTCTTCTTTCTCTCATATTAGCTTCTACTAATTTTCCATACCTTTCATACCTTTGTACTTCTCCGACTTCTGGAGACTTCAAACCAATTCCTTGTAACATTGCTCTCAGAGTATTCAACTTCATAGGTTTTCCGTTTAGATCAAGAATAGGTTTTCCTTGAGAATTAGTAATTCCCTCCGTTCCCATTCTGAATCCTTTAATTAATTCGGATATCGCAGAAGGAGCGGCGGATTCAGCAGCTCTTGTGTAATCTCCTAACCCAACATACTTTGCTGTATTGAATCCTTTAGTAAGTAACCCCAATCCCGGCCCGGCTAAAAATTCAGCTAAACCTCCAATTATACCTTGAGCAGATAAGTCTTTAGGAGTAGGACCACTCATCTTTAATGAACCAGAGATATCAATTGCATTTATAGCAGAAGGTAATCCAGCTTGAATTCCCCTCTCTAAATATTTATTTCCAAAACCAAACATCTTAGATATCTTTGCTCTCCAAGGAGTACCTGTTACTTTTTCAAGGAGTTCTAATACGTCATCCGCAAAAGGAACCCCCGCTAATCCCCCAAGAATACCATACCATAGATAACTTGTTATCAATTTTTCAGTATGAATTTTACCATCGGGAGAATTTCTAAGAGAATCCATCATCCATGACATATAGTTATGTTGGAATCTTCTCAGAGCATACATCCCTTTGAACACAGCGTTTTGTCTGACAAATGCTGGATCATTATACTTTTCATAGTTATATAAAGATTTATCGACAATGTTTTTAGCTGAATTAAAAGCGTCTTGTGGAGATAAACCTCTACTCATACCAGATCTCATGCCGGAAAGAAGAAGAACTTGCCTTGATTTTTCTTCTGTCCAAGATATAGGCAACATGGATTTATCTAAGAATTGTTTAAAGGACGCACCGAAACCCATTGTAGCTTGATCCCTCATCATTCTAATAGCTTGTGCCTGGGTTGTTCCCCTCATAAATCCTTCTTCTAACCAATGTCTTTCATCAGGAGTTAATTTATCAGTGAACAAATCTTTACTTGCTTTTGTCAACATAGCGAGAGCTTTTCCGTTAGCTGCAATCCATTTGGGACTTAACGGGGAAACTCTCTTTCCCAATATATCAGAAGCTAGTTCGACTGACCCAGTAGTAAGCATTTGAGTTGGGTTAATTATTCCCACTCTAGCCATACCGGCTAAGAAAGAAACTGCTACGAATGAATTATATTTTCCTGCTAAACTCATATATTTAGATTTGGGGGCAGACATATCTTCTTGGAATTGTTTCAAATATTCCCACATTACTTTATCTGTTTTAGGATCAACTGTCTTCATAGTCTTAGTCATATCATTAGTGAATTGAACACGAGATATCATTGAAGACATAGAGGAAGCCCAATTGAACCACGCTTCTTTGAAGTTGGTGTTATATCCCCCAACTACTTCAGGAGTAGCAACGTCTAATTCTTCAAGAGAAACTTCACTTCCTTTTCTTCCTATAAACCTAGATTTAGCAATACTTCTGGAAGCAAGGTCGTCGGCAATAAGGGTATTTATTTTGTTCATTACTTCTTGGAGTGCTTCTTCTGAAACATTTTCGTTTCCTTGTAATTTCTCTCCAATTGCTTTAGTATACTCAGCCATAGCTCTTGACCCAATATTGTCGTACATACCTTCTGGTAATGCTTCAACTTGTTCTAATTGTACTTTATAATTAGGTTCTGAAAACTTCTTATTTAATTTAGCAATAATTTTATCTCTTTGTGTTTTTTCTATTGCCCCAAACGAAGCCGAATCCGTTCTTTCCAGCCAAACTTCTTTAGGATTCCCTTGTTCATCAAGATGATTGGAATCAAACACCCTAACGATATATTTACCATTACTTCTAAATCTAGGAGCATAAAATCCATCCTTTGCTGATTGAAGTAATTTATCATTCTTAGCTAAAATAGCTCCGAAGGTTTTGAATACTTCATCAAACTTCTTATTTTCACTGTCTGTCAATCTTTTTTTCAATTCAATAGTCATATCAGAAATTTGTTTCGATTTCTCTTCGGGGGATATAGAATCATTTTTCCATATATTGTACATTTTGTCAAACGATTCGATCCAATTTCTATTAGGTGAAATATTGTAAGATTCTATATATTGTTTTTCTAAGAAATCCAATACGGTCCTGAGAGCAGTTGTAGATCCTTCTGCGTTTTGGTTATATATAGCTATAGATTCTTGATCTAATCCATACTTGCTTTTCAATATATCATCGGGAATTCGTTGATTTAATTTGTCACTATGTTCTATCGCCCGACTTAATCTACCAAGTTGTCCTTTGTCTTTGGGGTTATACTTCATAATAGGAAGCATGTTTTCAGAGAAGTTGTGTAGAGAACTGTGCATGAGATCTGAGGCAGAAGATGCTGAATCATAAGCCTGGGTCATAGCAGGATTCTTGAAATATTCTTTAGCCCAAACAATAGGCATAGTAGCCTTCATCCATTGAGTCATTTCCCTGTCTCCAGAAGGAGTTGGTTCTGACTTAATAGCATTCTTGATAAACATCCGAGTTAGTTCTCCCGGTTTAACTTCCAAAGTAGATTCTATAACTCCCAGATCTATTTGTACTTTTGTCCAATCCAATCTATCAGGTTTCTCTTCCTGTATAGTTGTAGTTTTAAATCTATATTCAGGGTCTGCCCCCATCATATCTAAACTACTGATAGGTTTAATTCCAGTCTTTTTTGTGAATTCTTCTACTTCTTTATATCTTGCTTCTTGATTTTCATAGTATTGTTTTATATTGTCATTCCAAATTCTTCTGAAAGCATCTTGAGGAGTCTTCCATCCTTGCCCATTCACGAAACTTTTAAGATTATCTACGAATCCTCTTACTTTCAGAAGAACTTTGCCCCAAGGGGATTTTATTTGAGATTCAGGTATGACGGTCTTCCCAAACATATCCGTTGCAACTTCAAAGAAATCTATTCCTTCTTTATTTTTAGAATAATGATTTTGGAAAGCATCAAGTTCTTTTTGAGTTATCCCCCCATGATCCCTAATTAAATGAAGGAATTCATGAAAAGTGGTATGTGTAATTTCTGAAATAGGTTGATTACTGGTAGCAATTCTTACCACATCAAATACATCCTTACCTTTAATGTATTGATAAGATAAACCCACTACTTTTTTAGTCTTACCGTCTAATTTTGCTACCCCAACAATATGATCTAAAGATGTAGGATTTCCAACTTCTTTATAATTTACTCCATTAGCATCCATAGCGGATTTAATATCAGCATCGTTGCCAACATCTTCTTTGGTAATTTTATTGACAAATCTCCAATCCAAAACAGCATTGTCTTTATCAGCCAAACCTTGAGCCCCTTTTACTACAGCATCCACCAATTTGTTATGTTCAGAAGTTTTGAGTTGGTTTGAAATTGTTTCGCTAGGATCATTAAATACTCTAAATCTAAAATCTTCAGGTTTTAGATTTGTTTCTATTCCTAAATCTTTAGCTGCTTTAAATGCGGTATCTATTTCAGACGAAAAAGAAGGATGAGATATTAGTCTATTTATAAGAATCTTATCCCCACTTTCTATTACATTTTTTGCTTGATTGAAGAATTTAGGAAGAGATTCTTGAGCCACATCTTTTGCTTCTACATCTCCTTTCCTCAACCACCTGTTCCATCCCCAATTTCCTTCGGTCAAAGGATTGGTTAAATTGTCTATTGCGTGCTGCCAACCTGTTTGTTGAGATTCCCCTGAAAAAGTAGTAGGAACTTCTTGCCCTGTCTCACTTGTTTCTGTTATCCCCGATTTCTTATAAATATCATTTACTTTTTGTAGTAGAGTAGGATTATTGAATTCGGGTTCTTTTACTACTTCTGATGTAGCAAATTTTATTTTGTTGAGATTAGAAGTTATATCTCCAATCCTATTTACATCAAATCTTAATTGTTTTCCCCCCATAAATTGATCTATGGTAATGGAATTTATTTTTTCTGGAGAATAGGAATTCTTTATTAGTTCTATGAGTTTATCTTTTATCTCAGGAGTAAGTTCATATACTTCATAGTTTTCAGGGGAAGATTTTCTAATCCATCCTGATTTTAAAGCATCTCCATTTACATCTTGTGTTTCATCCCCGGTGAACCCCATAAGTTTTGCTAACGCAGCATGAGTAGTTTTAGAATTAGAATCAGCTACTCTAACTCCTTCATTACCGTTAATCGGAATCCAAGCAGAATCAATGTCCCCATATTCTTCAGGTTTGATTATTTTTATAAGAGGGTCATTGGTAACAGGGTTAACCCCAGCTTGTTCATTGATAAATTTTATTCTATCAATTGGTGACTCAGGAATTTCCTGAGTTTTAAAACTTACTTTATTTTCCTTAGAAGGTTGTTTTTGTTCTGCTTTTCTCATTTCTTCAGCTAAGAATTGAGCATTTTGTTTCCCCCGTTCCTGTTGTTCCCATAACTTATAGTCGTTTTGTTTTTTTAATTGAGCATTTTTTTCTATTTCTGTCATTTTTTCAAACGGAGTAACTATAGGAGATTCTTTCTTTTGGAAAGTAAGAGGAACTTCAGTTGCTTCTTGTTTCTTATCTATTTCTTTTAGAAGTAATTTTTCTTCAGCCGTTCTTAATATTCCCGGAGTGTTGATAGCTTTAAGTGTAGAAATAGGATTATCAATTCCAAGAGGTTCTATCTTTTTCGGTATTTCAGTAAATACTTCTTGAGCTGATTTCTTTACTACTTCAGGATTAGGTAAAATACTGATAGGTTGAGAAGACAACCCTTCAGGAACCTTAGGAAGAACTTGGGGTTGGTCTTTTAATTGAGACAAAATATCTTTCCATTGAGAAACATCATATCCATTCTGTTTTACTGCATTTATTATTTGTTCTGATAGATTATGATCCTTATTTAAGGAAAGGTCAAATAAATCTTTATAAGTAGTTACTAATTTTGTATCCCAATCTTTAACATCTCTTCCTTTCTCTTGTAGATAATTTCTTAAATCTTGTGCGCCTTGTATGTCCCCCGAATTTAAAGCCTTCTCGAACAAATTGTTGGTTTTCTTTTCATTTCCTCTTTGTCTAAGAGTTCCTATTGCCCCGGTTAAGCCCATAGAAAACACGGTGGGACCAATCACAGATATTGCTTCACCTAAAGGATCTGCGTCAGGTCTAATCCCACTTTGTTTATCAACTTGAGCTGACCCGTAAGTAACCAAAACTTGATTGAGAGTATTAGCTCCTAAATCTTTTAGAAAAATAGGTAGAGTCATTTTAACTACTGAATTGGGAATTCCAGCCATTTCTCCTAGATATTTTCCCCCTAACATTCCTCCTACACCTTGTATCAAACCTTGGAGAAGAGGGGCTAATCCGGGATCTACTCCCATTTTCTTTGCATCTTCAGTAGCCTGTTCCATAGCGGATAAACCGAATAGTGTACCCGTTAATGCTGGTCCTCCTAATCTGGTAGCAATTAAAGCGGGGGGAATCATCTTAGTTCCCTTGTATACTACATTTGCTGCTGTACCGTATTCTTCAGGAGAACCGAATAATTCATTTGATTGTTTGTTATAATATTCTTCCCAATTAGTTAAAGCTGTTCCCACTTTCCCCCCGATAACGGGGAGAGAAGGCAATACTTTAGCCACCCCTTGAAGTATGTTCCCCATAGGAAGACCTACTTTAGATAATGTTCCTCCTATATTCTCTGCAACCATTGCTGGATTCTTAATTGCTCTGCCCACCATTCCCGGTAAATCACCAAACAAACCTTCAGCAGCACCTCTTCCTAATGCTTCAGGTATCGCAGACCAATTAGATTGTTTGGGGACAGGAGAAGGCACGAGAGAAGGTTGAGGAGGGGCAATAGAAACCGCTTCCTTATTTAATTCTTTCAGTTCGGGGAAAGAAGATGTTATTTCTGAAAAAGGAAGAAGACCTTGTTTTTTAGCAATAGCATCATATTCTTCTTGGAAGGTAGGCATTTATTGTCCCTCATTAGGATTATTTCCGAACATTAAATCGTATACTTGAGAAGCTCTTTGTGCTTCTTCATAATCTTTCTGAGCTTGATTTATATCTTTAGGATCAACAACTAATCCGTTCTTTTGTTGTTCGCTATAAATTTTAAGTTTGGTAGCAGCTTCTTTTTGTCTCTTATCGTATAACATTTTTGAAACTACAATGGAATTTCTCATTTGTTCTGATTTATTTCTATTTTCCATTTCCATATTCTTTAATTTTATTTGTTCGGACGCAGGAACAATTCCCGATGCTGCTGCAATTTTACCCATTATATCATAAGGTTGCATTTTTTTACTCATTCCCAATTGTTCGTTAAGTATATTACTTTCGTTCTTATTTTTATTCTCTTCAGTATTAGCTTTTTGTTGTTCTATAGGAATTCCCAACATAGTTTTGAGGAAAGCATTGTGTTCTCCCATTAAACCAGTTCTCGCATTAACTAGAGATGATAAATTAGAAGTTAATGCTTCTATACGTGTTCTATAAGAATCTGGACCTATACTAGAAATGAGTGCATCGTTTGAAAGAAGGTCTTTCAAAGAAGTTTGATTAGTATTTATGTTATAATCCAACGTATTGAGTGTGTTTTTTATGTTCCCCATATATTCTTGAACTTTGGGGTTTTCAAAAGGAGAAGGGGGAACAATTTCAGGGACAATATTTTTATTCCCTTCTGGAACATCTACTCTTTTATTTACTCCTTGAGAGTTGACATATTCCATCCATCCAGCAGAGTTAGGTTGTTGGGGAACCACAACGGGGGGAGGTAATATTTCTTGGGAAGGTAATGGAGTATTTAAATTATTAGCTGTTCCCCTGTATGCCATAAGTTCGGAGTTATTATATGTATTCGGATTTTGTACATTATTAGTATTCCCTCCGTACTTAGTAAGGTCGAAGTTATCGTACATAGGAGGAACTATATTTAAGTTAGGAATATTATTTTCATCTGGTATCCATTCTCCATTTACCCACGCCATACTTATATCACCTTCCTTTTATTTTTCTTTATAATAATGAGTTTCTTGAATTTGAGGAGGATTCTCTGCCGCTCCGAGTCCTCCAACATGTTGTTCAGTGTAATTGTTAGAGTCAGAGGAAGATATAGAACCACTTGAACTTGCCCCTGCCTGTATAGATGCTGAAGCGGAAATGCCTGCTAATGCTCCTGCTGCCAATTGTGCAGCAACTGCTGCTCCCGCTCTGATTGCTTCCAATTGAGGCTGAAGTTTCATGTCAGCCTCTTTAAGTAGAATGTTTATTTTTTGAATAGCAATGTCTGCTTTGGCTTTGATTTGAGTAATAGTTGCTTCAAATTTTGATATCTGAACTTGAGCAATAGAGACTGCTGCCCTACTGGTTGATTCGTATACTTGAGCATCTGTTTTATAAACATCCAATCTCAGTCCGAATTTCTTCAACGCCCATTCAAACGTGATAGTCATAGCAGACATAGCTTGTTTAGCCGCTTCTAATAATCTATCATTTGTTTTATCATGCAAAGTTATCAACATACCTTCTATTTGCATTATCTTATCTAAAACAACTTTTCTATTTTCTATAGCTAAGGTTTCACTTCTCTCTTCTATTGTTCTACTTTTATCTAATTGTTTATTTTGATATTCAAGGTGAATTTGATTTAGATTAGAAATCAATACAGCGTTAGGAAGTCCCCAACCTTTTTCCGCCCAATCTGAGGAAATTTTATCTAATGCCTCTTGATTTATTAATTCATCTCTTTCCCCTTCTCTCGCTTGAATTGCAGTTTCAACATTTGCTGAAAGTCCTGTAGAACCGTTAGTTAATTCAGAAGAGACTACATTTTTAATTTGAGAAAGAAGAGAAGATACATATGCTTCATCAGAATATGTCCAAATATTAGTGGGAGTATTTAACGTTGAATAAGCTGGTAAATCTTTTACAGGTTTATCGGTGATAATATTTCCAATGTCAATTACTGTATCATCAAATACAATATTAGTTAAATCATCATCTATGTTTATATCTATATTTTCTACAAATTCCTTGAGTTCATTTATAAAAGATATAGCTGTATCATACGCTTGAGATGCAAAATCGGAAGCATTAGTAAATCTTCCATTTACTATCTCTATTGATTTATCAGTGATTTCATCTAATCTGTCATTGGTATAAGCCATTCATCACCTCTATTTACCGTTACGTCTTATTTTAACGTATTAAATTATTTTATTCAAATAATTCTTTCTGTTCATCTCCACTTCTAAAAATGCAAAATCAAGTTCAAAATTATTAATATCATCGAAAGATGGAGATACATTCTCTGTATAATCTCCAAAAACATAAGAACTGGGAGAATATGTTAAAGTTTCCGAAGATAGTGTTTCATTTAACAATGTTGTACATAATTTATAAGATCCCCCGGATTTAGCATAAATATTAACTGACATCGTATTTGAATCTACCTCTACATTTATAGTGGGGATATCAGTTCCTCCACAAGTTATAGTTAAATCCTTAGCTGGTGATTTCCAAAAAGGATTAATATTTTGTACCACAAAATCAAGAGTGCCTGTATTTTCTGGAGTTCCCTCCGAAAAAGTTACATTAGTAATTGGTTGTGAAGATAATTTAGTATATTCTTTTTCAAAAGATATAATGGTTTCATCTATTCTTTTGATTTCTCCTATTATTTTCATTGAGGACGCTTCTTTACATTTAGTCTCATTTGGAAGGGTAACACCTATTTCATCATAAGTTATTATTGGTTTTATATAAAAATATGTTACTATTCCTTCTATTAACATTTCATCTAACCCTGTATCTAAAAAATTATAATATTTACATTTCGGACTATTAGGAGTATTTAGTATTATATTTCCAGATAAATCTTCTGTATATACTCCACTTTCATTTGTTATATTCATAGTCACAGATGCCATAACGGTTGATGCCACATTTGATTTTAATATGAAAGATATAACTTCGGAAGTTATATCCCTGTATTCCCCGTAGTAATAATCGGGAGGCTCATCCCAAGGATAATAAATAATATCTTCTAAAAAATATAAACTTCTACTTTTACTACGTTTGGTGTATAAAGTATTAAAAAAATCTCCATTAGCGTTACATATGGATATAATATTGTTAAGTTGGGGAACAGAGAAACCTAAAGTTCCAGTTCCTATTCTCTCAGTATGATAAACCTCAGCAAAAAAGTCACCTATAGGATCTAATCTAAAAGTATGAGTTTCAGTTTCTGAATAATAATTGGAAGACGAATCTAACACTATATTTCCAAGATTGAGAGAAGCTGTTGATTGAACTATATCAGTGTCAATATAATTATCACGAGGATGAAGTCTACCGACTACTGTTTCCAAAGAATCATTGGTAGTGTTAGTAAACATTGGGACAGTATAATTCACAGTACTATTGGTATAATATGGGTAATAATCTAAAGTTTTCTGATTAACTAGATATTTTTCAGAGTTTCCCCAATTATGCAAGGTATAGTCTGTATAATGTTCAAAATCACCAGTATGTTCAGTGTAAGAATTAAGTACAATTGGCCCCAATATCATATCGATTAAATGGTACCAGTAATCCCCGTTTAAATATAAAGATAAATGATTTGTTGAGGGCGGAATAAGTAATTCATTTTCCAATATGTATTTGGGGAATAGATTTATAATGTCTATTACGCTTCCTTTTGAATAATCATCAATCATATCCAAACTTATTTGTTTGTTTCCGTAACTAGCTATTAACCAATGTAATATAACTTTTATTTCTGGAATGACATATAGTTCTGTTTCTACAGGAAGTATTTGTTCAACAAACGGGGATGTAGCATAGAGAATATCCAATACCCCCACTTTCTTGACCGTTATAGTAGACCCATCATTGAATGTGTGAGAAAGTTGGTTTAAAGGGTTTCCTCCCTGTTTTAATAAGTTGAGTTGAAACAATAATCTATTACATTCAGGAAGAAGGTTTCTAGCTTTCTCTTTGTCTCCCGAAAGACGTATAGATCTAATTGGGTTTACATTCAATTTTTAAGTTTCCTTTGATCCGAAACCCCGATTTCAAATTCTAAGGAATTTATTTCAAATCCTTTGTTAAATACATTTTTTATGATTAATCCTATAACCCTTCCAAATAAACCTTTCCCAAATTTAACCCGATTTCTAATAGATTTATAATCGTATGTTGAAATTGTTTCATCGTAAATCGGAGTAACGACAAATTCGTCCCCGTGGTTTGATATTTCGATGATTGATTTATTCAGTTGTGTCCCAAAATCATTAGTGGGAAGTTTTATTTCTGAAGTTATTTTTACCCCATTATCAGTAGTTCCTGTGTATTTATATATTCCTGTTTTATTACACATATACAATTGACTTTTAAAAGTAATTATAGAATCAAAATTAAAGTTTGTGAATTCAGTTATACTCTTATTTTCAACATTGAATACTATACATTTATAATTAGAAAGACCTGAGAAGATTTCTAAATCAGGGACGGAAAACACCAAATTGAATAAACTTTTAGTATCGGATGCCCCATTAAAAGAGAAAGAAGGATACTTCCATTTAAATTTGAAAGAGAAATATCTATAATGGGGAAGTGTATATGTAATGTTCCTTTGGGAGAATTATATCCTCTTAAATTAGAAATTGTAAATTCTGGGAAAGTTATATCTAATATCCCACCGCTTCTAAAAGAACTACTTGGAGCGGGAATATGTATATTAAATCTTCCGGGATAGGAGGTAGTTCCACTAAAAGAAAAATCTGGAGAAGGGAATAATAAATCGAATACTCCTGAGTTACTTCCTATAAAATTAAAATCAAATATTGGAAAATATATATCCAATATTCTAAGAGACGCAATTATCTCCACGGTTGGAACAGGGAAGTTTAAATTAAATGTTGCTGAATTTTCTAACGCATAAGGTATAGTGGGAGGATTAAAGTTGGAAGTATGCCCAGCAATCCCATTTTCGAAATGAACTTCATCAATCCAACCATTCATGGCGGTGGTGTTGTCACTATCCGTAGATATGCCTATCCTCATTGCTTGTGTAGAAGAGGACCATATAACATCAGTACCAGCAGTATAAGTAGAACCTATCTGGGTTCCGTCAACAAAAAGGTAAATGGAGGTTCCGCTCCTCGAGACCTCAATGTGATACCATGTATTCAGAGAAGGGGTCCAAGCCCCATAAGCTCTGTGGACTGTACTGATAGTCCCATCTGTTGTATAGAAAAATTCCAAGCGATCATCAGTGCTTATGCCTCGGTAATAAAACATCCAGTCGCCCGCGACTGTGTTCCAGTTAACCCGTCCCATAAATAGTGGAGAGATATTAGAAGCCAAAGAATTGAATCGTACCCACATATCTATTTGAAAATTGTTGCTACCCAAGTTCCAGTCCTCGGAGTCAGGAGCGGAAATATAATCTCCCGCACCGTCAAACAAACCTGATGCTGTAGAAAATTTGTATTGTGCCGTATCAATTTGAGCGTTTCCCGAAGCCGTCCATGTGTGTCCCATCTCATCGGTGAATGTGGTACTTGCGTCGGTACCATCCATATGTAACATGAGTTTCGTATAACCATCTATGCCATACGGTGAGAGGGAATATTCAGTAGTGGGGGGAGTAAAATTAGAAGTATAAAGAGCTGATCCTTTTAATATTATCCAGTCGTCCATCCAACCATTTAAATAAGTAGTGGTGGAAACCGGGTCTCCCCCTATATATAAAGTATTATCAACAAGATTAGTTATATCAGTAGAGTCAGAAACACTTCCGTCTAATATTCCATCTAAGAATATTTTTAAACTTCCAGAGTAACGAACAAACGCTACATGATACCACGTTCCAGTAGATAAAGTTGTACTACCAGTTAATAATGCCCCTGAAGAAGTAGAAATTGTTAATTTAGAACTATATATTCTTAATCCAAAACTGTTCCCCCCATAATCTGACAAATAAAATACTGAATTAGAAAGAGATGTAAATTTAATCCATCCAGCAATTGTAAAATCCCCTGTCCCAAAAGCCCAATCGGTAGGGTTAGTAGAACACGTTAAATAATCCCCTGTACCATCAAATAATCCAGATGCTCCTCCGAATTTATAATCAGAGGTGTCAATTTGAGCGTTTCCATTTGCTGTAAAAGTATGAAGATATAAGGAACTATTTGTAAATGTAGTACTAGCATCTGTCCCATTGAAGTTGAGTAGTATTTTACAATAAGTATTATTTAAATTAGGCATTATTTTACCTTATTATAGAAGAAGGGGAGAATATTCTCCCCTTGTGGATTGGGTTTTGAAATAATTTCATTTAAGTTTTATTCTCAGTCATTGTACCTGTATCTACAGTATGATTTGTAGCGGAGGTTAATGTTGTACTACTCATAATATAATCTGCCCCCGATGTTCCGCATGTTCCTTGAATTCTTATCGCTGTAGTGGAGGAGGCATCAGAATTAGCTTCTGAACCTATAATTCTAAAATAACCAGCGGTTCCAGTAGAAGCAACCGTTCCACTCCATACTCCGCTCTTATTTAAAGCTCCTCCTGAAAAACTACCATAAGTGAGACCGTTGACATGTGCTACTCCTCCGCTCATGTTAGCGTATGACCCACCCATGTCCCCCGTATAAGTTGCGGCTACCACGTAAGTATTAGGAGTAGTCCCGGTATTAGGAAGGGCTTTTATAGTAACAATTGCTCCAGAAGATGTAGCGGTATATTCTGGATTACTCAAATTTGTGTTAATTTGAGTTGCTACATCAGCAGCGGTTTGTGTAAGAGAAGAGTTGAAAGCAACAGCTGTCCCTAGAATATCTACACTATTTACTGTTACAGTTGCTACTCCCCCTGTGGTTCCAGTAAGAGTGACTGTACCTGAGGAAAGAACTTCGGGGGTTCTTGTCCCAGAAGCATTAGTGAGAGTGACCAATAGAGTTCCTGTTACAGCATTGTCCGCTGTAGTGGGGGGGGTTCCAGAATAAATCCTCATTTCCCCACCTATTAACGCTCTTTTCCTTGAACCGTTTCCAGCTATAAAATTAACAAGTCCTGTGCTTAAACTTAGTGCCATTTTAAAATCCTCCTATCGAATTTCATTCTTATTTCATTCTTATTCCATTCTTATTTCATTATAGATATATATTGATATTTTTCTCCATAATCTCTCATTGCGGAACTTCCCTCTGTTATTTCAGGCATTACATAGTTGGATACTGTTAGATTATCAAAAAATCCTCCTTGTCCTCCGACACATATTCCCTTTTCTGACACCCATAAAATACCTTCATCCAATTTATTTACCCCTACTTGGATGTCTCTTATTTTTCTGGAAGTTCCTCTGATTGCTTTATATTCTACTACTTCTTTTCTTTCCATTTTATCAGGAGAAGTTCCTGATAAAAAATAAGTTTTATCAGAAGAGATGAATAAACCGTCATTTACCGCTACAATCATTGATATATCTTCTTCAAATTGAAATATATTTTTCCTTAAGTCGTATTGCCAAGGAGTTCCTGCATCTGAAAAATACAACAAATTTCCGTATGAAATATATAATCTCCCTTTATACCATTCTGCTAACTCTCCTCCCGGCATAACTTGTTTGAATTCTTTAGTTACGGAGGGTATCGATATTAAATTCCCATTAATATCTAATCTTATAAATGTACTTTTATTGATACAGAAAATATAAGTTCCTATTTCAACATATGTTACAGGGGAGTATCCTACAAATGTTATAAACTTCTCAGACAAAGTTGATGTATTCAAGTCCAAACTGTAAAGATTTCCGTCTTTTACGATTAAGGATACTTTTTCGTTACTCCATAAATTTGAATAAGATCCAGATTTGAGAAGATAATAACCTTCTCTTTTAGTTAACATATCCCCATCATTATTAATTTCAACGTTATCCGCTTGATAGAAATATGTCGAACTTCCTTTCCAAGGCCATTTTCCGCTTTGGTTAGTATTTTTTATACCAAGAAATTTATCTATTCTTTGTCTAATTAGTTTCAAAAATATACCTCAGACAGTCCAATTACTTCATCCCTACTATGTTCTAATATATAACTCTTTTTGAATTTGGAGATGTTGTTCAACCACCTTTGTTCATGTTCCATTGCTTTCTTAGGGTGGTATGTCTCCGAATCCATCTTGAGATAAGCTTTGGAAATAACCCCATCTATAAGGTGCCTATGAAATCTCTGGTTTATTTCTGGTTCATTATCAAAACTTGTGATGTTAAGTCTAGTTAATGGGAGTCTCCAAACTCTCATACTCAACGTTCCAGCTTTGGACGGAGTAGGAACAAGTTTTATACACCCATAATCAATATCGTCTATTATATATCTGGGAGGACTAGCTGAAGAATATGCTTTCCAATTAGATTCATATTCATCTAACACATAAGATGATCCTATTATCATCTTATAATTGGTAGATGACAAATCAGTAGCGTCAAAATAAGCATCTAATACTTTAACAACTCTCGCATCCAAAGAGTATTTAGATGTAGATGCAACTATAGGGATAGAACAAATAGCATTAGGGGAAGTAACATTAGTTGAGTCTGTCAGAAGAGGGAGTTCTATACAAATTTCTTCTATAGAATCGTTGAGATATTCTACAAGATCTTCATCTGTCCATCTGTATGGTTCTACATTATCATCAATTAAACTCCTAACTCGGTTTATTATTTGGCCTGTTTTCATTATGTTTTCCTAACGTATTTTCTTTTAGAAACTATGGGGGGGTATTCATCTTCTAATGTAATTTTAGGCGTAGGGTACATAAAAGTATTTTCCGATGAAATTATTTCATCGGTCTCTACAATTTCCATATCCCCCCTTTTATACAATCCCTCCGTATAAACGTCAAGATAATCATCCCCTTTTTTTCTAAGATATTTCATGATAATTTCCTTTCATTCTTCCTTTATATAGAGATATACAATTGCTGTATGACTTCCACCTGCCGCAGCATTGAGAACTAGTTTTCCCTTATGCCCATAATCTACAGGTATTTCTACTGCATTTTTAAGTCTTGTTCCATTCTCTGCGAAGTTATCAGTAGAAAGATAATGAACATAACCATCAGCATTCTGTATTGAAAGATTAGCTGTAGCAGCAGTAGTGAAATTGGGAAGAACTAGTACATAATCTATAATTATACCGTTCGCGTCTATATCAAAGGACATCTCCGTTAGTAGTGAAGTAAAGTTCAATGTTCTTTTTATTTGTATCATTTCTTTTTATTTTCCCATTTACCTTTTAGTTTCTTTTTATTCATGGTGGCGTAGAACACATTTTCCCCCTCTTTCCCACCATATGTTTTCTTCATGCTTTTAAGTACCTTGGTTCCTGTTTTAGATAGTGGCATAAATTAGCAACCTTTTCTTCCTTTCTTCTTAGCAACTTTCTTAGCCATTATTATTTACCTCCTTTTATTTTATTTAGTTTAGGGTTCGCTTTCTTTGCTTTAGGAGAAGCATTTCTTCCAGCATTAGCAAGAATAGCCCCCGCATTTTCCATTGGAATTCCCTGCTTTTTAGCAATTGATTTCTGAACTGCAGCAAAGCCAGGATGAGCCGTTTTCTTAGCCATTCTTCTTTACCTTCTTCTTAAAATTTTTCTTAGGTGGTTTTTCAGGTCCAACTTTCATACCTTTCATAGGCATTTCTACCATATTTCCTTTCATCATCCCCATTACTTCTGTTTCCCTATTCTTCTTACTCGTTGCCATACCATCCTCATTTAAAAGAATGGGGAGGGAATTCCCTCCCCTTCTAATTATGCTATTGCTCTAAAAACTACATAATCAATAGCTGTACCCACCCCCCCGTTTCCAGAGAGAGTTACCGTTATTGTATTGGTAGTAGGTACTGCCTTAAGTATTGTCGCAGTACCGGCCTGAGCCCTAATTGTACAGCTTAGTATATCAGTTGCTGCTACGCCGCTCACTGTAATAACTACTGAGGCA
>PDVH01000178.1_pt1 | contig 16364 bp, 17 predicted proteins | sample 1369781 | NCBI WGS metagenome assembly PDVH01 (sample SAMN07795378, study PRJNA414565) | Alkali sediment metagenome, whole genome shotgun sequencing project. | isolation source: glacial lake sediment | place: Bosnia and Herzegovina: Donje Bare Lake | collected 2016-06
CCGTCACCTCGGATTGTTGCACCTCCAACTCCCTTGATATTGCCGAGGAATTCTCCAAGGGGTTTCATGACAACTTCTTCCTGCCCTACAACAGAATGAGCCTTGACCCCGATGATTTTTTCTCCGATATTGCACACAACAATATAACCTTCGTCTATATGGCTGTCTGAAGAAGAAAAGATTCTTGAAAGATCAACGATGGGAATCACCATGTCTCTGAGCACTAATGCTTCATTCTTGTCCACAGGCTTAATAAGGCCATCCCTTAACTTTACGAGTTCCGTGACCGTGTTAAGCGGTACAGCAAACAGTTCATCATTGACTCTAATGATCAGGGCCCTCATGATCGCAAGCGTCAAGGGAAGTTTTAAGGTCAACCTGGTCCATTGGCCTTCTTCTGAGTCAATATATACCTGCCCGTTCATTTTCTCGATGTTCGTCTTTACAACATCCATCCCAACGCCTCTTCCAGACACATTACTAACTATTTTTGCAGTGCTTAAACCCGGTATAAAAACGAGCCCCATTGCCTCCCGGGGCGAAAGGCCATTGAGCTCACTTTCACTCATAATGCCTTTCTCTCTTACTTTTTCTTTGACCGCCTGAACATTAATCCCTTTTCCGTCGTCAAAGATTTCTACGATGACCTGGTTTCCTTCATTGTACGCCTTTATCGAAAGAACTCCCTTAGGCTTCTTTCCTTTTTTCTCACGCTCTGCTGGCGCTTCTACTCCGTGGTCAACTGAGTTCCTGATTATATGAATGAGCGGATCATGCAGGGCTTCAATTAAAGATCGGTCGAGTTCTGTGCTTTCACCCTCTATCTTAAGTTCAATCTGCTTCTTGGACTCTCCCGAGAGATCTCTCACAAGACGAGGAATTTTATTAAAAAGCTTACCGATGGGTACAAGCCTCGCTCTCATGACCGCAAGCTGCAGATCTTTGGTAACAGCCTCAACATAGTTTGTCACATCACTGAGAGTGTCAAAGATTCCATTGTTATTTGATCCCTTTTTCGCCAGACTATCCAAAAGTATCAAACGGTTTTTTCCAAGAACAAGCTCTCCTACAAGATTCATAAGTTCATCAAGCTTCTTTACATCAATCCTTATGGTCTGCTCTTCTTTATGGGCCTGCTGTTTGGCAAGGGCACTGTTCAATTGCTTTTCTGTAATAAGTTTTTCCTCAACGACTATTTCTCCAAACTTTTTATCACCCTCTTGTTTTTGTATCTCGAGGAACTCATCACATTCCTTATTTGAGAGAACACCCTCATCAACAAGAATCTCGCCTATTTTCTTCCTCGCATCAACCCTGTTCAGGAGTTCCAGTTTCTGAAGGGTATGACTAACGTCCCTGTCTTCAGATCCTTTTTCCCTTATATCTTCTATCATGAGCTTCATCAGGTCTAAGGACTCGAGAAGGGTATCCGCTATATCTCCATCAGGAACCATCTCTTTTTTTCTGATCCTTCCGAGTACATCTTCAGCTTTATGGGAAAGGTTTGATAAGGTATTAAACCCAAGGAAGCTCGAAGTTCCCTTAATCGTATGGACAGCCCTGAAGATACCGTTAATTATCTCATCATCAGGATTTTTTTCTATCTCAACAATGTCCTGAACAACCTTCTCAATGAGTTCAATTGATTCTGCAATAAAATCATCGATGATTTCTCGCATTTCATCGTTTTGAGATGTGCTTTCATCCATTATTGCTCTCCCTTTAATAGACTCTCTACCTTGTAGATTAAAAAATTAGGTTGAACAGGCTTGTTCAGAAATAGATTAACGCCTGCCTGAAGCGCATTTCTTTTCAGGTCTTCATCTTTTGTTGTCGTGAGCATTATTACCGGTATATCCATGTGGTAATAGTTGCTGCGAAGGCTCTTAACAAACTGGATACCATCCATGTTTGGCATATTAAGGTCGACTATTACAAGGTCTGCCTCAAGACTTCCGAGCTTTTCCATGGCGTCTATCCCGTCTTCTGCCTCTGATATCATATATTCTTGTTTTTTGAGAATATAACCGATCAGCTTGCGTATCGTCGGTGAATCATCAACAATGAGAATCTTCTTCATCACCTATCCTTTCTGATATGCAATCGTTCCCGGGAATATGAGCGGCTTGAATGCCCGTGAAATATTATGAAGCGATTCTGCGTGACCGATAGTAAGATATCCTCGAGGCTTCAGTGATTCGTAGAGTGAGTCAATAACCTTCTTTTTCATCTTCTCATCGAAATAAATGAGAACATTCCTGCAGAAAATGATGTCCATCTGTTTATACATCCTGTAGGCATTCGTATCCATAAGGTTCATGAAATCGATCTTCACGTATTTTTTTATATTTTCCTTGAGTCTGTAATTACCGTCAACTTCATCAAAATACTTGCGTTTTAAAGATTCATCCATATTACGGACGCTATACGTATTGTAATGTGCTTTTTTCGCTGATTCTAAGGCTTTTGTGCTGATATCTGTCCCGAAAATGGTAAAGGGAATATTTTTCTTCAATTTTTCTATCATCTCGAGCAACATGATGACAAGCGTATACGGTTCCTCACCTGTAGAGCATGCAGCACACCATATCCTTAACGGCATTGCGGGAAGACCATTCTGCAAATAATTCTTCTGCATAATCACTTTAAAAGCATCCAACTGGGGTGGGTTTCTGAAAAAGCTTGTCTCGTTTGTGGTGACGGCGTTGAAGAGATTAATAATCTCATCTTTTACCTTGTCCCCGCCATATTTCAGAAAGTAATAGTAATCTTCAAAGTTGCTGAAACCGAGTTCGGACAATCTGTTGGAAAGTCGGCTCTCAAGGAGGTACGCCTTGTTTTCCGCAAAATGTATCCCCGATTTTTCGTATACATAATCTCTTAAAAAAATAAACTCTTCTTTCGTCAAAGTATGACCTTTCTCCTTTTAAAAAACTCCAAGGCTGTTCATGACAAATTCAGCCGTTGATCGTACATCATCATCCTTGTTGTTGATAAAAGGTTTCACATAGGCAATAGCCCTATGATCTTTCAGATCACTCAGGGCTTTAAGGCTTCCTATTTTGATAAGGCTATTTTCATCATTGAGACCCTCAATAAACAATTCGAATAATGAGGGATCTTCAAAGGCACCAAGGGCTAACAAGGCGTAATACCTTGCCCATAGACCCTTTGTCGTATCAGTAAAGATATCATTCAGTGGCGCCCTGAATTGTGTCAGTTTTTTTTCTTTTATGATTTTAAAAACCTCGTGAGGGATATTTTCAGCTTTCAGCAGTTTCTGAAAAATTTCACCATATCTTTCATCACCGATGAAGTTACCAATTACAGTTACGGCTGCTTTCCTGATGCCTTCGTCCTTTTCTGCAAATAATTGCCGGATCAATGGAAAATTTCCATCTCCAGTGATGTTTCTTGCCACAGCAAGATAGGCCTTTTTATCTTCAGTAGAACCGTCGTTGACAAATTGCTGCAGTAGTTGCATGGCTTCATTTCTATCAAGTTCTATCAATGCTTTGAGGGCATTGATCCTGACATCCATAAAACCTTCTTTGGAAAGAGCAACAATGTCATTTTCGAGTTTTTTAAGCTTCATAGTGCCGATTGCTTTTACGGCATAGCTTTTTACATGACCATCCTGATCCTTGACAGCCTCTTTCAAAAGATCATAACCTTTGCCGGAAACTATTTTATCGGCATTCTTAATAATCTCTCTCCTCGCCGTAGCTGAGGATGCAAGAAATGATGTAATCAGCAGATCTTCATGAATTCTGATATTCATAAGGCCGCGAGATAAAAAAAGCTGTAAAACTTCGTCATATTCTGCTTCGTCAGGATCAATTTGCTTAAGATTTTCAAGCAAGACTTTGCAGGTCTGCAAATTTTTGAAATGTGTCATTAACCTTAAGACAGGAATTGAACTTGGCTTTCCGTATGTAACGTATGTCAAGAGATGCTCAAAGAGGTCTTGTCCCATTCTCTGTTTGAGGCGGAGGAAAAGGTTTTCGTTCCCTTGTTGAATGATCACCTCAACGTATCTCTCACGTTTCTTTTTGCTCCACCCCTTCAGTATGTTAAACATTTTGTCCAGAATACTATCGTCCTCAAAATCCATAAGCACTTCACATGCTGCCAGTGATAACTCTTCATCGCTCTGCTGGAAAATTTGAAGGAGCGGTTTAACAGCGCCCTGATGTCGAGTCTTGCCGAGGCTGCATATTGCGGAAAAGACTATCCATTGATCATCTTGCAGCACACCCAGGAGCGCATTGACAGCTCGCTCGTCATTAAATTCTCCAAGTGCGACAACAGCAGCATTCTTCACATTTTCACTCCCGTTATCGAGAAGAGTGATAAGGTTTGGTATGGTTTCTGCGCTTTTCAAACTGGTCATGATTTCACACGCATAGACCCTTATATCTTCATTGTCATTCGCGAGAAGCCCAACAACAGCCTCAATATTTGCATGACCGGTTTTTTTGATGACCTCCACTGCCGCCATTCTCGTGGGTGTGTCTTTTTCCTGAAGAAGTGGCAGCATGCTCTCTACAGTTTTTTTAGTAGGCCGGCTGATCAAATACTCTATGGCCTTCTCTCTTTCAAAATCATCTCCTTGTCTAATTGCATTTACTGCCTTCTCAAGCCTCTTGTTCCTGGCTTTGCGGGTTGTCATGTCCCTCTTCGAACTCTTTTTCATAGTACCCTTATGATCTCTCCAGAGATTTTATCAATCGGTAATACGGCATCTGCAATATTTGCATTGATCACGGCCTTGGGCATACCATAGACAACGCATGTCTCTTCATCCTGGGCGATGACAATCCCGTTTCTTCTCTTGAGTTCTTTTAATCCGACCAATCCGTCATTCCCCATTCCAGTAAGAATGACACCAATAGCACTTGAATCGTATATCTGGGCTGTTGTAAACATAAGGAGATCAACCGATGGCCTGTAGATATATTTTGTGTCTTTTTTAAATTCAACAGTCACATCCTTTCCATTTTTTTTGAGACCCATATGGACATCTCCGGGGGCAATCAAGGCAATGCCTGGCCTTAGAGGCTCACCGTCTTCTGCCTCCTTAATCTCTATCTGAGAAAGAGCATTCAACCTCTGCGCAAAACTCTGGGTAAAGATTTTAGGCATGTGGAATGTGTTGAAGAGCCGGAGGTCCCCCTGTTGACGCGCCGATTGATAGTATTTCATGTTTGGTTCTTCGCTCCCGGTTGAATGATATTGGCCGCTTAATGAGTTCAAGTCTTCTCGTCAGGAACCTGACTTTTTTCTTAGCAACGTCTTTGACCTTACTAATAAGCTCGTTCTCTTTTGCCAACATGCCTAATGGACCGTCAGAAATGTCTTTTGTCATAAAATCACAGGCACCAAGATTGAGGGCCTCCATCGTGATGTCAGCGCCCTCTTTTGTTATGGCACTCAGAACAATAACCGGCAGTGGATTAGTCGCCATAATTTTCTTCAAAGCCTCAATCCCATTCATCACCGGCATCTCAATGTCCATGGTCACTACATCAGGCTTTACCTTTTCAATCTTTTCGATAGCTTCTTCTCCATTGGCGGCTGTCTCTACTACCTGGATGTCGCTATCCTTTTCAAGCATCCTCGTGAGGATTTTCCTCATGAATGATGAATCATCAACAACAACTACGCGTATCATCTTTTCCTTTATCGCCTTCCATTGTCCCCTGAAGATATCCATTTACTCCCTTCAATAGGGTGTATACCTTCTCGAGGAATATTACTTCATCACTAGGAGTAAAATGTCCTCCCATATCAACCATATAATCAATAAAATCTCTGTGCCGATTCAAAAAACCATCAAATTCTATAAAATCGATATCAAAATCAATCCTCTTTGAAAATTCATTACCAAGGTGGGTAACAAGAGTATTATTTTTATGGAATTCGGATTTCTTTGGTGAGTGGTGATACATAACCCCTTCTGTAATGCTTTTTGGTATATTCCAGTTTTCAAGCAAGATCGCCCCAATATAGCCATGATCAACCGAAAAAACTTCCCGCTCAGCAGCCAACCTCGAAACTTTTTTGTTGTACACCAGCGAACTTATCATGCTCCAGGCTTGACGGAAGTGCTGGTAGATAATGATGGTCCCAATATCATGGACAATACCACTTATATAAACCTCGTGCGGGTTTGCTATGCGCAGCGTTGAGCTGATAATCTTGGCTATAACACCGCTTGCTATGGAGTGCCTTATAAACCCCACACGATCAAAGGTCTCATCGTCTACGTGGACCATGGTCAGGAAGGGCATCTGCAGGAGAATATACGAAAGATGGTCATATCCAATGATTGCAATAGCGTGCTCTATGGTTGAGATATTTCTGAAGTTTCTCGTACCAAAATAGGCGGTGTTGGCAACCCTCATAACCTCGCCTACCATAGACGGATCCATGTTTTTTGCGAGATCTGATGCAGAGCTCATTGGATCTTCAATGACATTGATTATTCCGCCAATGATGTCTGGAAAAGTCGGAAGAATATCTATTTTCTTGATCCTGTTGAGGGTATAGTCCAAGTTTACCATTCGAATACCACTAATATTATCGTGTAACCGCAAAGCCAACTTTAGTTCTTTAGGTGCTTCTTCATGGATGTCCTGAGGTTCATGATGGCCTGGGAGTGAATCTGACAGACCCTCGCCTCAGTAATACTCATTGTACCTGCAATTTCTTTCATATTTAGGTCTTCAAGGTAATACAGACTTATGACAAGTTTTTGTCTTTCGGGAAGCTTATCCAACTCTTGCGTAAGAATTCCTTCAATCTCGTGAAATTCTGCATATTGTTCGGGGTCTTCGCTCTCGTCTATTACGTACTGAATAATCCTGTCCCTGTCTTCTCCCGAGATCTCTGATATACCCTCTATACTCAGAATTGATAAATTTCCGTAATCTTTGAGCATGGTGAGATAATCCTCAGGATCCATGTTCAACGCCTCAGCTACTTCTTCCTCATCCGGATATCTTCCAAGCTTATTCTCAAGCTTTCTGATCACCTCTCCGATTTTTTTTGCCTTTGATCGAGCGCTCCGGGGAAACCAATCCCTCGCCCTGAGTTCGTCTATCATGGCGCCCCGTATCCTTAGATAAGCAAAGGTATTAAGCTTGATCCCCCTTGACATGTCAAACTTCTCCATTGCCTCAAGCAATCCCATAACACCTGCAGATATGAGATCATCTATTACGCAATTGTCCTCGAAGCCTTTAGAGATTTTGTAGGCGAGGTTCTTAATGATAGGAATGAACTCCTCAATTGTTCTCTCCCGTTCGTCTTCCTGTGTTTTTGCGTATGCTCTCTTCCACATATCTCACGCCACCAGTCTGTTGCAAATTTTTTGAAGTGCCTTTGTCGCCAACGTATCGGGAAACTGTTCTACCCAGAGTTTTTGCTTTCTCGTAGCTACGTTAATATTCTTGTCCATGGGAATGAAACCGTAGAAATCGAGATACACGTCAAGAAATCGGTCCGTAACACGGGTAATCTTTTTGAATACATCCATGGCCTCTTTCTCATCCCTGGCCATATTTACGATAATATTGAAATTCTTTCTCCCTGTGTTCTTGTGCAAGACTTTGATAACAGCGTAAGAGTCTGTCAGGCTTGCAGGATCAGGCGTCACAACGATAAAGATGTCTTCGCTGATTGCATTAAAATAGACGACATTTGACGAGATTCCTGCAGACGTGTCGACAATGAGGAAGTCGTACTCCGGCAATTCGAGGAACGATGAAAGGAGTATGTTTCGCTCCTCCAGGGATAGGTGGGAGTATTCAGATACCCCTGAGGTTGAGGGAATAATCCTGATGCCGCCTGGACCTTCAACAACAATTTCACCAATTCTTTTCTTACCCTGGATAAGGTCCTTGATATTAAACTGGGGGACCACTCCAAACATGATATCAATGTTTCCCAGTGAGAGATCGGCATCCAGAATGTAAGTAGATTCTTTCATTCCACCCAACACATATGCCATGTTGGAGACAATCGATGATTTCCCCACCCCTCCCTTTCCGCTGGTTATGGTAATGGTTTTCTTTCTTCTTTTTTCCATATGTTACCCTCTAGAAGTATTTTGAATAATGATTCGTGGTCCGGCATGAGGATGTCATCAATACCAATGCCTGTGGTGAGAAAGCTGAGTGGTTGTCCCAGATTTATCAGGTTGTGCCCGAGATGGCCGAGATTTTCCTCTTCATCGAGCTTTGTGAAACCTATCGTAGAGTTGTTCATTGCTGCATCACAGAAGTCGTTGCAGTAACACCGGATCTTTTCATCACGAGCTCCCGCTGGGAGAACAATGATTTTATTAACCTCCCGCAGCTTTTCGAGAACCTTTCTCTGGACAATTGCATGCCCGGTAATGTCAATGATTTTTTGTCTTCTGTCCCGTTCTACAATAAAGCCGATATCCTCTTCATTCGTTGTGAAAGAAAAAGGAAGGCCGTGGCTCTCTGAGAAAGACATAAGGTCATCATAGCTGCCTTTTGTAAATGGGTCATATGCAACAATGGAAACAGCCTTCTCCCGGGCAGCAAGAATTTTTGCAAGTTTTTTTGTCGTCTGTGTTTTCCCGGCGCCCGTTGGTCCAAGCATCAGAATTGGTCCGCTCTCGTCGGCAAGGTCGCATATTGTAATCTTTCGTGCCATAGCCCTTCTCATTGAAGTATTGGCTTTCATGCTATCCTGGGCTGAATCTCCTATTTCTCCGAACACCTCTGAGATTAAAGACATGGCAAGCTTGCGATCAAAACCATTTTTGACAAGCTTATCAAACAATACCCGCAACGGAAGCGGATACTCTCGTGTCCTTTCTCTGATAATGTCTGTTTCAATGCCTTCGAGCCGTTCATTCATCAACCTCAGGGCATAATTCCATATTGCTTCTGTTTTTTTTCTCACATCGACAAGGTCACATACATTGGGTTGAGATTCATCTTCCAGAGCAATTGAGATTTCACAGCTCTTTTGGGATATATGATTTCCATTATTCTTAATATCGACAATCATTGTATCGGAGCCGTATTGCGCTTTGATCGCCTCCATCCCAACCTTCACGTCTTCAAAAACATAGGTCTTAACTCTCATTGAGCTTAATCACCCCCACCGATTGTATTTTTATCTGAGGCGGAATCTCGTTATGTGAAATTACCGTAATGCCCTGTATGTAACGTTCCAGAAAGCGCCGTAATTTACCTCGCAGAACAGGATGCACAAGGATTATAGGCTGGATATTCTGCAGCATGGCTTTCTTTGCCTCGTTCCCTACCTTCTCAATCATCCTTTGGCTGAATGCAAGGTCAAGGGCAAGGTAGGTTCCCTGATCAGAAGGTTGGAGGCTGTTGATAAGCTTTTCTTCAAGTGATTTTTCGAGAATCATGAGGTTGAGGATGCCATCTATCAGGTAAGGCTTCAGAATGCTCCTCGACATGCGCTGCCTTACAAACTCGGTTATAAGCTCAGGATCTCTCGAGGTTGATGATGCATCGGCAACTGCCTCAAGTATTGTGACGAGATCCCTGATTGATACCTGCTCCCTCAGTAGGTTCTGTAATACCTTCTGGATGATCCCTGCATTGATCTGGTTCTGGGTAATTTCCTCAAGAACCTTCTGATGGGTAGAGGATACGGCATCGATCAGCTTTTGAGTCTCCTGTCTGGTAACAAGCTCATGGGCGTTGTTTCGTATGATCTCTGTCAGGTGGGTTGCTATGATTGTGGGATGATCAACTACCGTGAGTCCGGCAGCAACATATTGATCTCTATCCTTGTCTTTTATCCAGTAGGCGTCCAAGTTAAAAACAGGTTCACGGGTTGGAATTCCGTCTATCGTTTTCTGCTTGTCCTCAGGGCCCATTGCCAGGATATTTCCCGGCATTAACTCTCCCCTGCCCATCTCAATGCCCTTGAGAAGTATCAGGTATTCACCTGCCTTAAGTTGGAGGTTATCACGCAACTTCATCGGCGGCACAACAATGCCAAGCTCGATCGCCATCTGTTTTCTTATAGCCCTGATCTTATCGAGCAGTTCTCCGCTCTGCTCAGCATCTACAATAGGGATAAGACCGTATCCAATCTCTATTTCAAGAATCTCCATGGGCTGGATAATTTCGCCTTTCTCCCTTTCTTCCCCTGTCACCTCCGGAACGCTCACGATTTCTTCCTTCTTTGATTTTCCCACCAGGTAACTTGTTCCGAACGTGCAGGATGAAAGAACGAGGAATGGTACGAGAGGGATTCCCGGCACAAATCCTATGCATAAGATTACTATTGACGAAAGAAGCATGGCCCTGGGTTGAGTGAAGATACCTGCTGCAGTGGAGGTAAGAAGAGCAGGTATCTGGCTAACGAGACCATCACCGATTGTGAGGATTGTGTAAACCGTCAACGCGTCGTTGAAGGACATTCCCTTCTGGACAACGCCGATAACAAGGCCACCGACAATATTAACGAAAATGATGATGATGCCGGCAATAGCATCACCACGGACAAATTTGCTCGCACCATCCATGGCCCCGTAAAAATCTGCTTCCATTTCAACAGTTTCGCGTCGTTTCCGTGCGCCTGCATCATCAATCAGACCCGCGTTCAAATCGGCATCAATACTCATCTGCTTACCCGGCATTGCATCGAGGGTAAATCGCGCGGCCACTTCTGCCACGCGCCCTGCACCTTTCGTAATAACTACAAAATTGATGATTGTAAGGATGAAGAAGACGACCGCTCCGACAACATAATTGCCACCCACAATAAAGGTTCCGAAGCCTTTTATTATGTAACCGGCAGCATGTGCACCTTCGTCCCCGTGAACAAGGACAAGACGAGTAGTAGCGATGTTCAGGGAAAGCCTGAAAAGTGTTACTATCAGGAGCACTGATGGAAAAACGGAGAAATCAAGAGGTTTATGGATATACATGCCTATGAAAAGAATAAGTATGGAAAGGGAGATGCTGAGGGTCAGGAATATATCCATAAAAAATGAATTCAGGGGTACAATCATTATAAGAATAACGAAAACGACACTTACAGCCACGAAGATATCGCTTTTCTCTTTCATGCCTGATGCGAACCTGCCCATTAGAACCTCACCCTGTTCCGCTGCCGGTAGACCGCAGCAAGTAGTTCAGCAACGATTACATAGAATTGTTCAGGAATATAGTCACCTACCTTTACAGCGTAAAAAAGCGCCCTCGCGACGGGTTTGTTCTCAATGAGGGGAACATTGTGCATTCGGGCCACTTCTTTGATCTTTTCCGCGACAAAACCCGCTCCTTTCGCCACAACCTTGGGGGCGAGCATTGCGCCAAACTGATATTTGAGACCAATTGCAAAATGGGTCGGGTTTGTCACGATTACATCAGCAGTTTTGACATCCTCAATCATTCTTCTCCTGGCCATTTCACGCTGGAGACTTCTGATTCTCGATTTGACAAGCGGATTACCTTCCCGTTCCTTGAACTCTTCTTTGACTTCCTGGTGCGTCATCATGAGATCTTTCTTGTGCTGCCACTTCTGGTAGAGAAAATCCATGACTGCAATGAAAAGAAAGATTATGCTGACCTTGATGGCCAAATAGAAACATGTTGTGCCAAGATACTCTATAATGGCCCGTGCATCTTTCCCGGGAAGAGAGAGTATGGCTGGAAGCGCCATTTTAATGATTGAGTATGCGATGTACGCGAGGAGACAAATTTTCAGAATGGACTTTAAGACCTCAACGGCCGACCTTTTGGAAAACAGCTTTTTCATTCCATTCAAAGGATTGATTTTCTCAAACTTGAACTGCATTGCCTCGGTGCTCCACATAAAACCTGTCTGCACAACTGTCCCGAAGATCGTTATTATAATAAGGAGAGCAAAAAGGGGCATCATGATCCATACCCACCGGTAGGCAGCAAAAGAAAGAATGGTGTAAATATTCGACGAATTTATATCCATGTTAATGTTCCTGACATAGCTCACATAGACCTTGAACATCTCCTGAAAACCCTGAGAAGCAACAAAGTAGAAGAAGATGGACGTGAAGAGAATCATAAGGCACGTGGGTAACTCTTTTGATTGAGCTATCTGGCCTTTCTTCTGTGCTTCCTCGAGCCTCTTTTCGGTTGGTTGTTCTGTCTTTTCCTGAAATGTTTCCGCCATTCGCTACACCATCAACCTGAATAATCTCAGAATCTCCCCATCCATGCTTCTGAACATACTTACGATTCCCGGCGCTATTACCCCGAGAGAGAAAGAAAGCATGACCACCGTAACGAGAATTTTCAAAGGTACACCTTCAATGAAAATATTGATCTGGGGAATCATCCTTGAGAGCATGCCAAGGGCAAGTTCAACAAAAAGAAGGGTTACGATTATGGGAGCGCCAATCTTGAAACCGGTTGTAAATACCCTCCCCGTTATAGTAATCAAATACTGGAAAAAGGGCTGTTGAATGGTTACGCTGCCGATTGGCACATCCCTGAAACTGGACACCATTGCCTTAATGAGAATGTGATGGGCGTCCATGGCAAGGAAAAGCATCATGGCAAGAAGGTTCTTGAACTGCTCAATCACTGTCACTTGGGTCATTGTCGTAGGATCCATGAATCTGGCGAAGGAAAAACCTGACTGGATTGATATGATCTCCCCGGCAACATTGACAGCCATGAAGAGAACTTTTACTAAAAATCCTATAGCAAGACCTATAAACACCTCTTTCATAACAAAGAGCAGCAAAAAATAAGGATCACTGCTGAATGAACGATCGACCGTCATTGAATCAAAGAGCAGATAAGCAATGAGAAGGGATAGCCCCGCCTTGAAAGGAACAGATACAGCCCTTGATGAGAAGAGAGGAAGCAGCCAGAGGATTGAGGCAACCCTCGTAAAAATCAGTAAAAATCTCTGTATGTCAGCAGAAATATCCATCATTTTCTATTTCACATATGCCGGTATGTTTGAAAATAGATTCACCGTATAGGAGGTCATGAAATTCAGCATCCACGGGAAAAGGAGCATGAGACACAAGCCGATAACGATTATTTTTGGAACAAAAACAAGGGTCATCTCGTGTATCTGTGTTGCTGCCTGGAAAATACTCACGAGGAGACCGACGATAATCGTGGCAAATAATATAGGGCCCATCAAAATGATTGCAGTTTTTAAGAACTCCCTGAAGATTTGGACAATAAGATCCTGACTCATATGCTATACCTCTCAGAAGAAACCTTTAATAATTGAACCGACGAGCAGATTCCACCCGTCTACCAGAACAAACAACATCAACTTAAAGGGTAGTGATATGAATATTGGCGGCAGCATCATCATACCTGCCGAAAGGAGTATGCTCGCCACGACCATATCAATAACCAGGAACGGAATGTAGAGGAGAAAACCTATCTGAAATGCCCTTTTCAATTCACTGATAGCAAAAGCCGGAACTACAACCCGTAGGGGGATCTCGCTTTCATTTTTCGGCTTTGGGATATTGGCAAGGTTTATAAAAAGCGCAAGATCTTTTTCCTTGGTAAATTTCAGCATGAAGGCACTCATCTCCTGGGATGATTTTGAAATGAACTCCTCATAGCCTATCTTGTTGCTCATGTAGGGCGCTAGCGCTGTTGAATGAACCTTCTCATAGGTGGGTGCCATAATAAAAAATGTTAAAAAGAGCGAGAGCCCGATGATAATCTGGTTCGGAGGGAGCTGAGGGATGCCAATTGCCTGCCGGAGAAATGAGAGAACAATGACTATCCTTGTAAAAGAACTCATGAGAAGCAGGATGGCTGGTGCAAAAGCCAGAATAGTAAGGAGCAAAACAATACTGATAAGGTTCTTGCTTCCCTCGCTTCCGGTAAAGGAGCTGATAACATCAATCTTGGACTCGGTTTTGCCCTTGCTTGTACTGGCTTTCGCAGAAGCGAGGGCCGGGACAAGGAGAATTGAAAAGATGATCATCCCGATCAGAAATATTCTCACGTTACCGTATCCTCTTTCTTCCATTTTGTAAGGAGCGACATCTCCTTCTCGCCAACACCCAGAACAAGAACATAATCTTTCACCTCCACCACTGAGATAAATTTCTTATAACCGAGATGGATGGTATCCATTTTTTTGAGACCGTACTCTGTGCCTTTTGGCTTCAGGTTTAGGCTGTACTTACCAGCCAACCTGTAAAGAAAAACCAGGCCTGCAACGATCCCGATAAGGACAAGAATCACACGCATTATGTTGAAGGAAGCTTCCATCACCCTAACTTCTGAACCATTTCTTTCGGGGTTACAATCTCGGTAACCCTTACACCCAGGCGTTCGTTCACTACAACGATTTCACCTTTCCCGAGCAGTTTCTCATTAACGTAGACGTCTACCGATTCACCGGCAAGTCTGTTCAGTTCCACAACTGAGCCTTTCGACAGGGCGAGGAGTTCTCCAATTGATATCTTCGTCCTTCCAATCTCAACTGATATCTCAACGGATACATCGAGAAGGCTGTCCATATTGAGTTCAAACTTTTTTGTATTTGATGTGGTTTGGTTTTCTGTTACAAATTCTTCCATTTCCCCTCCCTCTTTTGCATCAGTGAGAAGTGAACAGTGCACAGTAAGCAGTGAACTGCCCGCTGCCTGGTGTACACTGGACGCTGCCTCTCCTTGCCCATTAGTGTAGTATCTCCTCAACCCTGACTGCCTTGTTGCCTTTATAGATTCCCAATTTGCCTCTGATGTGGCTTTTATTGTTAATTTCAATCTCCACAGGATCATTCACATACCTGTCTATAACGATGACGTTATCTTCTGTCAGCCTCAGGAATTCCTGGAGTGGCATTTTCTTCTTGCCAAGGACTGCCCGGATCTCGAGAGGAACATCCTGGACCCTTTCTTTTAATTTCATGAACCATTTTTCTCTCATATCAGAATCTTCCCGTGATGGCGTTGACATGAGGTAGCCCTTTATGGTCTCGAGGATGCCATAAGGTATGCATACCTTCATCCAGCCTTTGGTATCACCCATCTCGATCGTTAGTTCACAAAGGCTCACCGCTTCCTCATTGGTAATCATGGTAATGTAGTTCGGGTTAATTTCTGATCGTGAATACTTGCATGCTATCTCATATACCGGGGCCCAGGCTTTCTCCATCTCCGTGCACACAAGATCAATCAATTTCTTGATAACGTTAAATTCAATCTTCGTAAACTCTCTCCCTTCAACCTTTGATTTTGTGGTGTTTGAGCTGCCAAAGATCGTTTCCAAAACAGAGAAGATGAGTTTTGCGTCAAAGATGACTATAAAAAAACCTTTCAGTTTTTCAGTGACAACAACATTCATGTTGGTTGGCAATGGCAATGTCTCAATAAAATCCCCATATGCCACGTTTTGCATAGGCTCAAGGCTTATTTCGACTTCTTTCTCCACAAATAATGACAGGGAAGACCTGAAAGATTTCGAAAACCTGTCATAGATGAAGTCCAGGGCAGGAAGACGTTCCTTTTTTCCCCGTGTATACTGGATGAAATCAAAAGGCTTGGTCTCTATCTGCTCTTCGACGACAACTTCTTTCTGAGTTTCGATTTCACCTTCTGATATACCTTTGAGAAGGGCATCAATTTCTTCTTGCGATAATATCTGTTCCATCCGAACTCCTTACTGGATGATGATGTCCGTGATATACACTGACTTCAGTTCAGTGTCCTCTTTAAAAAGGGTTTTAATGCCGTTTTGCAGTTCCTGCTTGAGGTTATTTCTGTTGTTAATATCCATGAGCACATCAGGTCCTTTCGCCCCTAAAACAGACAACGCTTTATCCCTGATTGCCGGTACCATCTTCTTTGCTTCCTCCATTACCTTGGCATCCTTTACCTCTACACCGAGGGTAATCTTGGCAAACTTTGTACTATTCCCCCCAATGTTAAAGATGAATGGTTCGAGGGACAGGATCGGGCCTATGGCCTCTTTCTTTTTTACCTCCTGAACCGGCTCTGCGCTGCCTCCGAAGAACCTTGCTTTTATCTGGTTTCCGAAGACGAAATACGCGCCGGCACCTCCACCAACGAGAACAACAAGGGCAACGATCAAGATTAATTTTAGTTTTCCACCCTTCTTGCGGGGTGCACCCTCTTCCTGGATTTCTTCTGATTCGTTCATAACCATTTCATTGTCTGCCATACAAATCCTCCGTGATCGTTGAAAAAGCAATATGTATGCCAGAGAGGACATTCGGTGTAACTATCTGTTATTTGTATTGTTTTTATGAGTTAATGAAAGGGCGGCACCTAGCGTAACAACCTCTCATGACATATTGGATAAAGTTTTGTCATGCATTTGACATGAATTCTGACGATTGAT
>PDVH01000179.1_pt1 | contig 16337 bp, 16 predicted proteins | sample 1369781 | NCBI WGS metagenome assembly PDVH01 (sample SAMN07795378, study PRJNA414565) | Alkali sediment metagenome, whole genome shotgun sequencing project. | isolation source: glacial lake sediment | place: Bosnia and Herzegovina: Donje Bare Lake | collected 2016-06
AACTTTCAATAGAAGCAAGATTAAGAGGGGTGAGGACTAGCCCATTCTTGGGCGCGAGGAGGAGGCTCCAGAAAGCCGTAGGACGTGGGACGACCGTCCCTCCGGGACTTGGACGAGGGACAAAGAAGCTTTTTGTCCTGTGCGTCCGAGTGAGTCCCGCGCTCTATGGGACGAACGAACGTCCTAGCGAAGCGATCGTCCTTCGAACATACGGAGACAAGGGGCGACGCAAGCCCCAGTAATGGATATGAATGAATTCATTATTGCAGTTGGAACAAAAGAGAATCTTTCTGGTGACATCCACGCCCTGGGAAAAAAGTGGAGCCCTGATGCACAGGTTATCGTAGCATCCGGAAAGGATATCAAAACAGCTATTATCGAGAAGGCATCCGCACTTTTCCTTGACGAGAACCTCGTTCTCATCCTTGTGGATCCCGATAAGACTGTCTTTGATGAAATGATGGGCCAACTCGATATGCTGAGGGAGCACATACACGTTGTTATTTATACTACATCGGCCCTACCTGACCATCTGAAAAATATTGCCGGCGTTATATCAATCATGGACAAGGATAAAGAAACGCGCATAAGAAAAAGCGTCCTTGCCTTCCTTAAGCAGTATGATAAAAAAATGACTGACAAAGCCTTCCGTGTTCTTGTGGAAAGGATCAAGGATGAATCTGTCATTGAATCTGAATTAATGAAGCTCGTAAATTATATTGGAGAAAAACCAAGTATAGATTCTAAAGACATACAAGCTATTGTTGTAGAAATGCATGAAGAAAACCTGATAACCCTTTTTGAGGCAATAGCAAAGATGGATAAAGAAGAGGTGCTCAAAATTTTTGAAAATCTCTTAGCAAACGGTCTCCACATCCTTGCGATTCACAGCTATCTTGTTCGGCAGATCAGGCTCCTCCTGCAGGCAAAGGATATGGAAGAGTTGTACAGGGCAAATCCCGATTATGGAACCTTTGTAAAAACCTTTGGTAAATGGAAGGAAAGCCTTGAAATCAAAACTTCAGAAAAGAAACACTACTTTCCCTATCAGAAACCTTTTTATGCCCATAAACTCTCCAAGGCAAGCCGCAGAATCCCCAGGCAAACCCTGGTATCTTTTCTGAACAGCTTAACAATGACCGACGTGAGAATTAAGAGCATGTCTGAAGCGAAAATGAAGGGTGGCGTCAGTTTCGACCAGGTCCATCTGGAGCGTGACCTATTAGAAGCATAATAATTCACGTAATCCTTTTTATTCTCACTGTGGCTTCCACGTATTTTGTCAATGGAGCTGCCTACAGTGCTTCAGTCATGACTATTCTTCTCGCCCATGAAATGGGCCACTACCTTATGAGCAGGAGATATGGCATCCCGGCAACCCTCCCCTACTTTATCCCCTTTCCTCTTTCCCCTTTTGGAACATTCGGGGCTATCATCAAGATGAAGGGGATTATTATCAATAAGAATGCGCTCTTTGACATCGGCATTGCCGGCCCTCTGTCAGGCTTCATCGTCTCCATTCCTTTCATTATACTTGGTATAAAAATGTCGAGCATTCAATTAATAACAAAAGATCTGGCATTTTTCCAACTTGGAGACCCCCTCCTTTTCAAGATACTTCAAGGATTTCTCATAGGGGATATTCCTGACGGCTACGATCTCGTGCTCCATCCATTGGCTTATGCCGGCTGGGTGGGTCTTTTCGTCACTGCCCTTAACCTTTTGCCCGTGGGTCAGCTCGACGGCGGACATATCATCTATGCAGTCTTTGGCGAAAGGAGTAAGTGGATTTTTGCAGTTTCTATTACACTCCTCGCAATACTTACTATTTTCTACAACCCTGGCTGGTTACTGTTTGTGATTCTTCTCCTCATCTTTGGCATGCGCCATCCTGAACCCTTTGACATAGAGACAGAGCTTGACGGCAAGAGGAAACTTCTCGCCCTCGTCATCTTCCTCATTTTTCTCCTTTCCTTCACTCCGTCGCCATTCCCGGGGCTCAATATGATGAATGAAACAGGCAGTATACCGGTATGACATCTCAGGACCTCCTGTCAATCTTCCTCCTTCTTGTCACCATGGTTCTCTGGGGCTCAACCCCACTCATTGAAAAGCTGGGGCTTAAGGATGTTGATCCCCTCACCGGAATATTTATACGAAGTCTTGTCATAACGGTGATCCTCTTTGTAATCTATTTATTTACAGGGAGGCTTCATGAATTGACAAAGATCTCTGTCAAGAACTTTTCCCTTTTTGCAGCAAGCGGCATAATGGCAGGACTTGTGGCTATGTGGACCTATTTTTATTTGTTGAAGGAAGGAATGACCTCGAAGATTGTGCCAATAGCAGCTTCCTATCCGCTGATAACAGCGGTCCTCAGTATCCTTGTCCTCGGAGAACAGGTAACTCTTCAGAGGATTATCGGCATCATCCTGACAATAATCGGTATTATTCTGGTGAAACAGAGCTGATTTTTATGACTACGGCAATTAAATATCCCAAGCCGTCATTCCGGCGAAAGCCGGAATCTATTGACATATTGCTGGATTCCTGGTCAAGCCCGGAATGACATTCACATATTTAGTTTCCGCTGTAATAGCGCAAAACAGTGCAAACAACCCAAAAAATGGTAATTGATGATAGTCTTTTGTAGCTATCAGCTATCAGCTTCGAGCTATGAGCTGTTTACTTAAAAACCGGTTTTACGCTCGTTGCCGGGCCCTGGTTCAGGCTTGTTATTACCTCTGAATCGAGAAGCATTTCCTGAAAGGTTATCTTCCCGTCGAGAAATTCATTCACAAACTGTTTCGGAGTGTAGAATTCAATGTACTCAATAAAGCCACCGTATGTGTCACAGACATCCCGAACAGGCCAGTACACCCCGAAGGTCAGGCCTTCTATAGATTTTATATCAAGATCTGATTTCTTCATATACTTAAGATATTTTGGGGCATGCTTCTGAATTACCTCAGAAAATCGTTCATCTGATGTACCCTTCATCTCTTTATACATGATCTCCTGGGGTCTGACCTTGACCATGAGATAATATGTTCTCACATTTTTTGTGCTTGTAAAATCTGTGAAGCCAAGCCCGTCCTTATAGATATCAACCCGGGAGGAGGTAAATCTCGCATAAAGCTCTTTCAGGAGATTCTGATTCTGGTTATAGAGTTCCTGCAGCCTTTTGTCCTGATAATCTTTCTTTATTGCCTCTCCTTCGCTCTTTGCTGTATATACAGGTCCATGAGCGCAGGCGCTGAGAAAAAAAGCCACTATCACGAAAATAAAAAATCTCTTCATAATCATCCTCCCTTTTGTAATATCCTCACGACTTCAAGTAAATCCTCTCTGATTTGATCCAATAGGTGTTTGTGGCTTGACATATATTTCTTTGCACCGTCTATGGTGAACCGTTTTTCATAAAGGAGTTTCTTTATTGTGAAGATTATCTCCAGGTCTTTTCGTTTGTATAGTCTCTGCCCTCTTGAACTTTTAAGAGGTTTTATGTCCTTGAACTCTTGCTCCCAGTACCTCAGCACATGGGGCTTCAAGCCGGTTAAATTGCATACTTCTTTAATCCTGTAAAATACCCTTTCAGGGATATTTAAGGTCATTTCTTGTTTTTAGTGTTTATATCATCCTTCAAAACCTGGCTTAGCCTGAAATTGACAACTCTTCTTTGTGAAATCTCGATCTCCTTGCCTGTCTGTGGGTTCCTTCCTCGTCTGGACTTCTTGTCCTTAACAACGAAATTACCAAATCCGGAGAGTTTTACATTCTCTCCCTTTGACAAGGTGCCTTTTATTACCTCGAAGAAAGTATCAACAATATGTGCACATTCTCTCTTTGAAAACCCAAGCTTTTCATACAACATGTTTACAATCTCTAATTTTGTCATAAACCCTCCTTAAGTTCTAAGCGTAACTCCCGGTATATTTGTAACCTTTTGAATAATAATTTCTTGTAGGGCATTAACCGTCTCATCGGTTAGTGTCTCCTCATAGGACTGGAAAATTACCCGTAATGCAATACTTTTTGTCTCTTTTCTGAACATATCAAACACACCGACTGATACAATGAGTGGGGAAATTGTCTCAATCTGCTCAATCATCTTCGCAACCACCACCGTGTCATCAACTAAAAAGGCAAAATCTCTTGTTACCTGAGGATATCGAGGTATTGCCTTATACTGCACATCCGTGAAACCCTTTTGCATCATTATATCAAATCTTAGTTCTGAGCAATACACCTTTTGTTCAATATCATAAGAACGCAAAACTTTTTCCTCGATCTCACCTAACCAACCTACCTTTGCACCTTCCAGTAAAACATCCGCCGAGGTGCTTCTATTGAGGAATGGCTCATTGCTTCTTACAAAGGAAACGCTCAATCCAAGCCTTGCTGTAAGACCCTCGAGAATTCCTTTAACGACAAAGAAATCATATTCCGGGCAAGGATCTCTCCAAAAATAGTCCCTTTCTTTTCCAGTCATGGCAAAACAGATTGCAGGATATTCCAGCGGTAATTCTTCGCAGCCCGTAAAAAAAACTGCTCCACGGTTCAAGTTATACGCGATGCTCTTTAAGACGTTCGGTGCGACAAAGGTTCGCATGACCTCGTAATCCTTCGATATGGGGTTCATAATAGGGACACCGACAAATCTCTCATCAGACGGCTGAATTGTAAAATTTTCAATGTCCTTTACACTGAAAAAAGCAAAGTTGATCAGCTCGAAGAATCCGCATGCGGTAAAATACTCCTTAACGCTTTTGAAATAGACACTTCTCTTCTCTCTCTTATGTGCCTGGGAAGCACCAACCGGTGTTGTTGCAGGTATGTGGTCAAAGCCATAAATACGGGCCACCTCTTCGATAATGTCTATGTATTCATCGAGGTCATGCCGGAAATTTGGAACAGATACAACAAAACCTGTCTCCTCTTCTTTCACGATATGAAGGTCCACTGATCTCAGCGAACTGATAATCACACTGTGTTCAACCGGGATTCCAAGAATATCGATAATCTTTCCAAAGCTCACAAATATGCTCTTGCTGTCCTTCTTCTCGTATATCTCCTGTTTTCCTTTGACAACGGTCCCACCGGCAGTGGCGTTCATAAGAAACATTGCCCTCTCGGCAGCAAAATCAACGTTGTCGAGGTCGATCCCCTTCTCAAATCTCAGGGAAGCCTCTGAACGTATACCAAGCCTTCTTGCGGTTTGCCGGATTTGCAATGGGTTAAAAAATGCACTCTCCAGGGCTATGTCCTTTGTATTTTCGGTAATCTCAGAATTTTCGCCGCCCATTATGCCTGCTATGGCCACAGGTCCTGATCCGTCACAGATAAGGATGTCACCGCCAACGAGTTTCCTGTCATCTCCATCGAGGGTTCTGAAGACCGTATCACCTCCTGCCACCCGAACTTCTATTCTTTTATCTCTCAGTGAGTGATAATCAAATGCGTGAAGGGGCTGGCCAAGCTCAAGCATCACGTAGTTTGTTACATCAACAATTGCATTAATGGGCCTCATCCCGCATTTCTGAATTCTCTGCCGTATCCAGAAAGGGGCTTGCACCATAGACACACCGGTTATCATGCGAAGCACGTACCGTGGGCATGCCTCTATATCTTTGATGTCAAGGGATACAAGATTCTTTATATCATCATCGGAAGCAGCATTCAGCTTAAACACGGGCAGTTTTGCCCTTTGGTTGAGGATGCTTCCCACCTCCCGCGCTATGCCGTACACGGATAAACAGTCACCCCTGTTCGGGGGGACGTTGATGTCAAAGACGAAGTCCCGAAGGCCGGCCATTTCGTCGAGGTTGGTGCCGGTTGCTATGTCTTTTGGCAAAATAAAGATACCGCTGTGATCATCAGACAGGCCCAGCTCCTTTTCAGAACAGAGCATGCCAAGGGATTCAACCCCACGGATGTCCTTTCTTTCAATTGAGAAGCCACCCGCCAGCGTTGATCCGACCATTGCTACAGGTACCTTGTCACCTTCCTGGACATTCTTTGCACCACAGACGATTGGGAGCGTCTCCTTGTCGGTTCTGACCCTGCATATAGTCAGGTTTTTGGCGCCGGGATGAAGGTCTATCTTCACGACCTCTCCAACGCAAACTCCGTCGAGAGAAGGTCTGTACTCTTCTATTGCTTCAACCTCAAAACCGCGCATGGTGAGTCTTGAGGCCAGTTCATAAGGATCAATGTCCAAGACGACAAATTCATTGAGCCATTCGTAAGGAATTTTCACCTGATTACCACCTCAAAATTGAGAAAGAAACCTGATATCATTGTAATAAAACTGTCGAATATCATCAATGCCAAATTTCAACATGGCTATTCTTTCAACACCCATACCGAATGCAAATCCAGTTACTTCCTCGGGGTCGTACCCGACGTTCCTCAGAACCTGGGGGTGGACCATACCGGAACCGAGTATTTCAAGCCATCCCGTTTCCTTGCAAACCCTGCAACCGTCGCCTTCACAGATGACACACCCTATATCCACTTCAGCAGAGGGTTCTGTAAAAGGAAAATAGCTCGGCCTGAAGCGCAACGGCGTGTTCGCTCCGAAAATCTCGTGTATAAAAATGCTCAGGATACCCTTGAGATCAGAAAACCGTACCCGTTTATCCACCAAAAGCCCCTCAACTTGATGGAACATGGGTGTATGGGAAATATCATTGTCACACCTGTATACTGAACCGGGGGCTATGACCTTCACCGGCGGAAGCTGCGATTCCATGGTCCTGATTTGAACAGGGGACGTATGGGTTCGCAATACAATGCCCGGTTTAACATAAAAGGTGTCCTGCATATCCCTGGCAGGATGGTCTTTCGGGATGTTAAGGGCCTCAAAGTTATAATATTCAAGCTCGATATCCGGGCCTTCAGCAACTGAAAATCCAAGGGAAGTGAAAATCCTGATGATTTCTTCAAAGGTCTGTGTAATGGGGTGCTTTTTCCCAAGTATAGGAACCTTGCCCGGCATAGTGATATCGATCCTGGATAATGTATCTTGTTTTCTTTTTTCATCATCAATGTAAAAGGCCTCCAGCTCCTGAAGGCGGCCCTCTGTAAGTGCCTTTAATGAATTGATTTCCTTGCCGAAAATCCTTTTCTGATCCTTGTCGAGGAGTTTCAAAGTATCGAGATATTCAGAAAATACTCCTTTCCGGCCGAGAAGGGATGCTTTAACCCTTTTCAGGTCTTCAAAGGTTTTCAGAGAAGATATTTCTCTCTCAACTTTATTCCGTAGCTCGTCGATATTCACATTTCACCTTGATCACATCATGGTTTGGCTGCATGCTACAGCTATCGATTCGCCCTGGGGCTATGGGGCTAATGCTCCTGAATTACAATCCCCATTATGCGTTACTTGAGGGTCGGACGGCTGTTGCTTCCTTTACTTTCAAAACAATATTTTCAAACCCTGCAGGATCATTGACCGCCATATCTGCGAGTGATTTTCTGTTCAAAGCTATATGAGCAACATTCAGTCCGTTTATAAACCTGCTATAGGGTATACCATACGACCTGCAGGCCGCATTGATCCTCGTTATCCACAAGGAGCGAAAATCTCTTTTCTTTTGTTTTCTTCCCGCAAATGCATACTTGAGCGCCTTGAATACAGTTCTCTTTGCTATGCTATATGCACTGCTCCTGATACCATACATTCCTCGAGCAAGGCTCAGTATCTTTTTTCTTCTTCTCCTTGCTTTAAATCCTCTTTTTGCCCTTGGCATGGCTATACACTCCTGTCGTTTATAAGTAAGGTATTAAACTTTTCATTTTCTTTGCATCAGACGGATGAATCGTGTCTGATTTCGAGAGTCGCCTCTTCATTTTCGGCGTCTTGCTGGAAAGGAGGTGGCTATGATAAGCCTTGGACCGTTTTAGCTTTCCTGTACCAGTGACCTTTACTCTTTTCGCAAGACCTCTGTGTGTTTTTAACTTCGGCATATACGCCTCCTTTATAGTGGAGCAAAAATCATCACAATATTTCTGCCATCGAAGGGCATCCTCTGCTCTAGCTCTCCAACATCCTTGACAGAATCTATGATTTTCTGGGCAAGTTGTTTTCCCACTTCTTGGTGAAGCATCTCCCTGCCCTTAAACATTACTATTATTTTTACCTTTGCGCCTTCTTCCAGAAATTCCCGGATGTGTTTTATTTTAAACATTAAATCGTGCTCACCGATCTTGAGGCCAAGTTTCATTTCCTTAATCTGAATTACTGTCTGTTTCTTCTTAGCTTCAGCTGTTTTCTTGGCAACCTGGTATTTGTACTTGCCATAATCCATGATCTTGCAGACAGGCGGGGTAGTCTTTGGAGAAACCTCAACTAAGTCGAGTTCTTGTTCCCGAGCCATCCTGAGGGCATCCACAGTCGGCACAACCCCCAACTGTCCACCGCTGTCATCAATGAGCCGTACCTCCCTAACTCTGATTTTCTCGTTAATATTGATGTCCTTGATGTCCTTTCCTATGAGGCTCACCTCCTGAAAAGATTTTCTTCCTTTACCCTTGCAATAAAATCCTTTATCGTGACGTCTTTCAATTCTCCGCCGTCTCTTACCCTAACCGAAACAGTTTCGCTTGCCATCTCTTTCTTACCGGCAATTATCAGGTATGGGACCTTTCGGACCGCACCATCTCTAATTTTCAGGCTTAATTTCTCATTTCTCGTATCAATGTCTACACGAAGCCCTTCATTGATCATTTCTTCCTGTAAGGCTTTCACGTATGGTTCCTGTTCGTCGGTGATATTCATGATAATCACCTGGGTCGGCGACAGCCATACCGGGAAACGTCCCCCGTAATGCTCGATCAGGATTCCAATAAAACGCTCAAGGGCTCCCAGGATTACCCTGTGGAGCATAACCGGTCTTTTTCTTTTGCCGTCGCTGTCAACGTAGTTAAGGTCAAATCTCTCAGGTAGTGCAAAATCACATTGAATGGTAGCGCACTGCCACTTTCTTCCAATGGCATCTTTCAATTTCACGTCAATTTTTGGGCCGTAGAAAGCTCCGTCGCCTTCATTGATATCGTACTGTAATCCCTGGCTGTCGAGAACATCCTTGAGGACCTGCTCAGCCTTATTCCAGTCTTCAAGGGTTCCGATATATTTTTCCGGTCGTGTGCTGATCTCCATCTCATACTCAAAATTAAAGATCCCCATCACATCATGGACAAATTGAATGATGTTCAGGATCTCCTCGTGCAGCTGGTCCTGTCTCAGAAATATATGGGCATCATCCTGGGTAAACTCCCTTACCCTGAGAAGCCCATGGAGGACCCCTGACTTCTCGTGGCGACAAACGGTGCCAAGCTCAAAATATCTGATGGGAAGATCTCTGTAACTCCTGATCGTGGATCGGTAGACCATGATGTGGGAGAGGCAATTCATTGGTTTAATCCCGTATTCTACATCGTCAACCTTTGTGAAATACATATTGTCCCTGTAGTTCTCAAAGTGACCCGACCTCTTCCACATATCCAGTTTCAGTATATGAGGCCCAACAACAAACTGGTAGCCTCTCTTCAGGTGTTCTTTTCTTTCAAAATCCTCCAATATATAACGAAGAAGTGCTCCATTGGGATGGTAAATAACAAGCCCGGCACCAACCTCGTCAGATATACTGAAGAGGTCAAGCTCCCTTCCAAGCCTCCTGTGGTCTCTCTTCTTTACCTCTTCGAGAAACTGGAGATAATTGTTCAGGGCACTTTCATCAGGAAATGCAGTGCCATAAATCCTTGTGAGCATCTTATTTTTTTCGTCACCTTTCCAGTAAGCACCTGCAAGGCTCAAGAGCTTGAACGCTCCTATCTGACCAGTGGACGGAAGATGGGGTCCTCTGCAAAGATCAGTAAAGTTACCCTGGGTGTATAGGCTTACCTCGGGATCTCCGATACTTTCAAGCAGTTCGACCTTGAAGCTTTCGCCCATCTTATGGAACATCTCGATGGCCTCTTCCTTTTTCACCATCTTCCGGACAATTGGTATGTCCATCTTGACCAGTTCTTTCATCCGGCCTTCGATCCTGGCGAAATCTTCTTCGGTAAAACCAGGTGCATAATCAAAATCATAATAAAAACCAGTATCTATAGACGGACCGATAGCGACTTTCGCCTCAGGGAAGAGGTCCTGGACTGCTTGTGCCATAATATGGGATGTGCTATGCCGCAGCATATCCAACTGCGCATTTGTATTATGATCTTTTTCTTTGTGTGTTTCAGCCAATTAAGACTCCAAAATCATTAAATAAATCAGGAGATATTCTTAACATTTTTATCTTTTCCTTGTCAATCATTACTTGGCAAGACCATGAAGAAATTGTCTTTCTGCTCGCTACCTTACAAATCCTCCACGATAAGAGTCCTCCCCTGAGGAATTTCTGTTTAAAATTGTTCTTTTCCGTCGGCATCAGCAATAGTATAATAAGAAAAAGGAAGGGCACCGTGGTTCCCAAGTACAAAAAGCCCCTGGCAGTAATGGTGTTATGTCTTACCGTCCTCTTTATGGAAGGACCTCGTGTTTGTGCATGTTCCCTGTGGGCCGTAACAGGGGATAGATCGAAGGATAAAGGAACACTTGTCGCCCAGACCTGGGATGTGCCCCACGGGACCAGCGGAGAATTGAGGCTTGTTATCCCTGCAAAGGGCTTTCGATATTTGGGCCTCTTCCCTATGCAAGAAAAAACAGGCGGTAATGCCGTCGCCGGGGTCAACGAGCATGGTCTTGTAACTGTCAAAGCAACCGCTGACACCATTGCACCGAAAAAAAAATTGAAAGGTAGCGGCGACATCATCGAGACAATTCTGACATCCTTTGTGTCGGTTGATGCTGTCTTGGCTAACAGAAATCTCCTTGCGAGGAGCCGTCCTGTCTTTCTTATTGTGGCAGATCATTCAAAAATTGCCCTGATTCAGATAGGATCTGGTGGACATCTTGCAGTTGAGGTTACAGTAAATGGATTGTTCTACCAGACAAACCACTATACAAATCAAAACCTTCTCATGGAAAATGAACGGTATATCGAAAGCAGTCAGCTACGCCTCAACCGTCTACAGCATCTTTTAGTAAATCATCCTGATCCTTTTACATTAGACGACTTCCTTTCTCTTGCAGGGGATAAAGGCAATGGCCCTAATAACAGCATCTGGCGGATTGGGGGGCCACCGAAAAAAGAACGGACTCTGGCGAGTTTGGTGGCAGTTCTTCCCAAGAACTCTCCTCCTGAGTTGTATTTCAGACTTTTAAACCCCGGTAGTAACGAATTATACTATGAGCTAAAATTAGATAGGCCCTTCTGGACTGAAGGCACAGAATAAACCCGCAAACATACCTACGCTTCATCCACGCATAAACCCATTCACTCATTTTCTATAACAATGTGATAACAGATCAATATTTTTTCATGGTATAATAAACGCCACAGAACGATTACTGGAGGTTACAATGGCAGAGACAAGAATAGCAATTGAAGGAATGAGTTGCCAGCACTGTGTAATGGCCGTCAAAAAAGCACTCGGAGGCGTAACAGGAATTATAGAAAGTGATGTTCAGGTAGGGACCGCAGTAGTGAAATACGACGAGAACAAGGTCAAAAAAGAAGACATTGAAACCAAGATTGAGGCTGCAGGGTATAAAGTAGCCAAGAAGTAGAATCAACAATTGAAAGCAATCAATTAAAATAGTTTAGTTTACAATCTCGAACAGGATATAAAATGGAAGAATTAATAAATAATATCAATGATATAAGTAAATTGGAAGATAATGTTAAAGCCTTCTCTCTTCTTGCAAAAGAAAACAAGTTAGATATCCTTGAGAAAGTCAAGGAAATACGAACAGACATCATTGGTCAGTTCCTGCACGATGCATATGCCTTAGAGCATGACAAGCAGGTACAAAAGGCTATAAAAAAGCTTCTCTTTCGGCTCAAGACTGTGGGCGTCAGGGTTGAAGAATTGAAAGTAGAGGGCGAGTCTGTTCTCAGGAAAATTGAAGAGAAGCGTGAACACCGGGGCCTCATGTCTAATTATGATGCTGATGGAACACGGATGGCAATGGTTGCTTTTGAAGCAAAACGCAATACCTATGTATTAGTTCACAGCCTCCTTCACTTTTCCAAGGGGCTTCTGGAACTGGCCAATGCCCCTGTCGATTGTGATGGACTCAAGCAAATTATCGCCGAATACCTGAAGGGCTCGATGAAACCTTTCACCGTTGTCGAGGTAGCTCCAAGGTATGCAAGCTACCTCATAGAAGAGGCATCAAGTTTATCAGGCCGCTACGTTGAAGAAGTGAAACAAATGAAAGTCTTCTCTGCCCGTCTTGGTGGCCAGGTTCAGAAACCGATTGATATATATGCCCTCGAAATCCCCAATGATACAGAAACTCTTTCAACTGAGCGTATTCTTTCTAATGAACTTTTTGAGCGATTCTCCATTACATGGGATACCCTGGAAGATGACAAAAAACAGTATGAAGAGATCGGAGGTTCTTCAACCATTGTACTGCCCCCTTATATGGTGGAGGAAAAAAGACAGGAATTTCTTAAGGGGCTTATGGAAAACATTACACTGAAACCTAGTATACCCCTCATGAAAAGGCTCATGGAGGACTATGCTTACATCTTCCATTCCCTGGGAGGATTCAACGCTTACAAGGGCTTGATGGAAATGTTAAAAGAGACCGATGGATCGGAAAAAATACTCTCGTTTTTCGTGAAGAAGGTTCTGGTACCAAAAAAAGAGCAGCAACCCGGTCTTATCGTAAACCCCTATGACCAAGTTCGAACTCCGAGATAAGTATTTTCAGAAAGCCAAACAGGACGGCTACAGAGCACGAAGCGCTTACAAACTGAAAGAGGCACAGGACAGGTTTCATATCATCAGAAAGGGCGATCGGGCTCTAGACCTTGGCTGCGCACCCGGAAGCTTTCTCCAAGTCATTGTTAACATCGTGGGTCCTGAAGGGTTAGTGATAGGCATTGACATCCTTCCAGCCAACGCCCTGCCGCACAAGAATATTGTGACAATTCGTGGTGATATCCGTGAGACAGATGTGGCGGGCCTCAGTGCCCTTCATGCACCTGGGGGCTTCGATGTGATCACCTGTGATATCGCACCCAATCTCTCCGGGATCAGGGAGGTGGACGACAGGAACGTGGGCGAGCTCTACGATGCTGTGCGAGGTGTGGTTACAAAAGGCCTCAAGACCAGTGGCCATTTTTTCCTTAAGGCCTTCTTCTCTGACGACTTCAAGACAACAAAATCAGACCTGGCGACCCTGTTCCGGTCGGTCTCAGTTTTCAAACCTGCGGCCTCCAGAAGCATCAGCTCAGAGATCTACCTGGTAGCTGTTGGAAAGAAGTAAGCTTTCTTAATCTCTCAAGGTAAAACCGGTGTGGCTCCCCAGATGTTCTCAGCATATTGAAGGATAGCGCGGTCGCTGGAGAATTTGCCCGATCGTGCTACATTGAGAACTGCCATTTTAATCCACTTGTCCCGATCCTTGTATATCTCGTTGACCTTCTCCTGACATTGAATGTAAGAGGCATAATCGGCCAACACAAAATATGGATCATATCGAAGCAGTGAATCTGTGATGGGATGAAAAAGCTGCGGAGACCCAGGTGAAAAATACCCTCCCTGGATCTGATCTATTACTTGTTTCAACTCTTTGTTTTCTTCATAGTACTTACGCGGGTTATAGGTAGAACGGATCTCAACAAGCTCTTCTGTAGTGAGGCCAAAAAGGAAGAAATTTTCCTCGCCTACTTCTTCCCTAATCTCAACATTGGCGCCATCGAGAGTTCCGATAGTAAGAGCACCGTTGAGGGTAAATTTCATGTTTCCCGTTCCCGATGCCTCATATCCCGCAGTAGAGATCTGCTCTGATAACTCAGCAGCGGGCATTATACGTTGGGCGAGGCTCACATCGTAGTTTGGTACGAACACCACATTTAATTTATCACTCGTCAATGGATCAGCGTCAACGAAACTACCGATGCTATGGATAAGCTTGATAATAAGCTTGCAGATGAAATACCCTGGCGCAGCCTTCCCGGCAAAGAGGATTGTTCTCGGCACAAGACTGTTGTCAGCCCTGCCATCCCTGATCCTGTTGTAGAGGGTCATGACATGCAAAATATTGAGAAGTTGGCGTTTATACTCATGAAATCGTTTTGTCTGGCAGTCAAGAAAGTAATCTGGGGCGAGAGATAACCAATAGGCATTGTAAAGATAATCGGATAAAGATTTCTTATTTGCCTCTTTAATCCGACGAAACTGACGGCAGAATTCGTCATCTTCCGCAAAAGACTCTAAATTTTTAAGCTCATAGAGATCTTGCGTCCATCCGTCCCCTATGGCATCGGTGATAAGTTCGGAAAGCAGCGGGTTTGCCTGAAGGAGCCAGCGTCTTGGTGTAATGCCGTTTGTTACATTTTGAAACTTCTCGGGCATCATTTCATAAAAATCCTTAAAAACTCTTTCCTTCAAGATATTCGTATGAAGTTCCGATACACCGTTGACAGTTTGACTTCCTATAAGGGCGAGACGTGCCATATTCACGGCCCGCTCCTTGTCCCCTGTTATGATGGCCATTCTACCTTTTCGTCCTTCCTCGCCAGGAAACTTTGCTGCCACCTGGACAAGAAAACGTCTGTCAATCTCCTGGATTATCTGGTGGTGGCGGGGAAGGAGATAAGCAAAAAGCCCTTCGGACCATGTCTCAAGAGCCTCAGGCAATACAGTATGATTCGTGTACCCAAAGGTCTTTGTTGTAATTGCCCATGCATCATCCCACACAAGTCCTTCCTCATCTACAAGAATCCTCATCAGTTCAGCAATCGCTACAGATGGGTGGGTATCATTAAGTTGAATTGCAACCTTTTGAGGAAAATCATCGTATCGACGATGGAATTTTTTATATCTTCGTATGATGTCCTTCAAGGTAGCACATACAAAAAAATACTGTTGCTTCAATCTGAGCTCTTTTCCTGCAGCATACTGGTCGCTCGGATAGAGTATTTTTGAGATGTTCTCGCTACTGTAGCGATCCTCAATAGCCTTCATGTAGTCTCCGCTGTTAAAAAATTCCAGATTAAATTCCCTTACAGATTTTGCAGCCCATAAACGGAGCGTATTCACCGTATCGTTTCCAAACCCGGGAACCGGATAATCATAGGCCATAGCCATAACTTCATCGCCGCCAACCCACTTTGTACCGAATTTTCCACTACCAACGGCATCATCAACCTTACCAGCAAAGCGGACAAGATAGAGGAGTTCGGGTCTCGGAAACTCCCAGGGATTGCCATAGCGCAACCAGTTGTCGGGAGCTTCTACCTGGAAACCATCTTTTATCCTTTGTTGAAAAATGCCATATTCATATCGAATGCCATAGCCATAGCCAGGGAGTTGGAGGGTTGCCAACGAATCGAGATAGCATGCAGCAAGCCTGCCGAGACCTCCATTACCAAGCCCTGCATCCCACTCTAGTTCTATTGCGTCTTCATATGTTATTCCGAGGGCACTGACAGACTTAGCATATTCATCAGCAAGACCGAGGTTAATGGCGTAATTCTGCAAAAGCCTCCCGAGGAGAAATTCAAGCGACAGATAGTAAACCCTCTTCGCATCAACATCATAGTAACGCTGTTGCGTCCTGATCCATCTTTCCGAAATAAGCTCCCTTACAGAGAGGGCGATTGCCTGGAACTTATCTCGTTGGGTGGCTGAATACATGTCCTTGGCAAGGTTATAGGTAAGATGGTTTGTCAGGGAATGACGAAGCGCTTCTACATCTCGTTGCATATCAAAACCTCTTTTATGATTTTCGGCAACCGAATAATATCACTTTAAAAAAATTGTTGCAAAGGAAAGCGTAGGTAACTTAGACAAAGGTTGGGATCAGACCAAATACCACAGGAGATTAAGAACTTATGAATTGTTATGTTTGCATGACGGGAGAGTTTTTTTAATACTGGCCAAAAGTTTCAGTTTTGGACCCGTGACCGGTATCTCTTATCCGAATCTTTATTTACATTCCCCCATTCTTCTCCCAATCATTCGCTTGGTCATCTTCATGGCCTTTTCACCAGGCTGAGACATTGTCATATTGGTTACACCATCAAATTTGTCACCTTTGTAGGTTGCTGTGCCTTCGCTGTCGATTTTAGTTCCATCTTTCATGCGGCATTGTATATTCCAGAAAACGGTATCACCAACAACCTGTGTGCTTATCATTTTACACTCAGAATCCTTTTCCGGCTTTTGAGGCACTGAGTCCTTTTTAGTAATACACTGGTTTATCTTTT
>PDVH01000034.1_pt3 | contig 16311 bp, 18 predicted proteins | sample 1369781 | NCBI WGS metagenome assembly PDVH01 (sample SAMN07795378, study PRJNA414565) | Alkali sediment metagenome, whole genome shotgun sequencing project. | isolation source: glacial lake sediment | place: Bosnia and Herzegovina: Donje Bare Lake | collected 2016-06
CGCCCAAGATACGGTTATCTGCGCCGAGATCCTGGGATTTGATAGTCCCATGCACAAATATGCCGTGCAGATCACCGTGGCAGACGCGCGGGATGGGGCCTGTTCCAGCTCTACTCTGAAAGAAGCGACATCATGGGGAAAGGTAGATATGGCCTGTGAGCAGATGGTCTTTGCTGAAGCGACTACTGTGTTGCCGTTGCTTGCAAGTTACGCCTATCACAAAGGTAACTGGAATAAGAGAAAGAAGCGGCAGTTTGCGAAGATGTTTTGATAAAGAAAAAGGCTGCTTTTTAATAAACTGTCCAAAAAGCGGCCTTTTTCATTATCCCTGGTGGAGATGAGGGGGATCGAACCCCTGACCTCGGCATTGCGAACGCCGCGCTCTCCCAGTTGAGCTACATCCCCACTCTTTTTCAAGGCTGGCTTACCGGAAGTACAAGATGTACTTGTGAAAATCATATATGATCCCGATTATACATGTCAAGCAATAGTTACCTCAGTGCAAGCTCTGCACCAACTTTATTACACGCCACAGGAAATTAAATGTAAGACCCTTCGACTCGTTTCACTCACTCAGGGTTATTCGACTATGGCCTTTTTCTGCCGCTTTGCCTCGAAAAAAGCCAAGTCATAATGAATTGAGGGCTTTTCATCTTGACAACCATTCGACCTTCCCCTATACTTCCTCGCACCGGATGGAAAACCGAAAAATTTAGTAAAGTTAAAGTCCATTTCTGCCGAAACATCCATTAAATCTTAATCCCGATCATGAGAAGATCAATAATGTACTTAACAGACCTTAAATTCCCAAGGAGACCTTTTTATGGCAAAAATTGACGCCTTTTTTCAACTGATGCATGAACAGGGTGCATCAGACCTCCACCTCGTGTCGGGTCAACAGCCGGCCCTCAGGATTCGGGGAGAGATGGAGCGTATAAAGTACAACTTACTGGATAATGACGAACTCAAGGCCATGCTATATGAAATTGCACCTGAGCACAGGGTCAAACAATACGAAGAAACAGGAGACGTGGATTTTGCATATGAAATACCGAATCTTGCAAGGTACAGGGCAAATTTCTTTCAGCAAAAAAACGGTGTGGCAGCAGTGTTCCGGGAAATCCCGAACAAAATATTGACTGTCCAGGAGTTAGGGCTTCCTTCCGTTCTTTCCAAGTTAGCCACTTTACCCAGGGGCCTCGTGCTGGTTACCGGTCCGACCGGCTGTGGGAAATCGACAACGCTTGCCGCCATCATCGATGAGGCAAATCGCGGCCGAAAAGACCATATCATCACGATCGAAGACCCAATAGAATTTGTTCACCAAAGCCAGGGCTGTATTGTGAATCACAGGGAAGTTGGTCTCCACACCAAGACCTTTTCCGCGGCGCTTCGGGGAGCTCTTCGTGAGGATCCGGATATCATTCTTGTCGGTGAAATGCGGGATCTGGAAACCATATCGCTCGCAGTTGAAGCGGCAAACACGGGTCACCTGGTTTTTGCCACAGTGCACACCGCAAGTGCAGCCAGAACTGTTGACAGGATCATTGAGGTCTTTCCCGCCGAGGAGCAGATGCAGATTCGATCTTCCCTGGCGGATGGAATCCGGGCAGTCATTTCCCAGGTTCTTTTCAAGCGGATCGACAGGAAGGGACGATGCGCAGCCCTGGAGATCATGATTGCCAATTCAGCGGTTCGAAACCTCATCCGGGAATCAAAGACCTTCCAGATTCCATCAATGATTCAGACAGGCAAGAAATACGGTATGCAATTGCTGGATGATGCCATTTTAGAGCTTTGCAACAGGGGGTGGATCGGCGTTGAGGATGCATATCTGAAAGCCAACGACAAGACGAGATTCAGACCACTATTAAAATCAGCGCCGAGTGATTTTACAGAGGCGTAAGATAGCTCGCGGTAGGATTTTCCGCGGGGTGCTTAAGAACCACTAATGTTGAGGAATGCATTATGAGAAAACAGGAAATCGATTATATATTAAACAAGCTGCTGGATTCTCACAAAGATATCTCTGATCTAAACATTACTGTCAACAAACCATTCCAGATAGTTAGTTCAGGGGTACTAAAAGCCGTTGAGTTTGACCCGCTTTTCAAAAGCTTAACCCCTTTTCAGACGGAAATATTTGCCCTGAATCTGATTAATCAGGACCGTCGTTTAACGGAAATGCTGTTGTACGAGGGCTCATGTGATTCTTCTTACGAGGTGCCAGGAAAGGCCCGTTTCAGAGTAAACACATTTTCACAGCGGGATACCTACTCCATCGTTCTCAGGAGACTTGAATCCAATATCCCCACATGCAAGGAATTAGACTTACCCGAGGCTTTTTCCAATATGAGCCAGGAGAAGAACGGGATTATTCTCGTCACCGGTGCAACGGGCACTGGTAAATCCACATCGCTCGCGGCGGTATTGAATGATATTAACGAACAAAAATCCGTTCATATTGTTACTCTTGAAGACCCGGTGGAATTTTCCCATTCTCACAAGTTGTCAACCTTCAACCAGCGAGAATTGGGCAAAGATTTTGACACCTTTTCCAACGGCCTTCGTGCATCTCTCCGGCAGGCGCCCCAGGTAATCCTCGTTGGTGAAATGAGGGACAGGGAGTCCATAGAAATCGCCCTAAGCGCCGCAGAAACAGGTCACCTCGTTTTAAGTACACTGCATACGATAGATGCCGGCCACACCATCAATCGAATCCTGGGTATGTTTTCAAAAGAAGAAGAAGCCCAGATTCGTATGCGCCTTGCCGAGACTGTACGGTGGATAGCATGCCAGAGGCTTCTCCCCAGAGAGGGTGGGGGACGACGTATTGCAGCTTTCGAAATAATGGGCTCAAACATCCGGGTAAAAGATGCCATACTGCACGGTGAATCAGAAGGAAGAACCTTTTATGAAATCATCCAGGCAAGTAGGGCGTTTGGTATGATTACATTCGACGATTACATTGTCGATTTGTACAGACAAGGGCTCATTAGCGAAGACACCGGCAGGGCTTACGCATCCAACAGGGGAATAGTAGGACGCGGTATCGACTCTGTAAAGAGTGAAAGAGGACATGCCACGACAGATCTCTTGGGAAAGCTTGAGGTCGATAGGGGTTACGGTAAACCCAAAAGATCGATGTAATAGGATAGAAGGAGAAAGACATGGAAGAAAAGAAAACCCATGCGAAGGAAGTGTCATCAGATACGTATGATGCGTCGGACAGACCGTTTGATTTTGTGGGAGAAGATGTCGGAACAGCTTTAATCTGCGAATCTGATGCTTCTCTTAGAAAGAAGCTTGCTGCTGCGATGAAAAACCTGGGGTACCAGATTACCGAGCCCGCATCGACAAAAGACGCCCTAAAAAATATGCGATACCACGTTTACGATGTTGTCATCGTAAACGAAAATTTCGACACCGACAACCCCGCCACCAATGAGGTGCTTCAATACCTGGCCAATCTCAATATGAGTACGCGCAGGGAGATTTTTGTAACCGTGATAAGCATCAGATTTCGTACCATGGATAACATGGCCGCTTATAATCAGAGTGCCAATCTAATAATCAACACGAAAAACATCAATGATGCCGGACAGATTATCAAGAGTGGTATTAACGATAATGATGCATTTTACCATGTCTATAAAGAAATCCTGAGAAAGAAGGGGCGGGGTTGATTTATCTTTTAATAGATTTGGCTTTAAGGTAGGTCTTTTCTGCCATATCGGGAGCGCCGCTTGTGTTATATGCCTCTGCAAGATGGATATAATAGAAGGGATTTTCAGGATCCGCAGTAATGGCTCTTTTGAAAGCCTCTATTGCATGAAGGTGGTAATTCTCTCTGGCGAGGGTGTTTCCAAACCTGTTGTAATAAGTACCTGATGAAGCACGATTAAGATCAACAGCCTTTTCATATGCGCTGTCGGCATCTTCAATCTTTCCCAGTCTCACCAGGACATCACCAAGGCCGCAGTGGTACATAGGCTCATCAAACCGGAATTCGAGACATTTTCTGAAAGCCATTTCTGCCCTTCTATCATGTCCTGCATTGGAATATACGTTAGCCAGCTTGTTGTAAAAGGAATCAGCATCCGACGGATCAATCTCAACGGCTTTTCGGTACGCCTCTTCAGCACCATCGAAGTCTCCTGTTGCGACGAGTGCATTCCCGAGATTGCAGTAAGTTGCTGACGCATCCGGCTCCATATCAGTAATTTTTTCAAATACCCCAACAGCCTCACTCGCCCTTCCTGCCTTCAGATAGGCATCACCAAGATCACTAAGGAGTGCGATATCATCAGGCTGTGCGGCAACAACTTTTTCACATACATTAACAAGACGGCCATATTCTCCATTTTCCCTGAATATCCGGACAAGCTCATCAAATGCAAACCCTGTAAAAACTTCTCGTTTCAGTTCAATGCTGAGGAGGCGTTCAAAACAATCAATAGCAGCATCCAGCCTTCCGCTGTCATGGTAGGCCCATGCCAATGAGAGAAGAAAGGAATCTTCACCCGGATGCATATCAACCAATTTCTCATATAGAATGATAGCATCATCATACCGCTTTACTTTCATGAGATCATCGGCAAGGTAATGAAAATAATCTATTTTACCTTCTTCACTCATAAGCTGTCTAAGTTTTTAACTACAGCAGGTCTTCCCACACGAACTACTGTTATCCAGGCTGGAAGACACCTTGAATCCGCTTCCCTGTGGTGTATTGATAAAATCTACCGTAATCGGTTTGACGAGTTCATACAGTTCTTTGTTTATCAGGAAGGTGATCCCATCTTCCTTAAATATTTCATCACCATCTCTTGACTCATCCAGAGCCATGCCCAGAGAGGGCCCGGATCACCCACCCTCATTCATCATGAGCCTTATAATATGCTCCTCACCCTTATCCTTAAGAAACTCTTTAATCATTTCCACTGCTTTTCCCGTTGCTTGAAACATTGTTAACTCCTTTCAGATCAACCGCCTTACGGCAGTCAATTAAAATATTATTTCTAAGGTATACACTTAAAACATTTTGTCAAATGTTATTTTAAATTCAATGAGACTTGGCCTTTTTCAAGGCAAAGCCGCAGAAAAGGGACTTAGTCGAATTGACCCTGAGCGATTGAAACGAGTCGAAGGGTCTTTGGTTTAATTACGAGAATCTTCCTATTTTACCATGATAAAAAACTTAACTTTTGATTGACACACTGCTAATGCTTACCTATATACCACCTTGGGAGTTCTAAAGACTGCATCATCACTCAAAACAAAAAGCGTTTATTCATTATGGAGGTCAAATATCATGTCCGAACCATCTCTGTACCACGATATACCATGCCGTTATTTCCATAAGCCGGGAGGTAAAAATACAAAATCAGTACTTGAAGCAGTCTCCAGGAGGGCCACGGACCTTTCTATAGGAAAAGTCCTTATTGCGACCTGCAGCGGGCGGACTGCTTTTGAAGCATTAAATATTCTTAACAAAAAAATTAAGATCATCGCCGTCACCCATGTAACAGGGTATGTAAAGCCCGACACACAGGAACTGGACGAAAAAGATCGAAGGGAACTGGAATCGCAAGGTGTTACAGTTCTTACATGCCAGCACGCCTTCGGCGGCGTCGGCCGCGGTGTCAGGAACAAGCTCGCCACATATCAGGTTGATGAAATTATGGCCTATGCATTGCGAATATTCGGTCAGGGGGTTAAAGTAGCTGTCGAACTGGCCTTGATGGCCGCGGATGCCGGCCTTGTGAGAACCGATGAGGATATCATATCCGTAGGAGGAACCGCTAAAGGTGTTGATGCTGCTCTGGTACTCCAACCTGCGAACAGCTCCCGCTTTTTTGACCTGAAGGTGAAGGAAATGATTTGCAAACCTGCAATTTTTTGATTTGAGAGGTAAGGCACCATGAAAAAACTGCTTGGTACACTGCTCTGCGTGACCTTATCATGGCCTGTCCTGTCTCAGGCTGAGAATTATACAGTTAAAGGAGATATGGGGTCGAATATCCGCTATGAGCTCCAGGAGCAGGTTACGGCAGGCGGAGGCATTCAGAAGATGGTCCTCAGCTTTGTGGTGCCCCAGAGTTTCCAATCGCCGACCTCCCGTCAGGAAATCAAAGAGTTTGGTCTAGCTTTTTCACCAGAGCCTCAGGAGAGAAAAAGCAACACCGATGGACGGGGCAACCAGATCATCGTTGCTACATGGATAAAACCTCCTGACGTCATAGATGTACGTCTTTTCTGCAACGCCCTCAGTGAAACAAAGCTGCCGGCACTTACGACACAGGATCCATTCCCTGTTGCAAAAGCAGGTCCGGAAGTAAAGGATTATCTTAGACCGACGGAACAGGTACAATCCGATAATCCCCGTATACTCGAATTGGCGAAACAGCTTACGGCAGGCGTAAAAACAGAGTTCGATGCGGTACAGCGCGTCATTGCGTGGGTCGTGGATCACGTTCGCTACGTAAGCCCTCCTCTCCGGTACGATGCCATTTATTCGTTAGAGTCCGGCAAGGGCAATTGCCAGAACTTTTCCCATCTGAGTGCCGCATTACTCCGGACTATCGGTATACCAGTACGCATTGTCAACGGTGTCACGTTTAATCAGCCTTTTGACATCGCCTGGCAGAAGGGGACACTAACCTTCAAAATGGGTCAGGGCCGCCATTCATGGATTGAGGTCTGGTTTCCGGAACTCGGCTGGGTACCTTTCGATCCCCAGAATACCATGCTTTTCGTCTCAACCCGTTACCTTCGGATAGAGGTTGGTGTCGACAACAATGAGACAAAAAATGATGGACTTTTAAAGTGGGCCCAGCTCAGGGAAGCCGAGAGACCGAAACTCCAGGAGAGTATCGCTGCCACTTTTAATAGCGACCATGTTAACGTTAAGGGAGACAGGCAGACCTATGGCCCAAAAAATCTCCTCCTTTCTCCGAACGTGAAGGCAGAGTTTAAGCAGATCGAAGTGCTTCCACCCACGCCTCCCCCGATAATCACCGAAGAGGCGAAAAAGGAACTCCGGTATGAAGTACCGTTTATTTTCGGCAATATGGAATTCCCGGAAAATATAAATTTTGCCTTCCCGCGGGTGATAAAAGCGTCAGGAGTAAATCAATTTGAAATGTCGCGAAACTTTCTTGTGGAGACGGCAGAATATGTAACCACCAACCTTACGCAGTATGCCCAGGTTGTCGTCTTGAGAAAACCCGTCAAACTCCAGAAAATTGGTTTGGCTCTGCATAAGTTCGGCGGGGATGGCTTGCTATGGATCGACATCTTCCGAGATAATCAGGGCAAGCCGGGTCAATCCATGAGCACCAGCGACTTTATCAGCCTTGACCAGCTCTCCCTTAAGCCGGGATACCGTTGGGCGGATTTTGACTTCAGCAGGGACAAACCCATTCTCATGCCAGGCTTATACTGGATCGCCCTGGGTTTCACGGGAAGTCCTATTGTAAACTGGTTTTATACCTACGGAAAACCAGTCGGACCTGTAGATGGCACGCGCTATAAGAATGTTTTCCAGCAGGATTGGAGCGGAGCTCTTAATTATGAGTTCAATTATCGTGTTATTGGTCTAACAGTTAAGTAAAAACAATGCCCACAGGATCGGTACCCCTGTGGTCTCGCACAAAACCGGTTGCTGCCATAGGCCGCCTCTTATAACCTTTTCTTTTGACACATGAGACTACTTTCACTATAGTGGCTTCACCGAAAAGGACATTTAATAAAACATTCGAGACAGCAAAATATGCTTTATTCAAACTTCATCAAGCGAACAAACTATCGTCTGTTATTTACAGGTTTAATTGCTTCCATCCTGTTCATTGTTGCATGTGTTCCCAAACCTGCACTTCTCCCACCGCCCAAGCCTGCTAAGGTAGCCCTTGTGCTTGGGGCGGGTGCATCTAAGGGATTTGCCCATGTCGGAGTCTTGAAAATCCTTGAATCCCACAATATTCCGGTTCATATGATAGTCGGGACAAGTGTGGGCAGTTTTGTAGGGAGTCTTTATGCCTATGGATATGATGCCTATCAACTTCAAACAATGTCTTTTGCTCTTCAAAGGGATGATCTTATAGACCTGACGATTCCTGACAATGGATTCGTCAAGGGGGAAAAACTGGAAAATTACATAAACTGGGCATTGAGGGATACTACCATTGAAAAACTACGGCTTCCCTTTTTCGCTGTCGCCACAAATATACAAACCGGGGATGAAATCGTCTTTGGAACAGGTAATACAGGAACGGCGGTACGTGCAAGCTGTTCTATACCCGGTATATTCAGACCTGTGAAGATTTCAGACGGTATGTATGTTGATGGAGGTGTTGTAAGCCCCCTGGCTGTTGATGCTGCGAAAAGACATGGTGCCGATGTTGTCATCGCCGTTGACATCTCTTCAAATATTGATGGTTCGGCCCCCAAGAGCACGATAGAAACATTACTGCAATCGATAAGCATCATGAACGCTAAGATGTCTCAGATACAAGTCGGGCGGGCGGATGTGGTAATAAAACCTAATGTAGGATATATAGGAACTGCTGATTTTTCCAAGAGGCATGAAGCCATCCTTGAGGGAGAGAAGGCTGCTATGGATGCATTGCCAAAGATTAATAAGATCATGTCAAGACTCAGGCAGGAAGGCAGGCTTCCATAAGAGGAGATGAATGAATTTAACAGCTATTCATTGGCAGATCCTTAATAAATAGCTTGACCATTGAAGTTATTAATGTCAGCATGCAGACGCTTTTATAAATATAATCCATTACTGACCAGCCTGTCTGAATACATCCTTTCCAAGGAAATCTGGTCCATATAGCCCTTCCCCTGATCATTCTCAGCGGACAGCAAAAGTGGAAAGATTCCGGGAACACAATGATCCACGGAGAAGTTGCAATCAAGGCATCCTGATATTTGATGGTCTATATTAATTTTAGGGGAAAAAGGAAGTTTACATTGTAAGGAATGCCGCCAGCGGGGTGATCTTTTTTCTTATCTGACTAAGGGCATCTCTTCAAATATAGAAAGGGGTTAAGGAATGAAACAGGCAAGTATGGGTAATAATGTAAAGGTTCACTATAAAGGAACATTTGATGACGGTACTGTCTTCGATTCCTCCCTGGATTGTGATCCTTTGGAATTTACAATCGGCGGAGGGCAGGTCATCCCGGGGTTTGAAAATGCTGTCATAGGAATGAGCATAGGAGAAACAAAAACTTCCAGAATCATTTCCGATAAGGCCTATGGCCCTCACCTTGAAGAAATGGTAGTGGCATTTGACCGTGGCCAACTCCCGGCTGACCTTCAACCGAGTATTGGCCAGGTGCTGCAATTCCGCAGAAAGGATGGTTATATTATCGAGGTTAAGGTAACCGATTTATCCGATACAACTGTGACATTTGATGGCAACCATCCACTGGCGGGGAAGGATCTGATTTTCGAGATCCAGCTCCTAGAAATCAATTGATCAATTGATGGGCAAGAATGCAAGGAAGCAAACTTTATGTCGGGAATCTCGGATTCTCTGTTACCGTTGATCAACTGCAAGAACTTTTTTCCAGCTATGGAGATGTCAGAAACATAAATATCGTTGAAGGAAGAGGATTTGGGTTTGTAGAGATGTCAAATCAATCAGAAGCGGAAAAGGCCAAAAAAGCACTAAACGGCTCAGACTTCAAGGGAAGACCTTTAAAAATCAACGAGGCACTCCCTGATCGAGGCAGGCAAAAGAAGGATTACAGAAGGTCATAATGTAGTAAATATAATATTATAGAAAAAACTTGACTTTAAACAAAGGTCATAATAAATATGCATGTCCCTGACTAAAAAGCTTTTTTTGCAGTTCAGGGGGAATATAAAAGTTGGGTAGAAGCATTTTGAAGTGTAAGGTTAACCATCATGCTCTCCAGGGCTATGATGGAACGTTCTTTCTGTCATCGTGGTAATCCAACTTTTGAAAAATCTAAGAAAGGAGGATAAAACAATGTCAGAAGGAATCGTTAAGTGGTTCAATGAGAAGAAGGGCTTCGGATTCATTGCCAATGATGAAGGTGGCGATGTATTTGTTCATTTCAGCGCCATACAAGACAGCGGCTTTAAGACGTTATCTGAGGGCCAGCGCGTCAAATTTGATGTCCAGCAAAGTCCAAAAGGTCCGTCTGCGGTTAATGTGAGGACCGCATAAGCAATTATTTCCAAAAAAAGAGGCACTCCTGTAAACACCTGAGCGGGGGTGCCTCTTTATATTTGTAGATACCTTAAAGGAGATAAGCATGAACAAAAAACTATACATCGGGAATCTGTCAAGCAAAGTGACAGAAGATGACCTGCGGGCAAACTTCTCCGGAGCTGGTAACGTTCTATCAGTAAATATAATAAAAGACAGGCTATCCGGACTATCCAAAGGGTTTGGATTCGTTGAGATGGATTCTGAGGAGGAAGCAAAGGAAGCTATTCAAAAATTCCATGGGGGTCAGCTTGACGGAAACACGATTGTTGTAAGTGAGGCCAGACCCAAAAAGGATAGGGATAGGGGGAGGCCAAGGTCACATCAGTCCAACTCCGGAGGTGGATTCAGAAGTGGCCGCGATAGAAGGTATTAATACAATTTCTACTATATGTTATTGCCGACAGCAGTCAACCACATATCCTCATATCTTGTAGTCTTGTTCAACTTGATATGAACAAATTCGACAACGTATTACCATTCAAAAGAAAAATAAAATGGACTTAACGCCCGAATCTCTCATGCTTAAAAATACAAAATGAGAATTCCGGGATGATAACTCATAACAGCCTTGTAAAAAGTCCATTTAATTTTAATCTCTTACAAGTTCACTAACCCCTGCCTTTTGTATAAAAAATCGATATTTTGTGATCCCCGTCACAGCTTGCTATTTTGTTCTGCAGTAGATTACAGCCAAAGCCCAAACAAAAATTTTGAACGGGCTTATCAGGCAAAGACAAATATTATAAAAAGAGAGGGAAGAAAAATGGAAACAATATTTTCAACACAAGTAACGGTATCACTTTCTCAAATACTTATGCTTGTATCCTTGACCACTCTCGCATTGGTTTTCGGCTACCCGAGAATAGCCCTGTTTCTAAACTACTGTTTTTTTATTTACTGGAGCTACTTCTCGAACACGATCCTCTTTACAGAAAAGGGAGTATTAAAGCTCGATAGCGTCACTTTTCCGTATATAGGGTTTGGTTTAGCCATAATGCTGCTTGCTATGATGGGTCTACTTGTACACAGTCGGGAGTAAAGAACCGTTTCTGTTTTTCGTACTCTATTCCTGATATTTTTACTAAATGCTCTGAGAATTTGTTCAGCAGCATATATTGCTATGTGTACCTGTTGACTCCCTGTAAAAAATCTGGAGCAAGTGCTATCATTCAGATAGTCAGCGAGTATTTCTGGCAAAGAGATTTCACCTCTGCCGCTATACTATCCAGCTCAGGCATGATTTTGATCTTCTGCTCAAATTCAACTGGTTTTAACTCACAGTAAGGTCCAACGATTTTAATAACACAGTCAATCCATTCAGCAATCTGATCCATCTCCCTTTCTTTCATACCGCGGGTTGTGATAGTTGGTGTACCCATACGCAATCCTGATGGATTCATCGGTGATCCGGTTTCATTGGGAACAGAATTGCGATTCACAATGATGCCTGCCTGGTCGAGGGCCTTGGCAGGATTGCGGCCAGAAAGATTCTTGCTTCTCATATCAATCAGTACGAGATGTTTATCAGTTCCACCTGATACAACGTCAAAGCCTCTTTCAATGAATCTTTGAGCCAATCTCTGTGCATTTTTGACTACCTGAAAAGCATATTCTTTGAATGCAGGAGTACATGCCTCTTTTAAACAAACTGCAAGAGCAGCGATTGTGTGTTCGAAAGGACCTCCCTGCAAACCGGGGAAAACGCCAAAATCAATTTTATCAGCCAGCTCGCCCCTGCATAAAATAACCGCGCCACGCGGTCCGCGTATGGTTTTATGAGTTGTAAAAGTAATAACATCCGCTTTCCCGACGGGCGATTTGTTGGCACCGGCGGCAACAAGACCGGCCTCATGGGCGATATCTGCAAGATAATAGGCGCCTACTTCATTCGCTATAGAGTGAAGGGCATCATAATCGATCTCCCGCGGATATGCCGTACCCCCTGAGATAATCATCTTCGGACGGTACTCTTTTGCGATACCCATGATCTTTTTATAATCAAAGAGTCTCGAATCACGCTCCACTTTGTACTGCACTACTTTAAAAATTTTCGACACAATGCTGATTTTTCTCTTACCTCCTAAATAAATCGATTGCTCAACCTGTCCCTCTAATCCCTGTTCATCCTGTTCGGGGAATGACCAGCCATGCGACAAGTGTCCGCCATCCGGAAGATACATGCTCAAAATAGTATCGCCCGGCTCCAGAAGCGCATTATAAACGGCCAGATTTGAATTAGCCCCTGCAAGTGGTTGCACATTCACGTGCCAGTCATCAGGTAGGGAAAATGCCTGTCTCGCTCTCTTCTGACAAAGTTCTTCAAGACTATCCGCAAACTGATTTCCCTCATAATATCTTTTACGTGGATATCCCTCAGCATATTTATGTACAAATACCGATGCCAAAGCCTCCCGGACTGCCGGAGAAGAAAAATTTTCGGACGGAATCATTGACAGTTTGTACTGCTGTTTTTGTTCCTCCTGCTTGACTAGTTCATAAACTTCCGGGTCCTGTTTCTGCAAATACGGAAAATCCATGGATACATCCTCCTCAAATCTTTTCAATAAAGTGCGGTCAATATACATTATACCTTTCATTATCTCAAGAGGACGTTTTGAAACGATTTGTTGCAAGTGCTTTACGTCAATTTTTATAGCTGTTCCCTGCCTTATGTGATAATAGGTCATGATAAATATTTTCAATCTTCCTTCCTAATAGAGGAGAGTCACTTTAGACTTCCCCCTCTTTTTAAAGATTATTAAGGGAATTTTTTTAAGGTATATTAATGGAAAAAAAATTTAACCCAAAAACCGGGACCATCAACCACAGATTAGCCATGGTGGTGCTAACAAGTATGGTTTTTTCCGGTGCACTTCTTCTTTTCGGGATGGAGCCGCTTGTAGGCCGGCTGCTGACACCCTATTTTGGCGGTGCAGCCCATGTTTGGTTAACCTGTCTCATGTTCTATCAGGCGATGCTCCTGTTAGGGTATTTATATGCCCATCTCTTTGCAAAAAAAATGGGGGGCTGGCATTTACTCCTGCTCGCCCTTCCACTGATTAATCTGCCATTGAATATCCATGGGGAACCAGATCCCCACGCGCCACTCCTTAACGTTCTCGCCATTCTGCTTATGAATGTGGCGCTTCCTTTTATTGTACTTTCAACGACGGCGATAGTCGCACAACTATGGCTCTATCGATCTAAAGTCGGGGAATACCACGAGCCGTACCCTCTCTATGCGGCTTCCAATGCAGGGTCTCTTATCGCATTGCTGGGGTACACATTCATAGCAGAACCTCTGGTGGGTTTACGAATACAGAGCATCTCCTGGTTGGTAATGTATATTTTTTATGGAATTATTGTTGTGGCGGCCTGGTTTCAGCTCCGCCCCGACAGAGGGCCAAACAGGCTTACTTCAGAAAACGTTAGCGGAATTGACCAGTATGCAATTACAACTTTGACATATGTGAAGTGGTTGTTATTAAGTAGTCTCCCTTCAGCGTTTCTCCTGGCTATTACCAACTTTATTGCATTGGAAGTTGGATCTTTCCCGTTGACCTGGATCGCTCCCCTTGCCCTTTATTTAGGCAGTTTTATCATAACTTTTCACAGCAATGGTGGTGTCCCCAAATATTTAAAAATTCTGTGGCCAGAAATCCTGCTTTTTACATTTGCATTATATCTGTGGGGACCTTCTCACTGGCTTGCCATCTTAGGACACTTAGCCGTCTTTTTTGCTATCTGCCTTGTTGCCAACGGCACTCTTTACATGAGTCGCCCGCCCGCAGGTCTACTTACAAATTTCTATCTCACCATCTCGCTGGGGGGATGGATAGGTGGTGCAGTCATCAGTCTTATGGCGCCTTTTATATTTAGAGGACTGTTTGAATATCCGCTTTTGATCTTATTATTCGGTGTTTCATTCTGGTGGTGCTGCGACAGGTCTTTTGCCCTCTACCGGCCAGGCTCCTCACTTCTGGCCGCTGGCAGTCGTATCCTGGTCATGGTCATTATTCTCACGCTTATAGGAATGGAGAGTTGGGCGTCATTGAAAGAGCCGATAAAATTTCGCCACCGTAATTTTTACGGAACCTACCGTATTAAAGACGAACCATCGGTAGAAGGCCTCCATTTCGGGCTGAGGAAGTTGCTGCACGGCAGGACCCTGCATGGGGCACAACTGCTGGATCCGGATATGCGGCAGACGCCCATTTCTTACTTTTACCCGGGTGGAGGAATTGCTGAAGTCTATGAAACGACCTCAGCGCCTCGCAGAATAGCCGTGTTAGGGCTTGGTTCGGGTGCTGTAGCGGCATATGCGAGAAGGGATGACCATATTACCTATTATGAAATAGATCCTGACAATGAAAAGATTGCTCGCCGTTGGTTTACCTATCTTGATGACTGTGAGGGGGAAATGCGCATTGTCGTTGGTGACGGCCGCCTCTCAATGCAAAAAGCAGATAATTATGACACCAAGTACGACATCATCCACATGGATGCCTTTACCGGTGATGGTATCCCGACCCACTTACTGACACGAGAAGCGATAGAAATCTATCTCAAACGGCTGGCAGAAAATGGGGTGATACTTTTCCACGTCTCCAACCGCTACTATGAGCTGCGGCCAGTGATCAAATCCACATCTGCGGGGCTGAACCTGTACGGAGCCATAAATGTACCGGTAACAAGAGACAAACTGAAATATTATCAGAATGCCTCCTGGTGCGTCGCACTCTCAAGGAGCCCTGAACGCCTCCAGCCACTTGTAGACCGAGGCTGGGTAAGACTCGGAAAGAATGATGGCTTAAATGGAAGTGCACCCTGGACCGACGATTACATCAATATCCTTGCTCCGTTGGCAGAAAATATCAGGTACCATTGGCCTGAATATAATATGCTCATGAGAGAACTGAACCCATCGTGATATTTCTCAAGAGTGTATGAAAAAACAAAGGAAACTATAAGATGTTACAGAACGACGATAAACTAAATGAAATGATTAAGAGATTCTCAACTTTAAGGAATGAATTCGGCAATCTGAGTGAACAACAACATCAGATAAACAAGAGATTGAACGAGATAGAAACCGAAATGTCGGAAATCAGGAATTACTTATACCGTGACAGATCGAGGGATTTCATTCAGGACGTTTCCGTCGAATTAGATAAAATGATAAAAGAAGATGTAACAGGCGAATACAGGGACGCCATAAATGAACTGAAAGAAATCATTGAACTGTGGCTGAAAGATTACGCTCACTATACCAGATATGGGACTAATCATCTTACACCACATCAACGGAAAAAACCTTCAGATAAAATAGACAGTTAAAAGAGTCAGAACATTCAAAAGAATTTCTAACCACTTCTTTTACGTAATGTTCCAAACTATTATGTCTTATCCTAAGAGAATTGAAAAGCGTTTCGCATTGTGAAATAATAATGTGGTATAATTACATCGTTTGTAAAAACTCTTATAATTGTTTTTTGAGGAGCGATTAATGAAACTCAAGCCTTATGAACAAGGCGCACTCAGTTCACTATGTGGAATATACAGCATTGTCAACGCCATGCGAATCGTCAGGGGACTTAATAATGATGAATCAAAGGAACTTTTTGCACAAATTGTGTACTACCTTGAAGACAGTAAGAATTTTGCTGTTTCTTTGATATCAGGAATCAGTGTAACGGTAATGGGGAGCATATTCAAGGATGTTATTGGTGATAGAATGAACCGGTCAATCCCATTCCAGAAGCAACCAGATGTGAAAATCGGCCAATTCTGGACAGAGATGAAAAGGTTTCTTGATGAGGGACGGACACAAGCGGAAAAGAGGGTCATTCTACTCAGTCTCGGTGGTGAACATGATCACTGGACTAACGCACATAAGATTACCAAAAAACGAATCATACTCTTCGATTCAATTGGTTTAAGGCATCTTGACCGCCGCAATTGCACAACACGCGAGGCACCATCCGGCAGGCGTCATCTCATACATCCCACACAAACCTATTTTTTGAAGTAGCATAAAGAACTCAATGAATACTATT
>PDVH01000168.1_pt3 | contig 16136 bp, 16 predicted proteins | sample 1369781 | NCBI WGS metagenome assembly PDVH01 (sample SAMN07795378, study PRJNA414565) | Alkali sediment metagenome, whole genome shotgun sequencing project. | isolation source: glacial lake sediment | place: Bosnia and Herzegovina: Donje Bare Lake | collected 2016-06
TTCCACGCCTTCGCCGACTTTCTGGCGTTCACGCACGTAGATCTTCATCATTTTTCTCCCAAGACTATCCCCGTTGAAGCGTATTATCCTTGCGCCTCCCCATGAGGAAGCCATCTGCTATACCAACTGGTTTACATTGGCTTATAACTTCGCCTTGAGATACCGGTAGTGAGTGAATGCCAATGCCAATGGAAAAACGTATTGAACTGATCAGCGGGTTGCAGGGAGAGACACTCGTAAAAAAAGGGATGCGCAAAAAGAGACGGGTGGGCGACCAGATCCGGATCACGCCCGGTCTCAATGTCATCAAGATCGGGGGGCACGCGGCAATCGATTACGGGCGCGAGGTGATGCACCCCCTGCTTGAAGAGATCGGGGCTCTGAGTAAAGAGCACCAGATCCTGCTCGTGACCGGCGGAGGGGGACGTGTCCGGCATATCATGGATGTCGGGATCGACCTCGGCATGCCCACCGGTGTCCTCGCCGAGCTCTCGGCAAAGATCTCCGAGCAGAATGCAATCATGGTTTCCATCCTCCTCTCAAAATACAATGGCATCAGGATCCATACCAGCGATCTTCTTGAACTCCCGAGCCTGCTCAAACTCGGGATGCTGCCCGTTGTCCACGGCACGCCTCCCTATGGTCTGTACGAACACCCCGCCAGGGTGGGCTCAATCCCGCCGCACCGCACTGATACCGGCGCATTCCTTATTGCGGAAGTGATGGGAGCGAAGAACTGCATCATCGGGAAGAACGTGAACGGGTTGTATACGCAGGATCCCCATCTTCACCCGGATGCGGAATTCATCAAAGAGATCACTGCTGCTGAGCTGCTAAAGATGAACCTTGAAGACATGGTGATCGAACCGATGGTGGCAGAGTTGTTAAAAGACGCCGTGCATGTAAAAGAGGTGAAGATCATCAACTGCCATGTGAAGGGGAACATTGAAAAGGCAATTCTCGGGAAAAACGTTGGTACAATTATCCGAGCCAGATAACCGCCTCGCCTCTCTTCCATTCGTTATAAAAAGAAATAAGAAATTATCACACCGGCTGCAACGACCCAGAGAATTTCCCCGCCAAGTAAAAGAGCGATGAATGCACCGGCGCCGAGCAGAACAAGCTGCCAGTCCCAGTGAATCCCCATCGCAAACCGGATGGTCACACTCAGGAGCAGCCCGACAAATGAGAGGAGAATTCCATTGACTGCCCGACGGAACAGGGGTGAACCCTGCATCCGGTCAAAATAGGGTTCTGTGCCTACGATAATAAGGAACGAAGGTGTGAAGATGGCGATCGTTGCAATTACGCCGCCCCAGAACCCGGCCACAAGGTACCCAACGAATGTCGCGGTGACCACGATAGGCCCGGGAGTCACCTGGCCAAGCGCGATACCGGATAGAAACGTTGCGCTGTCCAGCCAAGCGTGTGCATCCACGACCTCATGGTACATCAGGGGGAGCGAGGCCAGCCCGCCTCCGAATGCGAACAGGTCGACACGGAACATCACTGCCGCAACTTCAAGGAGATTTTTATCGAAGAAAAACAGCATAAGAAACATCGCCGCGACGAGTCCGATAAGGATGAAATACCCTTTCTCCAGTCCCCTTGTTGTACCAGTCTGTGGCGTGTCGGGTGCAGACGCATCACCGCCAAGAATTAGTAACCCCATCAGCGCTGCACTCAGGATCACGAGGATCGGGTGCACCCCCAGAAGGAAGAGTACAGCTGCGATCACGGCGATGACGATATGTACCCATCTTTTGAGGGAAGTGCGTGCGAAGGTGACCGCTGCAGTCGCGATAATAGCGACGATGATGACCTGGAGCCCGCGGAATACCGAAACGACCGGCGGCAGTGTACTAACCTGCAGGTAGAATGCCGACAGCACCATCATAAGCACAAACGCCGGCAACCCGAACCCCACAAAAGCAGCGATCGCACCGGCAAGCCCGCGGACTTTCAACCCTACGTACGCCGCAACCTGCATCGCCGTGGCGCCCGGCACGGCCTGGCAGAGCGAGACCCCGTTGTTGAATGATGCAGCATCAAGCCACCGCTCCCGCTCCACTGCCATCAAACGGATGTATGCAACCATTGCCGGTCCACCGAACGCGGTCAGCCCCAGCCGCAGGAAGCGGGTAAAAATTTTAACAAGCGGGGGGACTGTTTGGGTCATACCAGGTGATGATGGGGTCATTGAGTCCTTCACATGAACATGTACCCGGAATCCTCTTAACACCCATCGATCGCGGTCCTTGTCTCATTTTGGCGTTTATGCGATGACTGAATGCCGTTCCGGCACTCTTCAGTCCAAGAACGGTTGCATCTCCGGTTATGATTGCTGCCCTACACCTGATTCACAAATCAGGATAAAAAAATATCGGGGTTCGGGCAGTAATGCCAGACAGGGAATGAGGAAAACACTTTGCCAAAAAAAGGGATGATCTGGCGGACTTCGGAACGGCTTGTTTTTTCGCCGGCTCCTCTTTTTTCTTCCTGACCAGAAAAAATCCCGTATTCCATGTACCCGGAATCCATGAATGTCAACCAGTTAAAATTAACAAAAAACATATATTAACATGAAGTATATGTTATGTTGCCCTTGTTGGGCACTACATTACAGGGTCGTTTGTAGTAGAAAGTCTATGTTCTAACCCAAAATGCTGCAATTGCAGAAGAGGGGAAGACAATCCCCCCTCATATTTACCGTCGGTTTTTGTATCTGCCTTCTGTATCGGCCGGGAGACCGGACCAGTCCGTGAGGAGGAGGCGCCACGGATATAACCACTGCCTGTAGAAACCTTAACGAGCCTTCCCGCCGAAGCTTTTCGCACTATGTGGAAGGCAGTCGGGATCGATGCGTGGCTCGCTGGCAGAACATCCAGCCTTGAGGATGTGCGTACCGCCGTCACTGATATCATTGGCCGCGTGCAGAACGAAGGGGATGCTGCACTGCGGGCGCTGGCAAAGAAGCACGGTGAACTTACTGATATTGCCGTATCCGATGAAGAGCGCGAAGCGGCGTATGACAGGGTCGATACAAAAATTGTCGAGAGCCTGGTCGAGGCAGAGGCGCGTATCGAGCGCTTCTGTGAGCTGCAGCGCCCGCGGGATCTCTGGCTCCAGGAGGTCGAGCCCGGCATCGTGCTCGGCGTTAAAACAACCGCGCTCAGGAGGGTTGGTCTCTATGTGCCCGGCGGGCGTGCCGCTTACCCGTCATCTGCCCTGATGTGTGCCGTACCGGCACGCGTCGCGGGTGTCAAGGAGATCTGCGTCTGCTCTCCTCCACCGATAAAACCTCTCACGCTCGTTGCGCTGGATATCGCAGGAGTCACCGAGATCTATAACGCAGGTGGCGCCCAGGCAATCGCTGCGATGGCGCTCGGCACGGAATCGATCCGGCCGGTACAGAAAATTGTCGGCCCCGGAAATGTGTACGTGACCATGGCAAAGATGCTCCTGAGAGAAAAGGTCGAGATTGACTTCCCCGCCGGCCCCAGCGAAATAGCCATCATCGCCGACCAGACTGCCGACCCCGGCATCATCGCTGCCGACATCCTTGCACAGGCAGAGCATGATCCCAATGCTGCCTGCATCCTGATCACGACAGATGAAAAACTTGCAGAAAACGTCGGGAAAGAGGTCGCGGCAATGACTCAAAAGGCGCCAAGGAAGGAGATCATCCAGCTGGCGCTGGAAAATTCCGGGTATGCCATTGTGAGGGATCTGGATGAAGCGATTGCGGTATCGGATGCGATCGCACCGGAGCACCTTTCGATACAGGTCTCTGACCCCCTTCCGGTTCTCACACGGGTGCAGAATGCCGGTGCAATCTTTGTCGGCAGATATTCAGCAGTTGCCAGCGGGGATTATGCGGTGGGGACAAACCATGTGCTCCCGACTGCGGGATATGCCAGGACCTATTCGGGGCTTGACGTGCAGCACTTCTGCAAAACTTCGTCAGTGGAGATCATCGATCTTAAGGGTCTCGATGCAATCGGGGATATCGTGGAAACGATTGCAGATGCCGAGGGCCTCCCGGCGCATGCAGAATCAGTACGTATCAGGCGCAGGAGAGGCTGATCTCTCCTTCTTTTTTTTAGAAAGCCTTGTTCAGGATATAATCGCCCGTTGTGGGCAATCCCGCACAACCGGCAATCACGGGCGTGACGAAGGGTGTACATCTTTGCACAGGGACATCTGCAGGGGGTGCCGGAAGGTAAAAAATCCGGTCTCTGCGGTCACGTACACCCCCTTGGATGCAGCACACAGATTACCCGTGGCGTAATGACGGGGTCAGAACTCCACCACCATCACCGCCTCCTCCTCTTTTTTGAGCTCGCCTTTTAAGTGGTCTGCGTCGAACTCGTAGGTCTCCCACGGGTTATACGTCTCATAGAGCTCGCTTTTATCGAGCACGTCAACAAACTCTTTTAAGAATATCCGGGGAATTACGTCCACACGCCCGCCAAACCGTGTCGTGATCTTCTTGATCATGGCACGGATGAACCGGTGCGAGATCCGTTCCCGGTCGACCTCCGTGAATGCCTGCGAGTAGATATCAACGACCTTTAATGCGACCTGTTCGAGTTTTGTCATGTCGAACCGGGAGAGGATGATCTGGGGCTGGCGGGGATTTTTAAACGAGTCGGTCTGCACCACGCTGATCCGGTCATAGAGGGGGGGTACCGAGCGGATCCCCCGTGACCCGTCAAACATTGCCGGGGTGCCGGTGAAGAGGAAAAAGCACCGTGGCATGTCACCCCGATCGAGTGCGTCGATGACCTGGACGAGTGTCTGGTACCCTTTCTCCCGCTGGTTCCTTGGCAGCGCCTGTGTTGTCTCCATCTCATCGACCGCGATTGCAAGACCGCTGTAGCCGGCGCCGCGCAGGATGGTGACAAGCCCCCGCAGGAATATGAGTGCGATGGTATCATCGACATCCCCGCGGATACCGGCTTTCTGTTTGAAGTCCCTGCCGATGTTGGGTTCGGCAGCGATCCAGCCGAGGGCAGCCTGCGCGAGCTGGAAATCTCCCGTGTTGTTGGCGCGGTAGTAGGTGCGCAGCGCGGCAGCAAGGGCGGTGTTCATCTCAGAGATTCCCGCCAGCGCCGATTCGATCTCCCGCTCGGTTGCCGCCTCAAGCGCTGCGTCCTCGATCCCGTTCCCGCTCACCGCCATGATCCGTTCCTCGATGGCAAAGAGCCAGTTATCGACAACTGTCTTTATCGCGTGATCCTCTTCCTGCGTCCTCAGGTTTGCGCAGATCTGCTGGTATATTGCCTTGAGTTTATACAGCGGGGACGTGGAATGAATGACAACATGGGAGGTGGCAAAACCCTTGTTGCGGGCCATTTCAAGGGCGCGGGCGACGAGAAAGGTCTTCCCGCTCCCATAGTCGCCCCGGATAAACTTCAGGTCACCGCCCCCCTGTGCGACATAATCGAGCTGCTTTCCGATCACACCCTCCTCAACATCGAGACCAACTGCGATCCGTTCGAGCCCGCTCCCGGGAACAGTACCCCTGCGCAGTGCGTTGATGATATTGATGCTCTCCAGTTTTGTCCTGTCCATCCGTTCAGGTTCCGAGATACTCATAGACCTCTCCGTCATCACCAACTCCTTTCTTTTCGATGAGTGTCACATTCTGTGCTGCCGCCTTCTGGATAAGCCGGTTTACGATCCCGACCACCCTGCGGGTATTGAGCGCTTTTCGCAGTTCAATCTCCGTTGCCTTCTTATGTGAACGGAGGAACTCAACAATCTTCTGTTCCTGTTCGTCAAGGTTAAGTTCATCCCTGATCTGCAGCGTCACCGGCACCTGCGCCCCCCGTCGTTTTACCGGCGGCAGGTCCATGATGGGGCGGTCAGCAATCGAGCGGTCTTTGCAGGACTTTACCAAGGCGAGGAAGTCCTCCAGCTGCACCGCCTTTGTGTGGACCGGAAGCACATCGATACCCCGCAGACAGAAGCGCTTGCAGCCGGCGTAATCCGATTCCTCGAGGGCATGGCGGGCAGCGATGAACATGGTCCATCAACCTGCGCATCCGGTGCATAGGGCGACGTTCATCAACGATTGCCGCTACCACGAGGTGAAGGTCTGAGGAGCGCTTAACATTATTTAAGATATAGAGCATCACTTTCTCGCATTCGCGCTCTTCGTTTCTGGCGGCAAGGAACCCGGCATATTCCAGGCCGCCGGCTAAAAAGTCAGCACGGTACGCCCGGTAATACCATGCCCGCGCCTCGACATCGTTGCCCAGTTCATCATACAGCCGTGCGGTCTCCAGGAGGCTTGCAATGTTGACATCTTTTGAGACGACTGAAAGGAACCGGGACAGTGCTTCGGGTGCAGGAAGCGTTGACTGGAGGAATTTCCGGTACGTGCCGACAATGTGACCGAGCATTTCAAGGTCGTTTTTGGTCCTGATCTCATCACTGATCAGGCGCTCGTATTCCGCGAGGGCTTTTTTAGTATCCCTGATGGCAGCATACAGGTCGCATGCCATGAGCCGGTGGACAGGGAGGTTCGAATGAGCCAGAAGCTGCCTGCACATGTCAAGTGCCTTATCATAATTACCCGATGCCGAGAGTAACAGGACATAGTCGGCAAGAATCTCGCAGTCCGCCGCAGATGTCGTGTGCGAGGCATAGGCATCAAGGGAGGCGGGGAGATCGTACTGTGCCAGTGCGGCCAGGTATTTCCGGAGGACCACGGGATCGTTTGTGGACCGGTACGTGTCCAGCGCCATCTGTGCTGCAGAGCGGTACTGGCGCGAGCAGATCAGTGCGTCAAGGTGTTCGTGGCTCTGCGCCTCCTCCCCGAGCAGAGTCCGGCTGGTGGCAAGCGCTTCCTGTGGCTCACCGATCTCTATGAGCGATCGCACCAGGTTCCGTGCATCGCTCTCCTTCCTGCCAATCTGGACAAGCCTTTTTAAGACAGGAAGCGCCCCCCGGTAATCCCTGTGCGAAAGCAGGTATTCTGCATAACTCCGCAGTGCGTCCTGGTTGGTCGGATCGAGGTGAACTGCGGTTGCGTATTCGGCGATTGCCCCCTCATCCCCGCGTGCTTCGAGAACCTTGGCCAGATAGCTGTGGACATAGGATGAGTCAGGCATCTTCTGGGAAATGTCGCGGAAGTAGACCTCGGCGTCCTCTAGCTTCCCCACATAGAACATGTTCGTGGCGGCAAGGACCTCAACGGGCTGATCTTTTGCCGTCCCGAGCACCAGCATGCAGAGCTGCAGTGACTCCTGGTACCGCCCGTCCTCGAACAGCCGGAACGCCTCTTTTTTCTGTTCCTCGCGTGTTGCAGGAATCATGGTCTCACCGCCCCGAACCGCACTTTAATGAGTCCGATAAACATTTTGATCATGTCACTGCGCTGCACCCGCGAATTGCCCGTATTCTCCCATTCGATGGGAAACTCGCCGACTGAATACCCTGCCCGCTTCAGCCGCCAGAGCAGCTCGACATCGAATTCAAAACCCGTCGAGATTATGTGGGGCAGCACCGTATCGATCGCGACCTTTTTAAATGCCTTGGCACCACACTGCGTATCAAAAAAGTTCAACCCGAACAGAATACGGATGATCAGGTTGAACGCCCTGCTCTCCAGCTGACGGAACGTACCCTGCCTGACTTTCAATACCGCACCACCGACCCAGCGGGATCCGATTGCACCGTCATAGCGGGCAAGCTGGGAAAAAAGTTTCATCATTTCCATTATACCGGTTGAACCGTCAGCGTCCAGATACCCCACGCAGGTTCCCCGGGCTGCTTTCAAGCCTTCGATTATGCCGCCACCCTTGCCTAACCTTTTGGGGAACTGCAGGCAGCGGATGGTGAGATCAGGGCGGGCGGCGGCAATCTTCTGGACTACATCTGGGGTGCGGTCATCCCCGTCACAGACAGCGATCACTTCACCATCGAACCCGTTGATCCGGTCAAACAGCTGTGCAATCCGCTGCTCCTCATTATAGGCAGGGATCACAAGGCTGAATCTGATATCCGGAGGGGTATTCATGGTCGGTCCAGTGGATTATGGGTTCAGTGCGGAAACGATGGTCTCACCAAATGCTGTTGCAGAACCGGGGCCATCTGCGGTGATGACAGTCCCATCGATAACGACGGGGGCCTGTACAACAACCGCACCACCCGCCCTCATCCCTGCGAGAGATTCCGGCGTCCGGTACAGGGTCGCTTTCCTGCCCCTCAGGATCCCCGCACGGGCGAGCACGACCGGCGAAAGGCAGATAGCGGCGACAACCTTCTTTTCAGAATACAACGTTTTGACCAGCCGTGCGAGATCCGTGTTTTCCCAGAGGAAGGCAGGTGACCCTGTACCGCCAATGATCACAATACCGTCATACAGGGAAGGATCTGCATGGTCAAAGGTGACTGATGCATGAGCCGTCCCGCCCAGCATACCGGTGCAGGTGCCTGTTGTTACTGATGCAATATCAAATCCGATGCCTGCTTTGCGGAATACGGCGAGGGGATTATCCAGTTCTTCGTCCCTGTACCGATCCGGTGCAATGGCGACGAGGAGTTTCATACTATACGTGTCGCGGGGAAAGACCAAGAATATTATCCAACGACATCACTGGTGGTTCCCGAGATGCCGTGCAAGGGAGGTGTCAGCGCGATATTTTTCTGCTATCGCAAGGGCAGTAGCCCTCAGCGCATTATGATCCTCCAGGCAGCTGTCCGGGGGTGGGGCTTTGCGAAGGATGGCAGAGGTGTTCTCGGTCACCTGGATCAGTTCGGTCGCGATCAGGGCGTTGAGCCACACGAGGTCGGCAAGCATCTGTTTGATCTCCTTGTTCTCCATGATGGTATGTTCTTTATCCGTTCCATTATAAATTGCAGGGCCAAAAAAATGGGAACCTTCATCCTGTTTCGTGCCAGATCAGTGATGAGGGCAATGTCATATCTTGAAAAGATCACAAAGAAAGAAAAAGATGCCAACCCGTTTTTTTGTCTGATGGGAATCGATGTCATACATGTCGAAGCTGGCAAAGCTCAGCTTTCCATGGAGATTCGACCCGATATGTGGAACGGAGTGGGCTGGCTCCAGGGAGGGTTGTTTACAGCGCTTGCTGACGAAGCGATGGCGCTTGCCCTGTACCCGCTCCTGTCCGCAAACGAAAGTATTGCCACCATTTCGGAATCGACCAGTTTTATCAGGGGAGCACGGGAAGGCACACTCATCGCGGAAGGGCGCGTGATCAAGAAGGGGCACCGGGTAGCATTTGCTGAGGGTGAAGTGTTTACTGGTGACGGTGAAAAAACGATGCTTTCCCGTACGTCGGCAGCATTTGCCGTGACGATAAATAAAAACTAAAAAGATCTATTTTTTCTTTTCTTTTGTTCTCCTCTCTCCTGGCGTCTCTTCCGCAGGTTTCCGGAATCTGATGTAATAGATTACTCCACCGGCAGCAATGATCATGATAATGAGCACAATGCTTATCGTGGAGGGAATTGTTGATGCGGCTGCTTTCTGTGCCTCTGCAAGTCCTGCGGCAGCATCCCTGTTTCCGGGATCAGTGGCGTTTGCCTTTGTATAGGCATCTACCGAATCCTGGAATCTTCCCATCCTGAAGAGAGTGTCACCCTTGTTGATCAGGGCAATGGTATAATTCTGATCTAAAGAAACCGCCTTTTCATAAGCATTGAGGGCATCCTGGTTTCTCCCGAGTTTGTAAAGGGCATATCCTTTATTGTTCCAGAGCATGGTATCGTTTGGATAGATCACAAGACCCGTGGTTGTCGTCTCAATAGCGTCATTGAGCCTGCCAAGCTGGATGAGGGCATACGCCCTGTCACGGTAGGTATACAGGAGCCCGTCGGACAGGTAAATCATCGTGGTATTCGATGCAAGNGCATTATCGAATGCGTTGACTGCACTCTCGTATTCACCCTTTGCGAGATACTGTTCCCCGAGGTTATAATAGATCGTCGCATTATCCGCTGCAACGACCGGGAGAACCAGAACGCATAGCACAGTACAGAAACAAATGAGTGCGATTGTCTGACGAATCTGCATGGTCAGATATTGTTTTTTAATTTTAAGGTATTTTCGCAATCCAGTATCTGTCTGCCACAGAGGCATCCTCATTTTGTGATACCATGTCTCCCGTCAGACCTGCCGCCAGAACGCACGCCATAGCAGGTAGATCACAATTACCATGCCGATGGCAAGGATACCGAACGTGAGAGCGAGAGAACCAAACATCGTGGCGGTGATAAATACGTACACCCCCCAAAAACCCGAGTTGTACACGATCATGGATAGAATGATTATGCACAGGCAGAGGATACCGGCGAGGATTGCCAGGTCTTTTACAAAGGTCTCAGGTACAGTGACGGGCATATGGAGATTTTTGCATACGGTCTCATAAATCCATTGCTGACGGGGGACGGATCCTGATCAGGTACCTGATTGCTCCATCCCGCGCCAGCACATCTGACACTCAATGTTTGTATGCGGGAACCTGTCGGAATTCTTCTCCTGACAGCGGCATGATAACAATAATACGGATTGCACGCGAATGATAAAACAATCGGGGAGACCTTCGTGAAGTACATTATTATTACCGGCGGTGTGATGAGCGGCCTCGGGAAAGGGATCACGGCAGCATCCGTGGGTCGAATCCTGAAGAACCGCGGGTACCGCGTCACAGCAGTGAAGATCGACCCATATTTAAACATTGATGCGGGAACGCTGACTCCCGCCCAGCACGGGGAGGTATTCGTGCTCAAGGACGGGGGCGAAGTCGACCTTGACCTTGGGAATTATGAGCGGTTCCTCGATATCGAGCTCACCTCACCCAACAATATCACCACCGGCAAGGTGTACCGGACAGTCATCGAGAAGGAACGCCGCGGGGATTTCCTGGGGGAAACGGTACAGATCATCCCCCACATCACCGATCAGATCAAGGTGTGCATACGGCAGGCAGCTGAAGAAGTATTTCCTGACGGTACAAAGGCGGACATCTGCCTTGTCGAGGTAGGCGGCACGGTGGGCGACATCGAAAGCATGCCGTTTCTTGAAGCGATCCGGCAGATGCGGGGGGAGATGCCCGAGCATGATTACGTCCTCATCCATGTCACCCTCATACCCACCGATACCATGGGAGACCTCAAGACAAAACCCACCCAGCACTCGGTCAAGGCACTGCGGGAGCTCGGACTTTATGCTGACATTATCGTCGGAAGGAGCGAACGCCCTATCAGTGCCCAAACCAAGCGCAAGATTTCCGCGTTCTGCGATCTGCCGCAGAGCGGTGTCATCAGTGCCGCCACCGTGCCGGATATCTACGAAGTCCCCATGGAGATGGAGAAGGAGGGACTTGCCGATGTCCTCTCCACACACTTAAATTTAGAAAAACGTGAGGCGGATTCCAGCTGGTACCGGCTCGTGACCAGGGAATACACCAACCGGGTCACGGTTGCAATCGTCAGCAAGTATGGGATTGAGGATGTCTACATCAGCATCAAAGAGGCGCTCAAGCACGCAGGCCGGGCGCTCTCTACTGAGGTGAAGATCGTATGGCTGGATGCCGAGCGGTACGAAACGTGCCAGCTCAAGGACTATGACGGTATCCTGATCCCTGGCGGATTCGGCAGGCGCGGTATCGAAGGTAAGATCAACGCGATCCGGTTCGCCCGCGAGAACAGAATGCCCTTCTTAGGCCTCTGTCTTGGGTTCCAGCTCTGCGTGGTTGAGTATGCGAGGAACGTGCTGGGTATTCCGGATGCGACCAGTGAGGAGATTGGTGAAGGAACACATGTGATTGCACTCCTGCCCGAGCAGGAAGGGCTTACTGAACTGGGCGGCACGATGCGTCTTGGTGATTATACTGCAGAAATCAAAGCGGGAACCCTAGCGATGAAGCTGTACGGGCAGACACCCATCACAGAACGGCACCGGCACCGGTATGAAGTTAACCCGCGCTTTATCGGGAAGCTTGAAGATGCGGGGCTGATCTTTTCGGCAAAAAACAAGAACCGGATGGAGAGCGCGGAACTCACCGCTCATCCGTTCTTCTTTGCAACACAGTTCCATCCTGAGTTCAGGTCACGCCCGACGCATCCCTCGCCTCCCTATCTTGGTTTTGTCGAAGCCTGCAGGGTGAACAAACGGACGAAATAGTGGTCAGGGTTTCATGGTCAATACAGAAAAATTCATCAGCCAGGCGGTTGCGGAGGTCAGGAGCGCCGCCGGCACTGAGAGGGTAGTGATGGCCCTCTCCGGCGGGGTCGACAGCTCGGTCTGCGCCGCCCTTGCTGCCCGTGCAATCGGCGACCGGCTCATCCCGATCTATATCGACACCGGCCTCATGCGCAAGGGCGAGACGGAGCGGATCCGTACACTCTTTGGCAACATCCGGCTCCAGATTGTTGATGCGGGTGACGAGTTTCTCGCAGCGCTCAAAGGCATCACCGATCCCGAAGCCAAGCGCATGGCGATCGGTGAGCGGTTTATCCGGGTGTTCGAACGGGAGGCAAAAAAGCAGGGGGCCCGATGCCTGCTGCAGGGAACGATCTACCCTGACCGGATTGAGAGCGAAGGCGGAATAAAAAGCCACCACAATGTCGGAGGCATGCCATTAACCATTGAGTTCGACCGTGTTATTGAACCGATCCGTGATCTCTACAAGGATGAGGTGCGGGATGTCGCGGGAGCCCTTGGTCTCCCAAAAGAGATCCAGCACCGGATGCCGTTCCCGGGACCCGGGCTTGCTGTCCGGGTGCTGGGCGAGGTGACAAAAGAGAAAGTGGAGGTCATCCGCGAGGCAAACTGGATCGTGGAAGACGAACTGGTGGAGCAGTACCGCCCCTGGCAGTGCTTCGCGGCACTCCTCGGGCTTGGGACCGGTGTAAAAGGGGACAACCGGATCCACGGATGGATTGTCGCGATCCGTGCGGTAAATTCGCGGGATGGTATGACTGCCGATCCTCTCGACATCCCGTTTGCGCAGCTGACCCGGATCGGGTCGAGGATCACGGCGGACATCCCGGCTGTCGCGCGGGTGGTGTACGACATCACGGCAAAACCGCCGGCGACAATTGAATATGAATAACGCAGCTTGAGGACACCACGATACCAGTCTGTGATTGAAATGGAAAAAACAAAAAAATACAAGGAGCTTGACGAGCGCTTCTTCATGCCCGCATTCTCGCGTGACATGGCACTCGTGAAAGGAAAAGGTGCGAAGGTCTGGGACGCAGAGGGCAAAGAATACATCGACTGCGTCGCAGGTATCGCTGTCTGCAGCACCGGGCACTGCCACCCCGCGGTAGTCAAGGCGATCTGCGAGCAGGCGCACACGCTCATCCACTGCTCGAACCTCTACTATGTGCCCCACCAGGGGGATCTGGCAAAAAAGCTTGTGGAAATTACGGGAATGCACAAGGTATTCTTTTCGAACTCAGGAGCTGAGGCAATTGACGGGGCCCTCAAGCTTGCCCGTGTCAGGACCGGTAAAAAGAAGTTTGTCGCGTTCACCCACGGGTTCCACGGGCGGACGGTTGGTTCACTTGCGGTCACCCACAAGCCCGAGATCCGCGAACCCTTCGAACCGCTCGGTCTGAAGTGTAGTTTTGTTGACTATGGTGATCCCGAGGGGCTGAAAAAAGCAGTGGACAGCGATACTGCCGCAATCCTTGTCGAACCGATCCAGGGTGAGGCGGGCGTCATCATTCCCCCGGAAGGCTTTATGGAGGGAATCCGCGAGGTGTGTGACAGCAGCGGCCTGCCGGATATCGTGACACTTGCCAAGGGAATCGCAAGCGGGTTTCCCATGGGGGCGCTGATTGCACGGGAAGGGCTGGAGTTCAAGAAAAGCGAACATGTGAGTACCTTTGCCGGCGGGCCCCTCGCATGCGCTGCAGCCCTTGCGACGATCGGGGTAATCGAGAAGATCCTCCCAGACGTGAGCCGCAAAGGGGAGTGGTTCAGGGTGGGATTGGCAGATCACAACCCCCGTGTCCGCGGGCTGATGATCGGTATAACAATCGGGGAGAAATGCCCCGAAGTGCAGAAGCGGTGCATGGAACAGGGGGTTCTCGTCAATTGTGCAGCTGACGGAAACCTGCGTCTGGTCCCCCCCCTTGTCATATCAGATGCAGAGATCGACCGTGCAGTCGGGGTGATCAATGGAGCGCTTGGTTAGGAACTGCTTCAGGAAAGGAGGCTACGTCTTTGCAAAAAAGGCAGCAGATATTGCACGGCACCACGGCATTACCCGCATTGCCCGGCTTGCCAGCAATGAGAACCCGGAAGCCCCCTCGCCAGGAGCGGTGGCAGCAGCAGAACAGGCACTTTTGCAGGTGAACAGGTATCCTGACGAGCGAGTCCACGTTCTGACCGATGCACTCAAAGCATATTACGGTGATTATGAGTTTGTTACCGGTGTCGGGATGGACGGTGTCATAGAGACGCTCATCAGGACACTGGTGGAACCAGGGGAGACCGTGGCAATTGCCACCCCCACATTCTCGTTCTACGGGCTCGCGGCGGTGGCACAGGGGGCAAAAGTTGCCACTGTACCAAGGAAGAAGGACTTCTCTGTCGATACCAGACAACTGATCCGTGCAGGCAGGACTGCAAAGGTAACCATCATCTGTTCACCGAATAACCCGACAGGCAACGCAACGCCGGTTGAGACAGTAAGGGAGGTGCTTGACAGGATCGACGGAGTCCTGTTCCTTGATAACGCGTACGTGGAGTTCTCTGACCTTGATTATCTCCCTCTCCTGAAACAATACGAAAACCTCGTCATCGGCAGGACATTTTCAAAGGTACACTCACTTGCCGGGCTTCGGATCGGCTACGCATTCGTCCCGTCATGGCTCGTACCCTACTACCAGCGGGCCGGCACCCCGTTTGCGGTAAATTCGGTATCAGCTGCTGCAGCAGCGGCGGCGCTAAATGACCGCGATCACCCAGCGCGTTACATCGAGCAGGTGAAGCGGTGGAGAAAGCGTTTTGTCACCGAAATAACGTACCCCGTTCTTCCATCTGACGCCAATTTTATGATGGTGGACGTATCTCCAGACAAAGGCGACCAGATCGTAGAGAAGCTCGCCCGGCACGGCGTGCTGGTCCGCTCGTGCGGGAGTTTTGCCGGGCTCCCCGACCACTACATCCGCGTGAGCATCGGCGAGGACTGGGAGAACGAGCTCTTCATTAAGGCAATGAACGGTTTATGATGTGCGGCATCACCGGGACCCCCGGTACCGGAAAATCCATGGTTGGTGATGAGCTCGCCCGCCGCGGGCATACGGTTGTCCATCTCATCGACACGGTGCGCCCGTATATCATCGGGGAGGATGAGCAACGCGATACGCAGCTTATCGATGTCGACCGGTGGGCAAAAGAGTTTGTACCTGTCCATGGTTTTGTGGAAGGTCATTTTGCGCATGTACTCTCCTGTGACCGTGTTATCGTGCTCCGGTGCCGCCCCGATGAGCTGAAGGCAAGGTTAACCAAGCGCAAATACCGTTCAAAAAAGATCCGGGAGAATGTTGAGGCTGAAGCGCTGGATGTCTGCCTGATCGAGACAGTGGAGATGCACCCCGCATCGCATATTCTTGAGCTGGATACCACCGGGCATGATCCATCATACTGCGCTGAACGAATAGAACAATTCGTACAAGGTGAGATCCCGTCAGCGTTCGGCACGATTGACTGGTCCGCATTTGTCGGGGGACCAGTTCCGCCCCCACGCAAAGGTCTATTTCGCCCCGCTGGTCTCCGTTGCTGTACGGTGCGGATTAACCCCGAACTTCTTCACGATCGCCGCGCTCCTTGCATCTGCTGCAGCTGGTATCCTGTTCTATCTCAGGCTGGAGGTATGGGGCATTGTGGCGGTTGCCTTCAACGCCTTCTGCGATGCGATGGACGGGGCGGTTGCACGCGAGATGAAAATCCAGAGCAAGCGGGGTGATTTCCTCGACCATGCAGTCGACCGGTACGCTGACATCTTCATCATCACCGGCATCTTTGCGGGTGGCATGGTGTCCTGGCAGATCGGGGTGTTTGCTCTTACCGGTGTACTGATGGCGTCGTACCTTGGCACGCAGGCGCAGGCCGTCGGGGTGGGCCGGTACTATGGGGGTTT
>PDVH01000181.1_pt1 | contig 16107 bp, 15 predicted proteins | sample 1369781 | NCBI WGS metagenome assembly PDVH01 (sample SAMN07795378, study PRJNA414565) | Alkali sediment metagenome, whole genome shotgun sequencing project. | isolation source: glacial lake sediment | place: Bosnia and Herzegovina: Donje Bare Lake | collected 2016-06
GAAGACAATGAAGAAAAAGATTCAGGATGTTTCGGGTATCATGCAGACCGACCTTGATCTCATTGCTGCTTTCTACGGAAGCCTCGACAACACGCAAAAACAGAAGGTGGTGAGCGCGATACGGGAGAAGATGGCCGGATGGGGTCCTTGGGGGGAGGAGCAGTAATGAAAGCAATCACGAGGAGGGAGTTTATGATAACCGGTTCGGTATTGGCCGGCGCTGCAGTGAGTTGCCTGGCTCCGGGTAGCGGGGTTTTGTCGGCGTCAAAGGCCCACGCTGCCAGGGTGGATTTTTCTGAATCGAATTGTGGTCCAAAGAATAAGGCCGGTAAGAAAGTTCTTGTGGCATATGCCAGTTACTGCGGGACAACCGGTGGCGTGGCTGAGGCTATCGGACGCGTCTTGTGTGACGCCGGTGCCGAAGCAGACGTACGCCTCGTGAAGCACGTGGATGATGTGAGCGCCTACTCCGCTGTCATTGTTGGCAGCGCGGTGCGGACCAAGTCATGGTATCCCGAGGCCATCGATTTTGTCCGGAAGAACCGGCAGACGTTGAGCGGGATCCCTGTAGCCTATTTCCTTACCTGCCTGGCTCTCTATGAAGACAGCGAGGCAAGTCGCAAGGTGGCTCGGAGCTACTTGGATCCAGTGCTCAACGCCGTACCCGATGTGCGACCCCTGGACACAGGGCTTTTCGCAGGTGTACTCGACTATGACAAGATGAACATGATGATTCGCATGGTTATGAAGTCGAAAATGAAAAGTAAGGGAGTGCCTGAAGGAGACTTCCGGGACTGGAACGCAATCCGCTCGTGGGCCGGAGGTCTCACGTCGCGACTGGTAGGGACGGAGACCATCTGATTGAGTCTGAGTATAGGGGGAAAAGAGAGGCAGCTCATAGCTGTAAGCTTTAAGCTCATAGGAAAGTGACCGAGGGACGATGGACGACCGTCCCGCTATGGCGGGACTAGGACGAGGGAAGGGATAGTAGTTTTGAGTTTTAAATTATGAGTTTTGAGTTGAAGGCTTATAATTCAAAATTCAACATTTACAATTCATAACTGTTTTTATACACGGATGGACACAGATATCACACAGATAGACGCAGATAGTAACACGCCCAGCTGTGAGAGATACTCACACCAGGGCGATATGCAGCGCCTGCGGCGCGATGGATGAGCGGAATAGTATCCCGATTCAGTTTAGGGATATACCATCATCAGCAGTTATCCGTGTCTAGCTGCTCTTTTTATTCACAACTGCAAAGAAAAATATTGATTATTTGTAAATTAGAAGATAATATTCTAATATGCAAACTTTAGTAAAGAGAAATGTAGAATCTGATATCCTGAAGGACTTTCGAAACTTTCCCGTTGTGGCTATTCTTGGACCGCGTCAATCCGGCAAATCAACGTTAGCAAAAATGCTGAAGGATAAAATAGATAACCTTGTTTATCTTGATCTTGAAAGTCCTGCAGATTTGCGAAAACTTGATGATCCTGAATTGTTTTTTGAAGTGAACCGACAGAAGACTGTCTGTCTTGATGAAATACAGTTAAAACCGGAACTTTTCCCTGTATTGAGAAGCATAGTTGACCGTAGCGGCCGAAAAGGGCAGATCCTGATACTGGGGTCGGCATCACAGAAATTAATACGACAGGGTTCAGAATCTTTGGCGGGGAGGATATCTTTTATCGAGTTGACGCCTTTTCTCATCTCTGAGATTATGGCATTGCCCGACTATTCAGAACTTAATTTCTGGTTTCGGGGAGGATATCCAGACAGTTTCCTGGCCACTGACGACAGCACCAGCGTTAGATGGAGAGAAAATTATCTCCGTTCCTTTATTGAGAGGGATTTGCCGCAGTTGGGAGTTCGTGTGACTGCAAAGAATCTCCGAAGACTCCTTACTATGTGTGCTCATATTCAGGGACAGCTTTTCAACAGTTCAAGACTTGCTGCTTCTCTCGGGGTATCCTACCACACAGTTCGTGATTACATTGACCTCTTTGAGCAGACCTATATGATAAGAAGTCTCCCGCCCTATGAAGTCAATCTTAAAAAGCGGATTGTCAAATCGTCAAAGGTATATATCAGAGACTCCGGCCTACTCCACACGCTTCTCGAAATACAGGATTTTAACGCATTAATGGGACATCCTGTGTTTGGCGCCTCCTGGGAGGGCTTTGCCCTTGAAAACATATTGGGTGCAATAGAAAGCTGGAGAAGTTTTTTCTACCGTACTTCCTCGGGCAGTGAAGTAGATCTGATTCTTGAAAAAGGGAGAAAGCACCCACTGTGTCAAGGGGATTCTGGAATGCCCTTGAAGACCTGAAAATAAAAGAGGCATGGATTATTGCGCCTGTAGACGGAGTGTATCCTGTAAAACCAGGGGTGAATGTCTCGGGTCTTGCCCATTTTATTCAACACGTAATATAGGACGGTGTGCCAGGGGCGGATGGGACGAACAGGATTGTACAAGTGACGAAGAAAACCGGGAATGATTCTTGACTATGCAGCACATTGAAATTCAGGATCTCTGGATTACTCCGCCCTTGTTTCTGGCCCCCATGGCAGGTCTTACCCACAGCGCGTTCCGGCAGATTTTATCTGGCTTTGGTGGAGTCGGACTCTTAGCAACGGAGATGCTCTCGGCAAAAAGGCTGCCCACGGAAAATCCCGGAGTTTCTCCATGTCTTATCAGGACTACCCTGGAAAAACCGCTTTCCTATCAACTCCTGATTTCCACGGACAGAGATATTCCTCCTGCTATAGATGCGCTTCACAGGTTTAAGGCCGATGCCATTGATCTGAACATGGGATGTCCAGCCCGCTCTGTCGGAAATTATGGTGCGGGCTTCGCACTAATGGAACATCCGGAGAATGCCCGTCGTATCCTGGCCGAAGCAAGGAAGAGGACGCTCCTGCCCCTTACCGCAAAAATCAGACTTGGCGATGAACTCTATGATGAGAAATTGAAGACATTCTGTACCATGCTTGAAGATGAAGGCATAGACATGCTCTCGGTTCATGCCCGGTTTAAGAAAGAGTCTTTTGCCAGAAGACCGCGATGGGAGTTGATTGCCCGAATAAAGGAATGGCTCAGGATTCCTGTTGTTGCCAATGGCGGAATCTTCTCTGTCCAGGACGCTCGCGATTGCCTGCGAGTCTCCGGCGCCGATGGGCTTATGATTGGCCGTGGAGCGGTGATCAAACCATGGCTTTTTGCTGAGATTGCCCGCGACCTATACGGCTGCAACATTGCGGAACCGGTAGTGTTCCTGCCATTGGTTTATGGCAATTTTATCGATCTCATCACCGAGCTTTTCCGGCCTGAACGACGGCTCGGCAGGCTTAAGGAATTTACCCATTATTTTGCCAAAAATTATAAATTCGGACACCAGTTAAGTACCTGGGTTCAAAACAGCAAAAGTATGGATGAAGCCTGTGAAAGGGCCGGCTTTTTCTTTGAGCAAGAAGTGGGGGACAAAAGGACGCGGGAAAGGCAGGAAATGCCGTGAACGATGATCAATAACCGATAGCGACCAACAACCGTACATTTTACACGGATGGACACTGAACGGAATCTTATCCCGATTCAGTTCAGATACACAACATCAGCATTTATCCGTGTCCATCGGTATCCATCTGTGGCAAAATAAGAACTGCGGGTTTTTGCCGTTGATAACCTCGGCTAACGCCCCGTGGCACTGCCTGGGATGCAGAAAAGGGTGGCATATGCAAAAAGGCATGAGGACCTAAAATTCTTCCATGATTGAACCGAAATCGATGCTGCCAATTTTACGGTCCCGGTACTTTTCCTTGATTGATCTCCGTGAATCATCGAGGTCCTTTGACTTGATGCCGTTCCCGATGGCAACGTAGGCCTCTACAAGGGCGGCCAGATCATCCGAGGCCTTGACCATCTCGCCGTCACGGGGGTTGTAAATGTCCTCGTTGAAATCCATGGTGATTCTATCTGAATCCAGTTTTACAATTTTCTGATTTATTGTTGCACTACTTGAAAATTCATCCTCCGTAAACATCCTCATCTCTCCATGCCAGTCAACGGGGATTGAGCCATATACCTCTTTTTCCATCTGTTCTTTTTCGTACAGTTTAATCAACTCGTCGAGCCCTTCAATTGACCTCTTTACCGGTGAAATAATATCTCTGGTGAGTACTTCAGGGAGATCGTGGAATAAACCGGTAAGATAATTATTGATGCTCCTTTTTTTGCATCCCTTTATTTCGACGGTGAAAAGGTAGGAAAGGAGTGCAACGGTCAGCATGTGACCAAGGACGGACGTGCGGGGAACCATAGTGATGTGACCCCACCGGTGCTGGAATCTCAACTGGCCGCACAGATCGAGGAAATTACGATATTTTTCGTAGAGGGCAAGCTGTTGGATGCCTGCCAGATCGTAATAGCGTTCTTGTTTTTCCTGAAGGTGCGATTTAATCTCTGGTATTTCATAACCCTGGGGGTTCGCCCGTTCAATAATATTAAACTCCCACTGTGTTGCATAAAAATGGGCTGCACTTAAGATGCGCTTGTTGAGGGTGTTGTCAGTACTTAAGAAATATTCCCTGAATTTTTGGCAGAAAGGTTCTCCCAGGGGTGATATGACCGGGCCCAGGCGCAGGAATACCCACTCATTTAACTGTTCATATTTTTTCCGATCTTGTTTTATCCTGTCAAATATCTGAGGCTTCAAATCTGTGATAACGAGACGCTGTAGGAATTCAAAGAGTCCTCCCTCGATGATCTCCAGCCAGTCGAATCCATCCTTTGATTCCTCAAATTTGCTTAAGAAATAAGCGACGATCATTTTGTGGGCCTGTTTGTCGAGTTCTCTCAGGTCAACAGGGCGAATCTTGTCGTTCCAACGCTGCATGCTTGCAGCGTCCATTATCTTCAAAATGAAATCTTTGCTTATCACAATGATTGACCGCTAAGAAAAGGATACCAATACTTGTGAAATTAGGCAACAGGTAAACAAATTGATGGTAAAAAACCCGGTTTCTATGATATACATCTTGGGGCAAAAGGCTATGTATTTTCAGGATCTCATTTTAGCGCTTCAAAAATTCTGGGCCGAAAAAGGGTGCATCATCCAGCAACCCTATGACATGGAAGTTGGAGCAGGCACATTCCATCCTGCTACCTTCTTGCGGTCTTTAGGGCCGGAGCCATGGAATACAGCCTACGTTCAGCCATCAAGAAGGCCTGCTGATGGCAGGTACGGGGAGAATCCGAACCGTCTTCAGCATTACTATCAATTCCAGGTCATCATGAAGCCATCTCCCAAGGATATTCAGAACCTCTACATCGAGAGTCTCAGGGGCTTTGGTATAGACCCGGCATATCATGATATCCGTTTCGTTGAGGACGACTGGGAATCACCAACCCTTGGCGCATGGGGGATTGGTTGGGAAGTTTGGCTTGATGGCATGGAGATTACCCAGTTCACGTATTTCCAGCAGTGCGGAGGTATAGAACTTTCGCCTATTACCGTTGAAATAACCTATGGCACTGAAAGAATAGCCATGTACCTTCAGGATGTGGATAATGTCTTCCACATTAAATGGAATGAAAACGTTCTCTATGGCGACGTTTTCCTCGAGCCTGAAAGGGAGTTTTCAATATACAATTTTGAGGAGTCTGACCCAGCAATGTTGAGGGATCTCTTCAATGTTTTTGAGCGTGAAGGAGAAAAATTGGTTAGCGGGAGAGGGCTCATCTTCCCTTCCTATGATTATTGCCTGAAATGCTCCCATATCTTCAACCTCCTCGATGCCAGGGGCGCTATCAGCGTGACGGAGAGGGCTAACTACATTGCACGGGTCCGGAATCTCGCGAAAGCCTGCGCAGAGTTATACGTGAAGAAGAGAGAGGAACTTGGATTTCCTCTCTTAAGAAATAGTTAGCAGTTTCGGGTTACGGGTTCCAGGTTGAGAAACAGAGTTTCCAACTTAATCTCACTGAACAGGACAAACCAAGGTGAAAACACTTCTATTTGAGATTGGCGTGGAGGAAATCCCCGCCCGATTTATTGAACCTGCGAAGGAAGGACTGAGCAGGCTTCTTCAGGAAAACCTTAGCAATTCAAGAATATCTTTCAATTCCATAGAAACCTTTGCTACGCCGAGGAGACTTACCGTCTTTGTCCGCGATTTGTCTGAAAAGCAGGACGAAACGGTTATTGTTAAATTTGGTCCCCCGTATAACAGGGCATTTGATGAAGCCGGTAACCCGACAAAGGCAGCCACCGGTTTTGCGAAATCCCAGGGCGTAGAAGTTGCTGATCTCAAGAAAGGTCAAAAGGACGGGGTTGATTTCATCATTCTTGAGAAGGTGGAAAAGGGCGAACAGACAACAATAATCCTGCCGGGGCTTCTCAAGGATATCATCGCAAAGATTCCTTTTCAGAAAAAAATGCGGTGGGGGACAGAATCCTTTGAATTTGCCCGCCCTATCCAATGGCTTCTTATCTTATACGGGAATGAGGTTGTCAATATAAGCCTTGCAGATGTTAAGAGCAGCAACGTCACCTATTGCCACAGGTTTCTCTCTAAGGGTCCCATACAGATAAGTGACCCAGATGAGTATATGGATACGTTGCGTGCAAACTCGGTCATCCTTGATGAAACCGAGCGTATGTCAATTATCAGGAAGGGCATTGAAAAAATTGAAATGGATGTCCAGGGAAGGGCACTACGGGACGAAGATCTTATCAAGGAGATCCTTTACATTACAGAGTTTCCCTATCCCCTCTGTGGGACCTTCGACAAGGCATTCCTGAAGATTCCGAAAGAGGTGCTTGTCAATGTCATGAAAAGTCACCAGCGATATATCCCTGTACAGGATGAAAACCAGGGGCTCATGCCTTTTTTTATCTTTTTTGCGAACACTACACCGGTTGATGACATGATTGTTGTAAGAGGGAATGAAAAAGTTCTCAGGGCGAGACTTGCAGACGCAGAGTTCTTTTTTGAAGAAGACAAAAAGACAAGTCTTATTGACCTGTACCAGAGGCTCTCTACGATAGTTTTCCACGTTAAACTGGGAACCTTAAAGGACAAGGTGGATAGGTTGTCATCTATTTGTCGTTTTCTCTCCGCCAGGCTCAACTATGATGATGTTTCAAAAATGGAAAAGGCAATTAAGATCGTTAAATCGGATTTACTCACCCACATGGTAGGGGAATTCCCCGAGTTACAGGGAACCATGGGGAGGATTTATGCAGAGGTCCAGGGGGAGGATAGGGAAGTTGCTGTATCGATCGAGGAGCACTACCTGCCAAGCAGTGGAAATGGCGCCCTCCCTCAGACACAGCTTGGATCAATTATCGCCATCGCCGACAAGATTGACAGCGTTGTTTCATTCTTCTCTGTAGGACTAACACCGACGGGCAATCTGGATCCCTATGCTTTACGAAGACAGACCCTTGGTGTGATAAAGATAGTAATCGACAAAAAGCTGCATGTACCCGTTGAAGAGCTTATCAAAATCGCCTATGAAAGCGGAAAAGACATCAATAAGCGCTTAAGCTTCGAAGAGACAAAGTCTGCCCTCGCTGATTTTGTTGTTGCACGATTTAAATTTTCCATGATTGATGAAGGCCATAACCAGGAATTTGTTGAGAGCGTGCTTCCTCTTGTTGCTCAAGACATTTATGATGGTTTTTTGCGGCTTGTTGCGCTCGAATCACAAAAGTCTGTCGAAGATTTTCAAAAACTTCTTGTGGGATTCAAAAGGGCATACAACATTACAAAGCAGGTGTCTGAAGATCGCACAATTGATGCATCGCTTTTCAGAGAAAAAGAAGAGGAGTCCCTCTTCAATGTTTATGAATCCAAACGAGAACTGTTTTTCTCTGCTATGAACGAGAGGAAGTATGATGATGCAATCTCAATCCTTGTAAGTTTTAAAGAGAGCATCGACAGCTATTTTGACAAGGTTTTTGTCATGGACAAGGATGAGGAAATAAAGAACAACAGGTTGGCATTACTGAAAAAGATCAAGGATATGTTCCTGGTATATGGCGATTTTTCAAAAATACGAATAGAGTAGGGGGAAATGATGAAAAAATACGTTTATTTCTTTGGAGGCAAAAAAGCAGAAGGAGGAGAGAAACTCAGGAATCTTTTAGGAGGAAAAGGTGCCGGGCTTGCCGACATGGTGAACCTCGGGATACCGGTGCCACCTGGTTTTACCATCACGACCGAAGCATGTGTCTACTTCTATCAGAATAAAATGACGTTCCCGGCAGGACTGAAAGAAGAGGTCTTAAAAAACCTCAAAAAGGTCGAAAAAGAGATGGGCAAGGCCTTTGGAGATCCAAAGAATCCCCTTCTTTTTTCTGTAAGGTCCGGCGCTCGGGTCAGTATGCCCGGCATGATGGACACAGTTCTCAACCTCGGCCTGAATGAAAAGACCGTGAAAGGCTTGGGAGAGCTCACGGGGAATGAATGGTTTGCCTATGATTGCTACAGAAGGTTTGTGAGTATGTATGGTGATGTTGTTCTTGGCCTCAAGCCCCAGAGTAAAGAGGAACACGACCCCTTTGAGGAATTGATTGAAAAGAAAAAGAAAGATCGAAAGATCAAGCTTGATACGGAGTTGACTGTCGATGACCTTAAGGATCTTGTAAAAAGCTTCAAGGCTCTCATTAAGGCACGGTTAGGAATTACCTTTCCTGAGGACCCGATGCAACAGCTGTGGGGATCCGTTGGGGCGGTTTTTAAGTCGTGGAATACCGAAAGGGCCATTGCTTATCGCGAACTGAACAACATTCCCGATACGTGGGGGACGGCTGTAAACGTTCAGTGTATGGTTTTTGGAAACGCGGGAGCGAACTGCGGGACAGGGGTTGCCTTTACAAGGAGCCCTGCAACCGGAGAGAATCAGTTCTATGGTGAATATTTGCTCAATGCCCAGGGTGAAGATGTTGTTGCAGGAATTAGAACACCCCTTCCAATCAATAAGAGGCAGAAAACGGATAAATCAGTCAAGTCCCTTGAAGAGGTTATGCCGAATATCTACAAGGAATTGCTGAAGATCATTCATATCCTCGAACAGAATTACAGAGACATGCAGGATATCGAGTTTACCATTCAGGATGGCAAGCTGTGGATGCTTCAGACAAGGTCAGGAAAAAGGACGGCATTTTCAGCGTTCAAGATTGCCGTTGATATGGTCAAGGAAAAGCTGATTGACAAGGAAGAGGCCCTCATGCGGGTTGAGCCGGAACAGTTGAGCCAGTTGTTACGTCCCATTTTTGACCCGAAGGAAATTGAAAAGGCACTGAAATTGGGCAATATGCTTACAAAGGGTCTCAATGCAGGTCCTGGCGCTGCCACGGGCAAGGTAGTATTCAACGCCCAGGACGCAGAAAGCTGGGCCGGAAAAGGCGAGAAGGTTATCCTGGTGAGGATAGAGACCTCGCCGGAAGACATACGGGGTATGAATGCCGCACAAGGCATCCTGACGTCTCGTGGTGGCATGACAAGCCACGCAGCCCTTGTGGCTCGCCAGATGGGCAAGGTTTGTGTAGCTGGATGCGGAGAACTGGACATTGACTACAAGAAGAAGACTATTACTGTTAAGGGAAAAACCATAAAGGAAGGACAGTACATTTCTATTGATGGAACAACGGGAGAAGTATTTAGTGGAGAAATTAAAACTATTCCCTCTGAAGTTTTAAGGGTGCTCGTTGACAAAACATTAAAACCTTCACAGTCACCAATATACCAGGACTTTGCCCTGCTCATGAAGTGGGCGGACGAAACAAGAAGGCTTGGTATTCGCACAAATGCTGACCAGCCTGACCAGGCAGCGGTAGCTGTTGCGTTCGGCGCAGAAGGCATCGGACTCTGCCGGACAGAGCATATGTTCTTTGAGGGTGAAAGGATAGATGCTGTCAGAGAAATGATCATTGCAGATGATAAAGAGGGCAGGGTTAAGGCCCTCAAGAAACTTCTCCCAATGCAGAGAAAGGATTTCGCAGGTATTTTTAGAGTAATGAAGGATCTGCCGGTTACGATCAGGACCCTTGATCCGCCGCTCCACGAATTTCTCCCTCACGATGAAAAGGACATTAAAGCCCTGGCAAAGAAAATGGGCATCTCCCCTGATAAAGTCAGCGCAAAAGTACAGAGCCTTCATGAAGCAAACCCCATGCTTGGCCACCGTGGTTGCAGACTTGGCATTGTATTCCCCGAGATCAGCGAGATGCAGGCACGCGCCATCTTCGAGGCAGCCTGCGAGGTAAAGAAGAAAGGTGTAAACGTAAAGCCCGAGATTATGATTCCCCTGGTGGGCCATGTAACCGAGCTCATACTGCAAAAGGATGTAGTAGACAGGGTTGCCCAGGAAGTGATGAAAAAAGCCAAAGTGAAGATAGATTATAAAGTCGGCACCATGATTGAGATACCCAGAGCAGCGATCACGGCAGACGAGATTGGAGCTGTAGCAGAGTTCTTTTCATTCGGTACAAACGATCTTACCCAGACTGCTTTGGGAATGAGCAGGGATGATGCCGGGAAGTTCCTGAGGTTTTATGTGGAAAATGGCATATATCCCTTTGATCCATTCCAGAGGATTGATGAAGGTGGCGTTGGCAAGCTCATGAAGATCGGTGTTGAGCTCGGTCGAAAAGCACGAAAAGACCTGAAAATCGGTATATGCGGAGAACACGGTGGTGAGCCGAATTCTGTGGAATTCTGCCATCGAACGGGGCTCAACTATGTCAGCTGTTCACCGTACAGGGTTACTGTTGCAAAACTCGCTGCCGCACGGGCAGCCATAAAGGAAAAGAAAGGAGAAAGAGCGTCGATTTGAAGCTCCTGTTGCATATTTGCTGTGCCCCTTGCAGCATATACACGCTCAAATATCTAAGATCAGAGGGGATGGATGTGACCGGGTATTTCTTCAATCCGAACATCCACCCCCTTACTGAATTCAATAAACGACTCGCAACCCTCGAAAATTTTGCTCAATTATCATTGCTGACGCTTACAATAGACAAAGAATATGACCTGGAGGTTTTTTTGAAAGGCGCCTTGGAGTGTGGGAAAGACCGTTGTCTTTTCTGTTACAGGACACGCCTTGAGAAAACATTTCAAAAAGCAGTGGATAACAAGATCGATGCAGTTACGACCACCCTTCTTTACAGCAAGTACCAGCGGCACGACGACATAAAAGCCATTGGAGAAGAGTTGGCGGACACTCACGGGGTACGTTTCCTCTACCGTGATTTCAGGGCAGGATGGAAGGAAGGCGTCGAAGAGTCAAAGAGGCTCAACATGTACCGACAGCAATACTGCGGCTGTATATTTAGTGAACGAGATCGTTATAAGGGAGCATGATGCCTGCAATCGGGAAGATGCTTGTTATTCTCGGCATAATCCTCATCATAGTAGGGATTGGCTTCTTTTTCGGAGACAAGATCCCCTTTATCGGGAAATTGCCCGGCGACATTTTGATAAAAAATGAGCGATTCAGCTTCTATTTTCCCATCACGACAAGCATCATCATCAGTATTATCCTGACAATTCTCTTCTCAATATTCAGAAAGTAACGGTCCCGTAAACACTGTTTTACTTTGAATGTGGCTTTCCTCATCTTATTGACAATTATGAAGCAAATCACTATCCTATGTCTTATGATTTTTACGAGCCATTTCTTTGCGAGGTTTACTGGAGCCTGCCTAATCTTTCTTTTTGTGTTCCAGCCGTTTATTTCAATTTATTCAACTTTCCCTGGAGTATCTCTGAATACCTGGGCAGCTGAATTGCCCCAGCCTTTTGGCGCTATTCTTCCAAAGGATGCCTATGAACTTATTCAACAAAACAAAGGAAACCCTAATTTTGTTTTAATTGATATAAGAACGCCTGAAGAGTTCATGAGCGGCTACATTGAAGGAGCTGTGAACATCAACTACCACGACAATGACTTCATTGAAAAACTTGATAAACTGGATAAAAACAAGACATATCTTATCTATTGCAGGACTGGCAGGCGAAGTAGCGATACACTAAACGTCATGAAAAGACTAAAATTTAATGAAGTTTACCGGATCCTCGGAGACATCGTTCGATGGAAAGCCGAGAAACTGCCCCTTGTGAAGTAGATTAAACAGGATTCAGGGGGCCGAGGGGGCAAGGTTAGAATCCGATAAGCAAATCTATTGGTTTAGATTTAACAAGCATTGCGAGCAAGAAGGAGTGGCTAAATGGGCTCTGCTTACAGCCTGAATTCACCCACCGTTTTCTGGAGGTGTGTAGAGAGGTAAAGCAGCCTGCGTTGTCCGCACTCTGAACTAGATGAGCTCTCTTTCGATACGAGGGCTATTTGTTCGATGTCTTTACTGACTTCCTCGGCAGTTGCTGACATCTCTTCTGTAGCAAAAATCCATGTAAGAATTAAGGTTCCCATGGCAGGGATAATTAGTTGAATATCACGTGCAAATGTTCTAATGTATAGAGCTTACAAAGCTATATCTGAGGAGGATGTGCAGGATGAGAAACAGATTTAAGATTTTATTTCTGGTATGCTTTGCTTTGACGTTGTTGCCGGTATTAGCCGTTTCTGAGACCATGGAAGAAAATTTCAAAAAATTATTCCCAAATATTCCTGTCGAGTCCATTATGCCGACTGAGATAAAAGGAGTCTATGAGGTTGTTTCCCAAAATCAAATTGGTTATTTCGCTCCAGAGCCCGGTTATCTGATCCTGGGCGAAATTATCGACAGGAACGGTACTAATATCACCGTAAAAAGGCGAAATGAGAACATTGCATCCAAATCAAAGGATTTACCTCTCGACAAGGCCCTGAAAATAGGAAGCGGCAAAAACATTATCCTTGAATTCACCGATCCTGATTGCCCTTATTGTCGCAAGGCTTCTTCTTTCTTGAGTCAAAAAACTGATGTGTCACGGTATGTTTTCTTCCTCCCCTTACCGATGCACAAGGACGCAGAAAATAAGATTAAATATATTTTCTGTTCTAACGACAAGGCCAAGGCCTACGAGGAAGCCATGCAAGGCAAGCTCGATAGCCAGAAATACGAAATATGCAAAAAGCCGGAAATCGATGATCTTATCAGGATACATAAGGATGCATCAAAAAAGATGGGGATAAACAGCACACCGTTCTTTATTGTTAATGGGAAATCCATATCCGGTGCAAATACGCCCGAGATTGACAAGGCACTGCAGCAGAAATAATATCTTTATGAAGAAAATCGGTGTGCTCTCTGATACACACCTCAGCAGACCTACTGATGATTTCAAGTCTACTTTAGAAAAGTATTTTTCTGACGTTGATATGATCATTCATGCTGGTGACGTGACAGGGATTCTTGTCCACGAGTTCCTGTCAAATTGGGATCTCCGGGCAGTTGCCGGCAATATGGATGACTATGATCTGAGGTCTATACTTCCTGAAAAAAGGATTGAAGAAGTAACGGGAAAAAGAATAGGAATCATGCATGGCAAAGGTCCCCCTTTTTTCGTTGAGAGATTGGTTGTCGGTGAATTTACCGATGTTGATATCATAATCTTTGGTCACACCCATATCCCCTTGTATAGGAAGAAAGGCGATATATACATGATAAACCCTGGATCTTACAGGAGTAGCAGAACTATGGGGATTCTCGAACTGGGAGACGAAATCTCTTTTAACTTTTTAGAGATAGGCTAATGGAAAGAATTCACCTCGCATTTCTCTGGCATATGCACCAGCCTTTTTACAAAAACCTTTTTACCGGTGAATACCTGCTCCCCTGGGTGCTTCTGCATGGTACAAAAGATTACTTTGACATGGCTTATATTCTCAAAGAGTTTCCGGGTCTGAAGCAAAACTTCAACCTTGTCCCTTCTCTGCTCAAACAGTTGATGGACTATGAGGATTTACAGGCAAAAGATACATACCTGGAGGTATTCAGAACAAGACCTCAGGATCTTTCGGAATCTCAAAAAATATTTCTTTTGATGAATTTCTTTAATGCAAACTGGGATAACATGATTAAACCCTTTCCACATTACTTCGAGCTGCTGAGGAAGAGGGGTTTTTACTATCCAAAAGAGGGCATAAAAGAGATCAAGAAATATTTTACCGATGGGGAGCTTCGGGATATACAGGTTTTTTTCTTCCTTGCATGGATTGATCCTATTTTTTTCGAACAGTACGATGGTTTACGATATTTAAAAACAAAAGGTAAGTCTTTCAGTGAAGAGGATAAGCTTGTAATAGAAGAGGTTCAACGAAGTGTCCTGAAGGGCATCATACCTCTTTATAAAGAACTTGCCGCATCCGGTACAATCGAGCTCTCCACTTCTCCTTTTTACCATCCTATTATTCCCTTGCTCATAGATAGTAATTCTGCAAGGGAGGCAATGCCGGATGTAGTCCTTCCGGAAAGGCCTTTCCAACAAAAAAAGGACGCATCCCATCAGGTAAAAACAGCCATCGATTTGTTTTCCCAGTTGTTTGGTTATGCTCCAAAGGGTATGTGGCCACCCGAGGGGTCTGTCAGCAATGATACCCTCGCTGTTTATGCAGAGCACGGAATTGAATGGCTCGTAACAGATGAGGACATTCTTTTCCGCAGTCTTGGGGTGCAGAACACACGGGACGGATATGGAAATCTCCTGAGCCCGGAACTCCTATACCGACCATACCTATGGGAAAGAGAGTATAAAAAGGCTCAAGGAAATCAGAAATTCAGTGAAAGGCCGGATCAGGATGCCAATCGTCACCATTGCCATGGATGGAGAGAATGCATGGGAGAATTACGCGAACGATGGTTGGGACTTCCTCAGGTATCTCTATGAAGGCATTCTCAAAGAAGAGAGCATAGCCCCCACTACTATCAAAGAATATTTAAATGTCACTGAAGACCCTGGAAGACTATCAGGCACGTTTGCAGGTTCATGGATTGCCAATAACTTCTCCATTTGGATCGGACAGGTTGAGGACAACACAGGATGGAACCTGCTCTCGCAGACAAGGGAGTTTCTCCAGAATGAAGACCCGGAAATGAAAAACGAGCAAGCATGGGAAAGTATCTATATTGCCGAGGGAAGCGACTGGTTCTGGTGGTATGGTGATGATCATTCTTCCGAAAACGATGAGATCTTTGACTTCCTTTTCAGGGAAAACCTTGCGAACGTTTACCGATTCTCCGGGAAAGAACCTCCCGATGTACTGGCGATACCAATCCTTATTGAGGATCAGGAGATAAAGCCGACAAGAGAGCCCATAGACTTCATATACCCAAAAATTGATGGAAAAGTAACCAGCTACTTCGACTGGATTGGCTCTGGTTTTGTCGAGGGCAAGGGGCATGGTGTTGCTATGCACGATACGGTAGCGCTCATTAAAGGCTGTTATTATGGCTTCAATGAAAACTCTCTTTTCCTTCGTACTGATATTGATCGAAATTTTATCGAAGATATGAATGATGTCTCTTTTGAGATAAACCTCATTGCCAAGTCTCCATCAAAGGTTGTATACCGCGTGAAGGGAGCAGTAAGAGAGACGTCTCTCCCGGTTCAACTTGCCTACTCTGATATCCTCGAAATGGAGTGTCCTCTGAATGCCCTTGGGATGAAGACAGGAGAAAAAATCAATATCTGGTTCTCGTTGAAAATCAAAGATATGCTTGTTGACAGACTTCCTAAAAGGGGATACATCTCTGTAAGTATACCATCAGAAAGCTTTGAAATGGAGATGTGGTACGTCTAGCCCTCAACACTAGGATGTTTAACACTGATATGGTTCCGTTGGCGTTTAATTAGTATTGCGTGTTCAAGGAGAAATTCTCTAAGCCTGCCCGTACCATTCTTGAATTGCTCTTCGAAAAAGCCTGGCCGCCATTTACCTTTCCTGAAAAGATCAGAGACGACAAGAAAAGCAATCCCCTTTAGTCTTTTCGAAAGGCATACCGCATAGAAGGAAGCTATCTCCATCTCTACGGCATGTATGCCCATCTTCTTGTATCTGTTGATTTTGTTTCTTGTCTCCCTGTATAAGGCATCACAACTCCAAATCAATGCGGGACGAATGCCCGATGCAACAGCCGCTTTCTGCCATTTATA
>PDVH01000105.1_pt1 | contig 16087 bp, 16 predicted proteins | sample 1369781 | NCBI WGS metagenome assembly PDVH01 (sample SAMN07795378, study PRJNA414565) | Alkali sediment metagenome, whole genome shotgun sequencing project. | isolation source: glacial lake sediment | place: Bosnia and Herzegovina: Donje Bare Lake | collected 2016-06
TAACGGGCCTTGAATCCTTCGATAAACTTAGTTGCCACGGGCGTAGCCGCGTCGGCAGCGTAATGGGTGCTGAAATAATATCCCTCACAGTCATTCCCGCACAGTTTGTGCAACTCCTGGGAGCCCCATGAATCGCTGCCCACAAAGGGCACATTGATGCCCAGCCTCTTGGCCTGCTGGATCTGAAGCGGTATTTCGCTGTAGTAGTTCGGCAGGAACATCATGTCTGGCTGTGCTTTTTTGATTTTTGTGAGCTGTCCGGAGAAATCCTTGTCGTTAGTCGTATATGTCTCGAAGGCGACGACCTTACCGCCGGATTGCTCGAAAGTATCCTTGAATATCTCCGCGATGCCCTTGTTGTATTCAGATGCCACGTCGTAGAGAACGGCGGCCTTCTTTGCTTTGAGCGTCTCCAGCGCGAATTTAGCTACAACGCGCCCCTGAAAGGGATCGATAAAGCAGGCGCGGAATACATATTTTTTCGGGGCATTCGTCTTCGCGTCCAGGGTAGTTTTGGGATTCGTCGACCATGGTGTTATCATGACAACTTTCGAACTTTCTGCGATCTCCGAGGCGGGAAGCGCATAGCGCGTGGCATTGGGACCGACGAGCGCGTGAACCTTCTGTTGCGTGATCAGCTTCTGGGCAGCGGAAGCAGACTGGTCAGGTTTACCGGCGTTGTCTTCAACGAAAAGATCCACTTTGTATTTCTGTCCTGCTACATCTATTCCTCCGGCGTCATTCACCTCCTTGACGGCCATCTCCGCCGCTTTTTTACATGACTCACCCACAGCAGGCATATCGCCGGTAATTTCTGCATTTACCCCGATTCTGACAGTATTGCCTTTCTCGCTACAGGCCACAAAGAACACAACCATGACAATGCATAAAACAAACAAAAGGCATGATTTTTTCATACTACCCTCCGTGCAATGAAATTATTTGAAAAAACGGTGCTCAGAAAAATTTGGTTATGGATATTTAATGGATTTTCGCGTCAGGTGCGGGAAGTATAGGAGAAGAGGTTATGTAAGTCAATATAATTTGACGGCGAGCGCGTCAGGTGCGGGAAGTATAGGAGAAGAGGTTATGTAAGTCAATATAATTTGACGGCGAGAAATTAGCGATCCTAAATGTCATGAAATTGCTGTTAAAGAGCTGGGCAACAGAAAATCGTTCCACCTTTCCGTAACGAACAAAAAACTTGACAGCATTATGGAGTGCATGTTATTTACCAACCGGTATAACTAACTGTTTAGTTTATTATCGACTCTTTACAAAGGTGCAATAATGGATCTTCCGTTGTTATCCGGTAAAAAAAGCGGAACTGTTAAACGTATCATCAAGGCCGCGGCAAGTGTATTTTCGGAGTCGGGCTTTTCCGGGGCGCGGGTCGATGAGATTGCCAAGCGCGCAGGAGTCAATAAAGCCATGATTTATTATCATATTGGCGACAAAGAAAAACTCTATGCGGAGGTTATCAGCAACGTTATCGGCAATACTGCGGAGATGATCGCGGGCAAGATAAAAGACATACGTGACCCTGAAGAGAAGCTCCGCGTGTATGTGCGCGCCTTTGCGCGCAATATAGATGAGAACCCTCAGGTTGCTCCGGTCATGATGCGTGAAGTCGCCTCCGGAGGGAAGCACCTCCCGGAGGTGGTGGCGCAGGACATATTCCGCATCGTAAATATGCTCAGGGGAATCCTTAAAGAGGGCGTGAAAGAGGGAATCTTCATAGAAACGGTTCCCTTCCTGATACACATAATGGTTATCGGAGCCATGATAACCTATAAAACAAGCGCGCCTATCAGGGCCAGGTATAACTGGCTGCCTGCGGGAATAAAAAAATTGGACGATAGGATATCCGGTGATATTGCGAATGAAATTGAAAAGCTCATTTTAAGAGCTGTGAAGAAATGAAGGGAAGGGGAATATGCAGACGAAGAATATGCATTTGACGTTTTTTGCGACGATAGCGCTTATCAGTATTTCTTATGATACAGCACTGTCTGCGGAAAGGCTGACTCTGCAACAGAGCATTGATCTGGCCCTAATGCAGAGTGTTCTTATCCAGTCCGCTCAGGAAGGCGTAAAGGGGGCGGAAGCCCAGAAGCTAGAGGCCTTTACAGGCTTTCTGCCAAAGTTCAGTACCTATTACAGTTACACCAGACTTAATACGGATCCCACACTGAATCAATACCTTCCGGGCACGGGTCCCGTCACATTGGTCACGGGGACAAAGGATAATTACGCCTGGGCAGTGGAAGTTAAACAACCCATCTTTGCAGGTGGGGGAATACTCGCAAATTATGAGGCAGGCCGGCTCGGTCATGAAATCGCATCGCTGGATGAAACGGCAGTCGTTCAGGACATGGTCCAGGAAGTTAGAGTAGCCTATTTCAATATTTTGAAGGCGCAGAGAGGTCTCGACGTGGCAAGACAATCTGTGGAGCAGCTCGAGTCGCACCGCAACATGGCCCAGGACTTTTTTGATGTCGGATTGATTCCCAAGAACGACCTTCTCCGCGCCGAGGTGGAGCTCGCGAACAGCCGCCAGAATCTTGTCAGGGCGGAAAACGCTGTGGAGATAGCAAAAGCCAAATTCAATACTGTCCTCCGCAGGGAAATCGATACTCCGACTGAAGTAGAAGACATTCTTACCCTCAGGCCTTACACCAAGGCTTTCGATGAATGCCAGAAACTGGCAATCGAAAACAGGCCGGAAGTTAAATCCTATATTCGGAGAGTTGAACAGTCCCAGAAATTGGTCCAACTGGCCAAGAGTGAATATCTCCCCTCTGTAAATGTGGTCGGCCACTTTGAACGCTACGGCGACAACGCTAATGTTAACGGAAGCTTCTATAGGAATCAGGATAATACATATGTAATGGGCATGGCCACCTGGAATTTCTGGGAGTGGGGCAAAACAAAAAACCGGGTTGACGCAAGCCGCTCCCGGCAGAATCAGACAGCCTACGCCTTGGACAATATAAAAGATCAGGTTGCTCTGGAGGTCAAAAACGCCTGGCTGGCGCTCCATGAGGCCGAAAAAGAGGTGGCGGTTACAAAAAAATCGATTGAGCAGGCAGATGAGAACTTCCGTGTCAGCACAGAAAGATACAAGGAGCATGTTGGAACGTCAACGGATGTCATCGATGCGCAAACCCTGCTGACAAAAGCGAAAACGGATTACTTCAATGCCTTAAGCAACTACAACATAAGCATAGCCAGACTGGAGAGGGCGATGGGTGTGCGGGAGGTTTTGCCATGAAGAAGAGGATAATCATCATAGTTTTTGTGGTTCTCCTTGTAGGTGTTGGCTCCCTGGTCTATTTTGGACAGTGGCAGTCTCAGCGGGGTGAACTTTATTATTCCGGGACGATTGAGGCAACTAATTCCAATCTCGCCTTCCAGGTAAGTGGCCGCGTCATAAACGTGGCTGTCAGGGAAGGCAACGCAGTCAAAAAGGATCAACTCCTTGCCGAGCTCGAGCCCACTGAATTTCAGTCAAAGAAAGAGCAGGCACAGGCAAATCATGCTCGGTCGATCAAGACACGGGATCAACTTGCCACAATGCTTAACATATACAAAAGCACACTTCCTGCCGATGTAGTGAGGGCGGAGACAAGTGTCACAAGCGCGCGAGACGTTATGGATGACGCCCGGAAGAATTATCAGCGGTACGAGCAGTTGTTCAAGCGAGGTGTTGTTACGGAAAAGGAAAGGGACTCCGTAAAACTCAGCTATGATACGGCTAAGTCAAGAGTTGATGATGCGGAAGCCGCCTTGAGGCAGGCGAAGAGCAACCTGAAAAAGATTGAAGCAACGGAGCAGGAAATAGAGGCAGCAGTTTCCCAGATCAGACAGGCCAAAGCGGCTTTCGAACAGTCTGATATTCAATTGCAATATACCCGGTTACTTGCTCCCTACAATGGGATCATCACGAGCCGCAATGTAGAACCCGGAGAAGTGGTCAGCCCCGGCCGCGAGGTTTTGACCATGGCTGATCTTGAAACGGTAGATCTGAAAATATTTGTGGATGAGACGGAGATCGGAAAGGTGAAACCGGGACAGGATGTGGACGTGAAAATCGATACCTTCCCTAATAAGGTTTACAAAGGGAAGGTATCATTCATCTCACCTGAAGGTGAATTTACCCCTAAGATAATTCAGACGAAAAAGGAAAGGGTGAAGCTGGTGTATCTCGTGAAGGTCTCCATCCCCAACCCTTCTTTCGAACTAAAGTCCGGCATGCCGGCAGACGCGTGGCTGAGGTGAAAATCCCTCCCAACCCGACTCTTACAAAGGGAGGAGTTGGGGAAGAATAGACGTTTCGGAGAGCGCCAATTATGGTCGCAGACAATATATCGTTCATTTCTATAGAGAATGTTTCCATGCGCTTCGGCGAGGTGGAAGCGGTGCGCGATGTGACGCTATCCGTGGATGAGGGTACCATCTTCGGTCTGGTCGGGTCCGACGGGGCAGGGAAGTCCACCCTGCTGCGCATGGTAGCGACGATGATCCCGCCAGTATCGGGGAACATTCTGATCAGCACTCTCCACGTGGTCAGGGACAAACAAAGGATAAAACCTTTGATTGGCTATATGCCGCAGCGTTTTGGCCTTTACCAGGATCTGACAGTTGACGAAAATATGGTATTCTTCATGGATGTTTTTAATGTTCCGAAAAAAGAACGTGCGCGGAGAAGGGAGAAGTATCTCGGATTTTCAAATCTGCTCCCCTTTGTTGATCGTCAGGCAGGCAACCTCTCCGGAGGAATGAAACAGAAACTGGGACTGGCCTGCGTTCTGGTCCATGAGCCGAAGGTGCTGATTCTCGATGAACCGACGAACGGCGTGGACCCTGTTTCGCGGCAGGAGTTCTGGGAGATACTTGCCCAGATGCGCGCGGATGGCATGACCATCATGGTCTCTACAGCTTATCTCGATGAGGGAGAAAAATGTGATCGTCTGGCGCTGATGCATCGTTCCCACATTCTTGATATTGCCACGCCGCAAGAAATACGCGGCCGTTTCGCAAGCCTCGAAGAGGCTATGATCAGCCGCATCGCAGAGGTGGATAAGGAGATTGTTCGTGATTCCTTCAAACGGTGAGGCCGTATCTGTAAATGCCCTTGAAAAGCGCTTCGGCGCCTTCGTCGCGGTGGATAAGGTCACCTTTTCCGTAAGACGAGGAGAAATTTTCGGTTTCCTCGGGCCGAACGGTTCCGGAAAATCGACGACCATCCGCATGCTTTGCGGCATACTGACTCCCACTTCCGGCAGCGGCCATGTGGCAGGACACGACATCTTAAGCGCGCCCGAAGAAATCAAAAAATCTATAGGGTACATGTCCCAGAAATTTTCTCTCTATGAAGATTTGAGTCCATACGAAAATATCAGATTCTATCTGGGCGTCTACGCTGTACCGCCGGACCAGTGGAAAGAACGTATTGACTGGATACTGGATATGACACAGCTTGAGGAGGTGCGTAATCGATACACGCGGGAACTGCCGCAGGGCTGGCGTCAGCGTCTCGCCCTGGGCTGCGCGCTCCTCCACCACCCGGACATCCTCTTTCTGGATGAACCCACCTCAGGCGTGGATCCCATTACACGCCAGCACTTTTGGGATTTCATCCGTCAACTGGCTTCGGAGGGAATTACGGTATTTGTTACTACTCATTATATGGATGAAGCCCAGCATTGCGGGCGGATCGTCATGATCAATGAGGGCAAGATAGTTGCCACTGGCAGTCCCGCGGAAATCATTGCCGCAGCATGTCCGGGTCGTCCTGACGCCGACTTGAATGAAGCCTTTATAACTCTTATGACTGGGAAAATGCGTTCTGACGAGGGACCTCACCATTGAGACTAAGAAATATTCAAGCTGTCACCCGCAAGGAGTTTTATCATCTGATAAGGGACTTCCGGAGTCTATATCTGGCATTTGCCCTCCCACTGCTTCTCATTCTTCTCTTCGGCTATGCCTTGAGTCTCGACGTAGATAATGTAGAAGCGGTCGTGGTGGATCATGACAATACAGATTTGAGCCGGGAATTTATTCGGCGCCTCGATGGCTCCCCCTATTTTCATATTGGGGCTCACCTGCCCAATACAAATGCCGCCACCGACTATTTAGACCACGGATGGGCTATACTTGCCATCGTAATACCTCCCAACTGGACAAGAAATATTCGCTCGGACCGTGCAGCTCCACTGCAGTTCCTTCTCGATGGAAGCGACCCCAGCTTTGCCAATATCACGAGAGGATATGTGAATGCCTTCATCTCACAGTACAACCAGAAACTGCTCATTTCATTCCTCAATCGTCAGGGCATGGAGCAGATAAATCCGCCTATCAATGGTCGGATACGCGTATGGTTTAACGAAGACCTCGAGAGCCGTAATTTTATCGTTCCCGGGATCATTGCCGTAATTATCATGATCGTCGGAGCCATGCTTACTTCCCTGGTCATCGCCCGGGAATACGAAAACGGGACAATGGAAACGATCAAATCTCTTCCGCTCACTGCCGGTGAATTTCTGATCGGCAAGGCAATCCCTTATTTCTTTGTAGGACTGACTGATGTCCTTATTTCCATTCTAATGGGGCAGGTTCTCTTCGGTGTCGTCATGAAGTCCAGCTTCTGGTTAATGATCTTGGCCTCTTCCATTTATCTGTCCGTGGCGTTGACGCTGGGTCTCTTCATTTCTTGCGTCACGAAAACTCAACTGCTGGCCAATCAGGGCGCCATTCTTCTGACTTACCTTCCCTCACTGCTTCTGTCCAATTTCGTTTTCCCTGTGATTAATATGCCGAAGGTCCTGCAGCTTGTGACATACGTCGTTCCCGCGACCTATTATGTCAATATTCTGAGCGGCTTATATCTTCGGAACCTCGGACTCGCCCACCTTTGGCCGAGTTATTTAGTCATGATCTTCATGTTTGCTGTTCTGGCAGTCCTGAACTACGTGCTGTTGAAGAGGGAGGGGCTGTAACATGAGCTGGATTCGCATCAGGGAACTTGTTCGTAAGGAGTTTATTCTTCTCTTCCGCCACAAGAGAAGCAGGCGCGTTCTCATCGTTGCGCCGCTTATCCAGTTGCTCTTATTCGGATACGTCGTGAATTATGATATAAGTGTCATCCAGATCGCTATTCTTGATCAGTCCCGCACACGGGAAAGCCGCATGGTCGCTGACGCCTTTAGCGGTAATAAGATCTTCAGGATCACTCAGGTCTTGCGGGACGACCGTGAACTTGAGCAGGCTCTATTAGATGCAAAGGTAGATATGGCCATCAAAATGGGACCTGATCTGAGCAAGAAAATCAGAAAAGGAGAAACGGCGGAGATTCAAATCATTGTCGATGGGACCATGAGCAACATGGCGTCTGTCCGAATAGCTTATTCCATGCTGGTCATTGATAAGTTGAATCAGGACATACTCAAGGAACTGTATCCCAAACACATGGATTACGGTAAGATCGACGCGAGAATTAGAACTTGGTATAATCCAAATCTAGATAGTCAGTACTTCTTCGTTCCCGGCATCGTCGCCTTTGTAATTATGCTGATCGCCCTTCTTTTGACCTCGATTGCCATCATCAGGGAAAAAGAAGCCGGTACAATTGAGCAGTTAATTGTGACTCCGTTAAAGCCTATCGAACTCATCATAGGGAAAACGATCCCTTATATCATCATCTCAATCGTGCAGATGGTCGCTGTTACGGTCCTTGCCGTTGTCTGGTTTGAAATACCGCTATCCGGGAGCGTCACCCTTCTCTTTGTTGCCACATGTCTGTTCCTTCTGAGCACCTTGGGTGTAGGGCTCTTTATCTCCACCGTTTCTTCAACACAGCAGCAGGCCATGATGACGACATTCTTCTTTATTCTTCCCTTTTTCATGCTAAGCGGCTTTGTCTTTCCCATTGTCAACATGCCGGATGTCGTTCAATGGTTGACATACCTTAACCCTTTGAGGTATTTTCTGGTCATCATCAGGGGTATTTTTTTGAAAGGCATTGGTCTTGAAATTCTCTGGCCCCAGTTTGCAGCGCTGACCGTTCTCGGCCTTATCGTGTTTACAGGCGCCGTAAGACGTTTCAGGAAACGGCTTGATTAAGGAAGGAGCGATCATCATGACAGCTTCTGATTCTTCTCTAAAATACAACCCCTTCGGAGAACTGAAGAAATGCTTAGGCTGCAAGCCGCTTCACAAGCGAGCCTCCGCCTTCGCATCCAAATTTGAGCCGGAGCCTGCCGGTGATCCTGAAATTGAAGAAAAAGTTTTTCTGGAGGCCGTTCAGGATGTGAAACCTATTCAACAGGACAAATGCGCGGGGAATAAGGTCAGGATCGGGCCGCCGGATGACGTCAAGAAGTCCCCGGAAGCGGCAATCGTCGGGCAGCTTACGAGTCTTGTAGAATGTGGAGAAGGCTTCGTCATTTCGGATACACCGGAGTACATCGAGGGCACAGGCTATGACGTGCATCCGGAGTTTGCCGGGAGGCTCCATCGCGGCGATTTTTCCATACAGGCCCACGTCGATCTTCACGGACAGGGCTTGGCAGAGGCAAAGAAAACATTCGAAGAGTTCCTGAAAGGGGCAGTCAAATCGGGCAGGAGGGCGGTCCTGATCATCCACGGACGCGGTCTTTCTTCGCCCGGCGAACCGGTCCTGAAAAATAACGTCCGTGAGTGGCTTACCCGCGGTCACTGGCGCAAGTGGGTAATAGCCTTTTCAAGCGCGCAGTCTTATGACGGCGGCGCAGGCGCGACCTACATCCTCCTCCGCCACAGGCCGATTTCAAAACGGTCAAGAAGTCATCGCCCGGGCGCTCCATCAGTGTACAAATAATAAATTGTCACTCCCGCGAAGGCGAGAGGCCAGTTCTTTGTATCTTGGATTCCCACTGGAGCCTGTCCTCGAATGTCATTATTGGAGGTGGGAATGACGGAATGTATTGCAGACCTTTAGGTCTGCTTTCTTCAGCAGGACTGAAGTCCCGCACTACAGATGTTTCTATGTACAATCAGTTGCCCATACACGAGGTGGTTGAATGACGCATACTTTCTTGTTTCAAGACGGAGCCTGGATTGCCCGAGGCCATTACTTTGATGACATGGAGCGGATTTTACCTCTCGAAGGAATGGTCAGAATCACCCACCTGGAAGGTTTGTGGCTGAATGAAGGGGAGACGGAAATCAAGATGGGAGAAAATCCGATCAAGATTCACAATCGTTATGAAATCATTCCTCTCGAAGAAGGCAAGAATCAAACGACCTGGCAATCTATGAACCCTGACCTGGGAATTCTGATGGGCCAGTATATCATCGTTGCTGATACGATCATCTCCATCTGCCGCTCAGAAAACGGTGAATACACAGGAACCGAATTTCATTTAAAAGTAAGCGACGTGCATTATAAAAACCGGGGCATTCTCTCAAAAGGAAATGATAAATTATCATCCTGGAGTGTAGATTTGCAAAAATCATCTTAAGACTTATGAAAGTAGTCTTTTTCGGTGTCACTAAACGATTCAGAAAACGGCTTGATTAAGTAGGGTGTTTCCTGTAAATATTCTGAACATCTCATCAATAAGAAGCTTCGCCGAAGCCCGGTCAATGGAGAAGGGACAATGCTTAAAGTCCTTGACGACGAATCCGCCATCAAAAGATACAGGCGACAGTTTATAAAGTGTTTCAAACCTTTCATCGATGAAAAAATATCTGTGAATCTGGGCCATCCGGGCGCAACGGTCAAGGCAAAGGTCTTGTGGTCGGAACGCCTCGGCATTTGGATGGTGCACGAGAAGATGTCGGGAAACAAGTATGGGCATGCCTTCGGGGCGGAAAAACCGACGGGTTTGTCTCATATCCCGATTACATGTGAAATCAATTTCCCAGCAAAGGGAATTGACAGGCGCATCGGAGGGGCCCTGGCGGAAGACCGCAACGGCCGAATCTTTGTGGTTCACCGGGGCAGGATCGGCGGCGGCAAAAAAGGTGTCGGCAAAGCCCTGTTCGATGACCATTACCGGGGCGTTTGGGCAATCATGGAAGACGGTTCCGCGGAAACCACGGTAGCTTTAATAGGCGTCCTGAATTCGCCCCGGTTTGTCAGGCAGGTCAGTCAATTTGTCCGCAAAGTTGACAGGATGAAAAATATTTTTTCGTCTCGCACTTCTCAACTGGAAATATCTTTTGACGAGCTTCATTTTTGGGAAGAACTTGTCGGTGCGAGTTACACGGACCCGCTAACCGATCCTTCATCAATGTGCGACCACGGTTTAATTGTAAAGGATTTATACGATGCGCTGTCCCGCCGTGGTTTTAAGGCGGGGAATGATCTGGAACGGGACCTCCTTATTATGAATGCCAGGCAAGAGATAACGGTTGTTTTCGAAGTGACTACCGATGCATCAATACAACGTATACAGTCTGCTGCTGCGCGACTGCTGATTGCCAACGCGGATCTCCCGAAGCAACCCCGCCTGTTTCTCGCTGTCCCGGAAGCTATCGATGAAACGCTCAATCGTAAACTAAAGAAACTGGGCGTCGAAGTGCTCGCATATGAGTGGCGTGGCGATCAGGCGGTCTTTCCCGGCCTTTCTGTGCTGATTTCTGAAACTTAATATGTGATCGGAAGCAGAGTGCAAATTCTGCGGCAACTTCTTCCTGCAAGTTTTAGACATCCGTTTGTTCTTTTCATAGTAGATTTCTAATATAAATCGTGATATTCGAAAAATACATGCGTAATGCCAGAGATTAAAATTCATAAACCCTTTAACATCGCGTGAGGGTGCCATGGACTGATTACTGAAACCCTGTTTCTCAAAAGAGAGCGGGGTTTTCTATTTTATGAAGAAAGGAGCGCAGAGATGAAAGAAAAAGCCATCATTACTGCAGCGATCACCGGAAGCATCCACACGCCCGCCATGTCGCCTTATCTGCCCATCACACCGAAGCAGATCGCCGATGAGGCGGTTGCCGCTTATGAGGCGGGAGCGGCTGTGGCCCATATCCATGTTCGGGATCCGCAGACGGGGCGGCCTACTCCTGACGTGAATCTCATCAAGGAAGTGGTGACCTCGATCAAGAGTAGATGCAACATGATTGTCTGCATCACCACAGGCGGCGGGCTTGGCATGACGGCGGAGCAGCGCCTGATACCTGTATCGACATTCAAGCCGGAGCTCGCATCCTTTAATGCCGGCTCACTCAACTTCGCCCTTTTTCATGCCCTCGACAAGTTCAAGGAATTCAAATTCGAGTGGGAGCCCCAGTACCTGGGTATGACGGAGGATTTCATCTTCCCCAACACCTTCAAGTCCATGCGTGAGTTCACAATGATCTTCAACGAGCACGGGACTAAGGCTGAATTCGAAGTTTACGATTCCGGCATGGTCAACAACGTGGCATTTCTCATCGAGAGGGGGTATGTGAAGAAGCCGGTTTACATCCAGTATGTCATGGGTATCCTGGGCGGCATTACGGCAAGTCCGGAAAATCTGATGTTCCTCGTGGATTACACAAAACGTCTCATCGGCGATTTCGAGTTTTCTGTCTGCGTGGCCGGCCGGGCCCAGTTCCCCACCTGTACCCAGTCCCTATTGCTGGGCGGCAACTGTCGGGTAGGCCTAGAGGATAACCTTTACCTGGAAAGAGGTATGATGGCCAAGAGCAACGCCGAGCAGGTGGCGAAGATTGTCAGGATCGCAAATGAACTGGGCATCGAACCGGCATCTCCAGAGGAGGCTCGAAAGATCCTGGGACTGAAGGGGATCGACAAGGTTAATTTCTAACGCCTTCTAATGAAGGAATGCAGCGAGGAGAGAGGAAATGGATTTCAATTTTAGCGATCAGCACATCATGCTCAGGGAAAGTATCCGCAATTTTGCCGCAAAAGAGATATGGCCCATTGCCGAACATATCGATGAAGAGGATAAGTGGCCCGATGGCATGTGGCAGAAGCTGGCAAATATGGGAATCATGGGGATTACGGTTAATGAGGAGTATGGAGGCGCCGGTGCGGATCTAATCTCTGCCATCATCGTCCTGGAAGAGCTGTCAAAGGCAAGTCCGGCCATTGCCCTTTCCTGGGGCGCCCATGCTAATCTCTGCTGCAATAACCTCAACCACAATGCCAGCCCGAATCAAAAGAATAAATATCTGCCGCCCCTTTGCACGGGGCAGCATATCGGAGCTCTTGGGCTGACGGAGCCTAACGCCGGCTCTGATGCCGTCAATATCCAGACCGTTGCAGTGAGGAAAGGTGATCATTATGTGGTTAACGGCACGAAGATGTTCATCACCAACGGGTCAGTGGCAAACACTGTTGTCCTCTATGCCAAGACGGACAGGGAAAAGGGCGCGCGAGGGATCACCGCTTTTATCCTGGATACAAAGTTTCCCGGTTTTTCCGTTTCAAAGGAATTGAAGAAATATGGCCACCGCGGCTCGCCAACGGCGGAGTTGATATTGCAGGATTGTATAATTCCCGCGGAAAACGTCATCGGAGAAGAGAACAAGGGCATTAACGTCATGATGTCTGGTCTCGACGTGGAAAGGGCCTTCTATGCCGGGGAATCCATCGGGATAGCCGAGGCCTGTCTGGAGCTCTCCATTAAGTATGCCAAGGAAAGGGTTCAGTTTGGAAAACCAATCGGCACCTTCCAGCTCATTCAAGCCAAGCTGGCGGATATGTACACCCAGCTCGAGGCCGGGAAGATGCTCTGCTATAAGGCGGCCGTCCTTGCCGAACAGGCAAGAACAGGAGGCAAGGGTACTGAGATACATAAGCTCGCGGCAGCATCAATTCTCTTCAATGCCGAGATGGCAAGCCGCATCGCGGATCAGGCAGTCCAGATTCATGGCGGTTACGGCTACATGCTCGAATATCCCGTTCAGCGTTTCTTGAGAGACGCGAAACTTATCGAAATCGGTGCCGGAACGTCGGAGATCCGCCGCCTCATCATTGCAAGGGAACTGCTGGGAAGTTGAAAAGAGCGTTAGGGGTTTAGAGTTTAGAGTCTGGGGTTGGAGAAAAATCACTACTCACGAAATAGACGAGGAGGGCGCATGTCGAAAGAATACGAATACCTCGACGATTACGCTGTCGGTGAAAAATTCATCTCTCCGGCAAGAACGATCACGGAAACGGATATTATTCTTTTTGCGGGACTCACGGGAGACTGGCATCCCCTGCACACCGATGTTGAGTATGCGAAAGAAACCCCCTTCAAGGAACGAATAGCCCACGGCATGCTGACGCTTTCCGTGGGAATGGTTCTGCCTTTCCGGCTCGGGCCCTATTCAAGCTTCCTCCCCCGCTCATTCATCGCCTTTTACGGGATGGAGTCGGTGCGCTTCACGGGTCCGACCAAGATCGGGGACACGATTCACTGCGAGGTGGAAGTCGCGGATATCACCGACAAGGGCATCGAAAGGGGCGTCCTGACCACGCAAAACAGGATCGTGAATCAGAGAGGTGAATTGCTCGTCACTTATGTCATCAAGGTTCTTTGCGGTAAAAAACCGGGAAAATAAGCAAGGAGGTAAAACCATGCGAAGAGTTGCCATTACCCACGTGGCACAGAGCAACGGAGGGGAATCGAGGGAAAGCTTAATGGATTTCACCTATCAGGTCAACAAGGAGGTCCTTGACAAAGCCGGGTTGAAGCGCGAAGAGGTCGGCTGCATCATTTCAGGAGCAGCGGATATCTTCCACAGCGGACTGTCCTGCGCCAATGCCTTTGATTGGGACGGTATCGGGGCCTTTATGAAGGAGGGCTCCCGAGCTGAGGAATCGGCTTTTTCGTTCATCTATGGCTGTATGCGGATCCTTTCGGGCCGCTACGATACCGTTCTCGTGAACGCTCTCGTCAAGGGGTCCGAAAACCCCGATAACGATCCCATCACGAGCTTTTACGGCGATCCTTTCTATTTACGGCCCGTGGGAATCAATGAGAGTGTGGTGGCTGCCATGCAGATGAGACAATACATGGATCGCTACGGGTTAACGGAAGAGCAGTGTGCAAAAGTCGCAGTGAAGAATCTGGGCAATGCCCTTTTCAACCCCTATGCACATATCAAGAAAAGGGTGAGCCTTAAAGATGTGATGGATTCCGAGCGGGTTTACGATCCCCTGAAGGCCCTTGAATGTGCGCCAAAATCAGACGGCGTCGTTGCCGTTCTGATTGCGTCGGAGAGGAAAGCCAAGAAGCTTACGGGGAAACCCGTATGGCTTACGGGCTACGGGTGTTCGATGGATCACTTCATCCCAGGAGACAGGGATCTCCTGAACGGCCAGTTGAAGACGGCCGCTGCCCGTGCCTATAAAATGGCCGGTATCCGCGATCCTCATCTCTGGTGCGAACAGCTGGGCTTCTGCGGTGAAGGAGAAGGAGGCAAGATGATTGACAGCGGCATGACCGAGATGGACGGAGCCCTTCCCGTAAATCCCTCCGGGGGCGTTCTTGCCACAAATCCATATCCCGCCAGAGGCCTCTACCGAATCGCCGAGGCAGCCCTGCAGATCAAAGGTCAGGCAGGCGAGCACCAGGTGGGAAAGAAAGTCAAGACAGCGTTGGCCCACAGTACCCACGGCTTCGGGGGCCAGTGCCACTCCGTCGTCATTTTATCAGCTTAGGAGGAGGTAATCGACATGGGAAAAGCAGTTGCAATTATAGGGACTGGCCAGACCAAACACGGAAGAAGGTCTGACGTATGCTATCCCGATCTTGTGAGAGAAGCGGTGACGGCAGCGCTCGAAGATGCGGGGATCACATTGAAAGATATTGACGGGGTTGTTCTCGGAACCATGCCCTCCATGATGGAGGGTATCTCTTCGACCCATTTCTATTTTGCAGAGGCAATGGGTGCACTCCGGAAGCCCGTCATGAAAGTGGAAACTTGCGGCAGCACCGGACAGTCCATCGGACACTGCGGATTCTACTGGGTGGCCTCGGGTATGGCCGACATCGTACTGGTCGTCGGCTCCGAAAAGATGTCCGAAGGAGACGGCCAGGCGACGATGACGACTGTCTTCGATCCTTTTTTCCAGAGGACATTTGCCGCAGGGGCGCCGGGCGTCTTCACCATGCAGAGTATGGAGTGGATGTATCGTTTCAAGATCCCGGAAGAAAAGGGAAGGGAAGCAGCAGCCATGATTTCCGTGAGCAATCACGACAATGCCATGGACAACCCTTACGCCCACATCCGGACGAGGGTGACGATGGATGATGTCAAGAACTCGCGTATCATTACCTATCCTGTCCGTCTCCTCGATGTCTGTCCGGCGTCGGACGGCGCCTGCGCCGTCATCTTCGCTTCCCAGGAGAAGGCGAAAAAGATCAGCCGGAAGCCGGCATGGATCAAGGGCCTGGGATTTCGGGGGGAGGAATTCTTTTACGGTGAAAGCGACAAGGCCATTTGGATGAGCGCCACTGAGGCGGCAAGGGAAGCCTACGGGCAGGCAGGCATCAGAAATCCTCTGAAGGAGCTTGACGTGGCCGAGGTGTACAATCCCTTTACCTATCAGGAGATGATCTTTTACGAATGCTTCGGATTCTGTCCCCGCGGGGAAGCTCCGGATTACGTGTTGAAGGGTACCTTCAACAAGAGCGGTCAGCTTCCATGCTGTCCGTCGGGTGGCACGCTCTGCACCAACCCCATAGGCGCGACGGGGCTCATCAGGCTGGCGGAAGCCGTGCTTCAGGTGACAGGCAAGGCCGGTGCACGGCAGGTGGAAGGTGCAAATCTGGCCCTGTCCCATGCCATGGGAGGGGTTGATCAGTTCAATGCGGTGACCATTGTTGGATCGAAGCTGTAAAAGGAGGATGGGAAATGACAAAAGAAGAACACAGAATCGTCAAGGGGCAGGTCATGGTCCCCTATGAGCTGGCTTTGGGTAGGACCTGGAGCAATTTCTACGATTACCTGAAAGAAGAAAAAATCATGGGCAAGAAATGCCGGAAGTGCGAGAGGGTGCTCGTTCCTCCCAGGAGTTTCTGTCCACGGTGTTTCGAAGATATGGATGAATGGGTCGAAGTGAGCCAGGAAGGCGTGGTTGAAACATGGG
>PDVH01000183.1_pt1 | contig 15929 bp, 16 predicted proteins | sample 1369781 | NCBI WGS metagenome assembly PDVH01 (sample SAMN07795378, study PRJNA414565) | Alkali sediment metagenome, whole genome shotgun sequencing project. | isolation source: glacial lake sediment | place: Bosnia and Herzegovina: Donje Bare Lake | collected 2016-06
TACCCTTACATCGCCGATCCCTTCAATGGGGATAACTGCTTCCTTGAGACCTTCAAGGCCCCTTACTGCAGTAAACTCAACATTTTCAAGCGTCTTGCCCGTAGCAACCTCATAAGCTGTCCGGAGAGCTGCCTCCATGACNCCACCGGTAGCTCCGAAGATTGTGGCGGCACCAGTGTACTCNCCCATTGGATCATCNTAATTTCCGTCAGGAAGGTTCTCAAAATCGATACCTGCCTGTTTTATCATCTTCGCNAGTTCTCTTGTTGTGAGAACATAGTCAACGTCCTTATAGCCGCTGTCATTCATTTCGGGACGGTTGCATTCGAATTTTTTTGCTGTACANGGCATGATNGAGACGACCACCATGTCCTTTGGATCAACCTTTGCTTTCTTTGCAAAGTATGTTTTTGTGAGGGCGCCAAGCATCTGATGAGGTGATTTACATGTTGAGAGATTCGGAAGCATCTCAGGATAGAAATGTTCAATAAATTTTATCCACCCGGGGCTACAACTGGTAATGAGGGGTAGGGTACCTCCTTCTTTGACACGTGTCAGCAATTCTGTCCCTTCCTCAAGAATCGTGAGGTCCGCAGCAAAATTCGTGTCGAAGACACGGTCAAAACCGAGCCTTCTCACAGCAGCGAGCATTTTACCTGTTACTAAAGTTCCCGGTGGGTATCCAAATTCTTCACCCAGTGCAGCTCGAACAGCAGGGGCATCCTGGGCAACAACGAATTTGGTTGGATCATTGATTGCTGCAAAGATCTCATCAATATATTCTTTTTCTGTAATCGCCCCCACAGGGCAGACCATTGAACACTGACCACAGTTAGTGCACGCCACGTCATTGATGTCTCTTCCAAAGGCAGGCTCAACCCTTGATTCAAAACCTCTTCCGACCGTATAGAGGGCGGTCACTGCCTGTATTTCTTGACAGACCGTTACACAACGCCGGCAGAGAATGCACTTGCTCTGGTCTCTTCTGATTGAAGGTGAGGAATCATCAATCCGGCCCTCACTCTTTTCGCCTGTAAATCTTACTTCCCTGATCTGAAGTTCGGAGGCAAGGCTCTGCAGTTCACAATGGAGATTCTTTGCACAGGTTAGACACTCAAAGGGATGATTGGATAGGAGCATCTCCACTGAGAATCTCCTTGCTTTTCTTACACGATCAGTGTTGGTAAAGACCACCATGCCGTTGGCCGCCGGCGCCACACAGGATGCCTGGAGTATTCTATTACCTTCAACTTCAACAAGGCAGACCCTGCAGGCCCCTATTGCCTGAACCTCTGGCAGGTAGCACAACGTTGGAATGTGAATGTTGTCTTTGAGCGCCGCTTCAAGGATAGTGGAACCTTCATCGACCTCTACTTTTCTACCGTCTATCGTTAATGTAATCATAGGGCTACACTCCTTATGTCTTCTTGGGAAATTATTCTTCTTCTCTGAGATAACAGTGCAGACATCGTTTGGCCTCCTCTACCGCGGCTTGCGCCTGGTAGCCAAGGACAACCTCGTTAAAATTCCTGTATCTTTTAGCAAGAGGTAAGTGCGGCATCTCTGATCTTTCCCTTTCCTTTTGATATTCCGTTTCATCATATGAGACAATCATTTTTACTAATTCATCCCTGAAGGCATTCATGGCTAAGCCGTCGCCTCCGAGATAGACGTCGATCGCCATCGCGGCGTTCTTGCCATCTGCCACTGCTTCAACCACCGAGGCTGGACCTCTCACATTGTCACCGGCTGCATAAAAGCCTTCTTTGGAGGTTACGAGGGTCTTTCTATCAACCTCAACCGTGTTGCTTTTCGTGATCTTGATCCCGTCACCTTTAAGATATGAAAGATCAGGAGATTGGCCAATAGCAGAAATAACCATATCAGCGTCAACAATAAATTCCGAACCAGCTATCGCCTGAGGAGCCCTGCGGCCGCTATTGTCAAATTTTCCGAGGGACATACGGGTACATTCAACACCCGAAACTTTTCCATTCTTTGCAAGGATTTTGTTCGGTGCAACGAGGGTGTGAATCCTGACTCCTTCATGCTCTGCATCATCGATCTCTTCCGTGTAGGCAGGCATGTCATCCCGCTCTCGCCTATAGAGAACCGAGACTTCGTCGGCGCCTAGCCTCAATGCGGCTCTCGCTGCGTCGATGGCGACGTTTCCACCGCCAATGACGGCGACCTTACCACTGACTTTCACAATCTCGTTAAGATTAACACTGCGGAGGAAGGTCACGCCATCTGCAACGCCTGTGACTTCTTCTCCGGGTATGCCGAGCTTCTGACCTCTGTGAGCGCCCGTGGCGAGAAGGATTGCACGGTAACCATCTGCGAGGAGATCCTCCGATGTTATGTCCTTGCCAAAACGGGTATTATACTTTATCTCCACGCCAATGTCGGCGATAGCCTTTATTTCTGCATTGAGAATCTCTCGTGGCAGACGATAGTCCGGGATGCCCACTGCCAGCATGCCTCCTGCAACAGGAAGAGACTCAAAGACAGTTGGCTTGTATCCCTTGCATGCGAGGAAATATGCTGCACTTAAGCCCGCAGGACCTGCACCGATGATTGCCACCTTGATGTTGTTTGGTTTTGCTATGTAAGGCTTAAAAGAGGGGAAGGTAGCCATATCAACATCAGCGGCATATCGTTTGAGTGCGCATATCGCCACAGGCTGGTCGATCTGGGCTCTCCGGCACTTGTTCTCGCATGGGTGATAACAGACTCGTCCCAGAACCGCTGGGAAAGGGTTTGCCTCTCTAATAAGCGAGATCGCCTCCTTGAATTTTCCTTCACTGATAAGGGTTACATAACCCCAGGCATTCTGGTCGGTAGGACATGCGTTTTGACAGGGAGCGTCAAAGAGAGAACTACAAACCCCTGCCCGGCAGTGCTTATCAACAATATGTTCAATGTACTCATTTTTAAAAAAGCGGAGAGTCGACAGCACCGGGTTTGGCGCAGTCTGTCCAAGACCGCAGAGGGCAGCATCTTTAATGCGCGTGGCGAGCTCCACGAGGGTGTCAATGTCTTCAAGTTTTCCTTCGCCATGGGCAATGCGTTTCAGGATTTCCAACATTCTTTTTGTACCGATGCGGCAGGGAGGACACTTCCCGCAAGACTCCTCTTGAATAAAATCCAGAAAGAATCGTGCGAAGTCAACCATGCAGGTATCTTCATCAGCTACAATAAGCCCACCAGAGCCGACAATCGCTCCAAGTTCAGTAATAGACTCATAATCAACAGGTACATTAAGATGTTGAATGGGAATACAGCCACCAGATGGTCCACCTAACTGGGCTGCCTTGTACTTCTTTTTGTTCTTTATGCCTCCACCAACGTTAAAAACAATGTCACCAAGGGGCGTTCCCATTGGTACTTCCACGAGACCAGTATTGTTTACGGCACCGGCGAGGGCAAAAACCTTTGTTCCCTTGCTTCGCTCTGTCCCATATTGGGCATACCAGGCTGCGCCGTTCATTATGATGGCCGGGATATTGGCATAGGTTTCAACGTTGTTGAGGAGGGTAGGGGCATTAAAAAGTCCCTTTACAACTGGGAAAGGGGGCCTTGGTCTTGGCTCACCCCGTTTACCTTCAATAGAGAACATGAGGGCTGTTTCTTCGCCACATACAAAGGCGCCTGCACCTATACGTATGTCAAGGTCGAAATTGAAGCCTGTGTCCAGGATGTTTTTTCCAAGGAATTTATATTCCCTGGCCTGCCCGATTGCCCAAACCAGTCGCTCGATGGCAAGGGGATATTCAGCCCTGATGTAAATGAATCCCTGTTGTGCACCTACTGCGTACGCGGCAATAGCCATAGCCTCTATGACACTGTGGGGGTCACCCTCAAGAACACTTCTATCCATAAAGGCTCCCGGGTCGCCCTCGTCAGCATTACACACAACATATTTCACATCCCCTGGAGATTGGAAGGCAAACTTCCATTTCATACCGGTAGGAAAACCACCACCACCACGACCCCTGAGGCCTGATTTCAAAACTTCGTCGATGATCTCTTCCCGCGTCATGGCCGTAAGGGATTTTGCGAGGGCAAAATAACCATCCCGGGCAATGTATTCATCAATATTCTGAGGATTTATGGCGCCACAATTTCTCAAGACGATCTTTACCTGATTCTTGAAGAAGTCTATCTCTTTCAGGGAAGGTATTATTTTTGCTGTTACCGGCTCCCTGTAAAGAAGGCGCTCGACAATTCTCCCCTTTAAAAGGTGTTCTGAAACGATTTCTTCTGCATCTTGAGGAGTTAGTTTCTGATATAAAACCCCTTCAGGATAGATAAGTACGAGGGGACCGAGATCGCAGGAACCGATACAGCCGGTTTCAATAACCTTAACCTCCTCTTGTAACCCCTGTTCAATGACTTTATTGACTACAGCATCTCTTATCTCACGGCAGCCGGAAGAGACACATGCAGCTCCTGCACAAACCAAGACGTGCGCACGTGATGACTCCATATCTATGAACCCTCCTTACTCATACTTTTCAATAATGTTCATAATATTTGTTGACTTGACACGTCCATAGACATCATCATCTATGAGCATTGCAGGTGCAAGACCACATGCCCCAATGCAACGGACAACATCAAGCGAATATCTCCTGTCGTCAGTCGTGCCGCCAACCTTAATGCCGAGCTCCCTCTCGGTCTTGCCGAGAATTTCCTGTGAACCGCGGACATAACAGGCGGTACCGAGACATACCTTTACGCTGTGTCTACCTTGAGGTACGATAGAGAAAAAGTTATAAAAAGTAATGACTCCATAAATCTCATTGAGCGAGATATTCAGACCATCTGACACCTTCTCTTGAACCTTTTTTGGCAGGTAACCGAAGAGTCCCTGTGCCTTGTGAAGCACCATGATGAGGTCTTCAGGCCTTCCCTTGTGTGCCGCGATGATTTCATCGAGCTTGGGATACAGTTCCTCTTCCTGCATCTCAGCACAGTTACAATTGTTTTCTGTCGCCATCTTGTTCCTCCCTCGCATTCATCTACGCTACGGTTATTGTTCGTTTATGATTTTTCCATCCACAGGGCTTCTCTTGGAATAATGGGTGTGAAGAAGCTTGTGGGCTTTCTCCGAGTTAGGTTTTCCAAGGAACTTCTCGTAGACCGCCTTTACTGATAGATTTTCATGCGATCTGCGATGAGTCATTGACTTATCTTCAGCGTAAAGGGCTTCACCCCTCCGCGCACGCTTCGCCATATTACTTCCCCAGGACTGGCCGCCACCTCCGACGCATCCGCCAGGGCAGGCCATGACCTCGATAAACTGGTATTCACACTTACCTTCGGTGGCCATCTGTTGCCGGACTTTCTCCAGCAAAGCCCTTGCTTGACCTCCACTATGGGCAACAGCCACTTTTATTTTAGTGCCCTCAATATCAACTTCAGCCTCTTTGGTTCCTTTTAAGCCTCTCACGGGCTGGACATCAAGGTTTTCAAGCTCACGACCGGTTACAAGGAAATACGCAGACCTTATGGCTGCCTCCATAACACCGCCGGTAGCTCCGAAGATCGTGCCAGCACCGGTGTATTCACCCATGATATCGTCTGCTTGCTCTTCAGGCATTTCTTTCAGGTCAATGCCTGCTTCCCTGATCATGCGGCCAATCTCCCTGGTGGTGAGGACATAGTCGACATCCTGGTAACCGCTTGCTTTCATCTCCGGCCTCAGACACTCAAACTTTTTCGCAGTGCAAGGCATGACTGACACGGAGACTATCTTTTCAGGCGCTATATCTTTCGCCTGGGCATAGTAAGTTTTTGCCAGGGCACCGAACATCTGTTGCGGGGACTTAGCCGTAGACATGTGAGGAATCATATCATGGAAGAATGTTTCCATGAATTTTATCCAACCAGGGCTGCATGAGGTAATGAGGGGAAGGTTTTTCCCAGACGTAAGCCTTGACACCAACTCTGTACCTTCCTCCAGGATCGTCAAATCTGCGCTGAAGTTAGTATCCATGACTGCGTCAAAGCCGAGTCTCCTCAAAGAGGCATACATTTTTCCTGTCACCAGAGATCCTGGCGGCATCCCAAATTCCTCGCCCAGCATCGCCCTGACTGCCGGTGCTTCCTGAACGACCACAAACTTGTCCGGATCGTGAAGGGCTTCCCAAACAACCTCAACCTGGCTATTCTCGTAGAGGGCCCCCACCGGGCAGTGAACAACGCATTGACCGCAGTTTATACAGACGCTGTTACCGAGGCCTGCGCTGAAAGCTGTACCGATGACCGTATCGCACCCTCTGTGGTTAACGGCCAGGGCATTTACTGACTGAACATTCGAACACACCTGAATACACCTGCCGCAGAGGATGCACTTGTTCGGATCCCTGACAATGGAAACGCTTGAAAGATCTATGGGTAATTTTTCTTCGAACTTGGCGTATTCAACCATGTTAATACCAAGGGTGGCAGCCAGGCTCTGAAGTTCACAGCTATTGTTTTTTATGCAGGTCAGGCAGTCCGAGTCATGATTGGCGAGAATCATCTCAACGAGCTGTTTTCTTGCACTCATGACCTTGGGGGTATGGGTGCGAATTTTAAAACCTTCACCTACAGGCGTCATACATGATCTTTTCAGACCGGGAATGCCCTCGATTTCCACCACGCACACGCCGCACTGTCCGCCTGGCTTCAGATCAGGATGGAAGCACAGAGTCGGAATGTTGATGTTTGCTTTTTTTGCAGCCCAAAGGATGCTTGTTCCTTCAGGAACTTCCACATCTATATTGTTTACAGTAGCCTTTACCATTGTTAGTTTTATAACCTCCTTAATTTCTTTGGCTGGTTATATCTATTGAATGCGGGCATCAATTTCATCTCTGAAATATTTCAGAGAACTCGAAATAGGCAGATACAGTGACTGTCCAAGTGGACAGAAGGAAGTGTCCCGCATAACATCGGAAATCTTGAGGAGCTTGTTTACATCCTCCTGAGATCCTTTTGAGACAGCAATACGATCGATGAGCTTGACAAGCTGCACAGTCCCAAGCCTGCATGGAACACAGTGTCCACATGATTCGTGCTTGAAGAAATAGAGTACGTTTTGAAGCATTTCAACCATATCGGCGTTCTCGTCCATAACGAGAATGGCGCCTGATCCAAGAACTGCTGCATATTCCTTGAGATTCACGAAATCCATCTGGACATCTAGCATATCAGGACCGAGGAAAGCTCCCGCTGCACCCCCAACGAGGGCTCCTTTAAATTTCTTACCTTCCTTTATGCCTCCGGCATATTCGTAGATTATGTCTCTCAGGGTAGTGCCCATCTCTGCTTCGATAAGCCCTGGTGTTGCAACGTTCCCAATGATTGTATAGACCTTTGTACCAGGACACTTCTCCGTGCCGTATCCCCTGAACCAATCAGCGCCGTTTTTCATAATTTCAGGGACATTTGCAAGGGTTTCAACGTTGTTTACAACTGTTGGCTTTCCCCACAGACCTTCCGTTACAGGGTAGGGCGGTTTGTTTCGTGGATGACCCCTCTTTCCTTCAAGTGACTCTATGAGGGCGGTTTCTTCGCCGCATACATAAGCACCAGCCCCTTTCATGACAAAAATGTCGAAAGTGAATGTGCTGTCAAGGATGTTAGTTCCCAGGAGACCGTAATCCCTGGCCTGAGCGATTGCCTTCTCAAGGCGTTCGATGGAGAGGGCGTATTCTCCCCTGATATAGACAAAACCTTTGCTGGCACCGACAGCATATCCTGCAAGCAACATAGCCTCTATAAGCTTATGGGGATCGCCTTCTAATATGAGTCTGTCCTTGAATGTTCCAGGCTCACCTTCGTCAGCATTGCAGATGATGTATTTGATATCCCCTGGTGCGCGCCTGGCAAAGTCCCATTTCATGCCAGTCGAGAATGATGCGCCACCCCTTCCGGCCAGACCTGACTTTTTTATCTCTTCAATGACCTCTTCGGGCTTCATGGAGGCCAACACATTACCGATGGAAAGATAACCACCTTCGCCAATATACTCGTCAATTTTCTCCGGATCGATAACGCCGCAATTTCGTAAAACTATCCGTGGCTGCTCCTTGAGGAGACCCGCATTTTCTTTCTTGATGACAGTTTGCTTAGGTGCTTCGGTGAGCATCAGTCTTTTTAAGGGTCTTCCCTTTAGGAGGTGCTCTTCGACCAATTGATGCACATAACGATGACCACGCCCTGACCGACTGTGCCAACGCTTCCTGTCTCAAGCACTGCTATCTCATCTGCGAGGCCTTGTTTGGCAATCTCTTCAACGAGGGCTTTTTCTACAGCACGGGCACCCGCCATGACAGTGCCTGCATCTATGCTTATCAATACGTGATTTCTCACAAGATTCATGATTCTTTTCTCCTCCTGTCAAGAATAGCGTCAACCGTTTCCGGTGTCAGATTGCCAAGCATCTCATCATTGACCATCATTGCAGGTGCCACTCCGCAAACGCCAAGACAACTGGTAAGTTCAAGTGTAAACTTACCGTCTTTCGTAGTCCCGCCGATATCAACCTTGAGGGCTTCTTTAAGATAAGCCAGTAAAGACTTTGAACCCATCAGGTGACAGGGCGGAGAATCACAAAGTCGTATGATAGTGCTTCCCCTTGGTTCAAGACTGAACATGGTGTAGAAACTCGCAACGCTATGGACATAACTATAGGGAACATTGAGGTAATCTGCGCATACCCTAATATCATCTTTCGCGAGATACCGTTGCGGGTTGTTGTCTTGAAGATCGTGCAAAATATAAAGAATATTATCTAGACTCGGCTTGAATTTTTTTAGGATCGCTTCTCTGTACAAGATTCCTCCCCCTCCTTTACATGACATCGAGCGCAAATTCCGTAACCGGATTGCCATTCACTACATGCTCAACAATTACCCTCTTCGCCTTTTCAGCATTAATATTGCCATAAACGACCAAAGGCTTGCCTTCCTCATAGACCTCAACCAGAGGCTCCTGTGAGGCCAGTCCTTTTTCGCCGGTCTGAGTCACCATGACATCCGTCAGGTTCCTTCTCCCAATTTCCTCGACAAAGGTTTTCAGGACATCCCTTGCCCCTGCCGCAATGCCGCTAGTGCCCATCCCCACGACAATCCTTATGCGTGCTTGTTTTTGTCGCAGTTCTACATCCTTTTGAGCCTTTTCTCTGATTTTTTTCAACTCTTCTAGATTCATCGATGTGCCTCCTTTGGAATGTCAAGAATTGTACAAAAATTCACATGTTCTCGTCAAGATATTTACTCAAAAAAGTTATTACATCAGGATGATTTATGGGTACTCCATCAAGAAGATGCTTTATTTCTTCTGTATCCAAAACAAATTCCTTGGTGTCGCTCTTAATCTGAAAACGAAAATCTGTATCCGGATTGCCGATAACAAGGACAAGCATTGTATCACGAATGTTCCCCAGCGGAGGGAGGTCGGGATGATTGAGGTCAAAAGATGCGAATATCTCTGTTCCCTTGCCGATGACACTTGAGAGACGGAAAATACCACCGGTAGTCTCGGCGGTTCCTTTCAATAATGGAATACCAAGACCAACCTTCTTCCCAATTTTTGTGGAGAAGAAAGGGTCCTGAACCTTATAGGCCATCTCCTCATCCATCCCGATACCATTATCTTTAATATACAGACTCAAAAGACCTTTGTTCGTAGTACTTGTGATTTCAACGATTATATATGTTGCCTTCGCAGTCACCGAATTGGCTACAATATCGATTATGTGGGAAGCAATTTCATCCATCATAGAAGGCCACCATTATTATCAAGCATCAATGCAATTTATTGATTTCAAGAATTCATTCGTTGATTGAAATAAATCCGTCACTCAAAATACAAAGATTCAACATAAATAAGCATTTTAGTTCTGGACATTCAATATAAATTGTCTAACGAATTATTAAATAATTTTCAGCAATCTGAAACATTAGGTTGTCCATCATCAGCGGCCAGAAATTTGGAGGCTACCCTTATAATAGTTGTTTCAAGGCTCCTGAAATTTTAGTGCAATTTGGTTCTTCAAGGTCCAGTTCAATCCTTCGCTTCCCTATATCCACTAAGTAATGGGCATCGGAGAAACTGACGAAAGGTATGTCTTTCTGCATAATAAGCGGCAACAACTCAGTTGCTTTTTCCTTGTTTCTCACTTCGAGGGCATCAAAAGGCAAATCATCAGGTATATATCCAAGTTGGCTAATGATACTGAACGTGGGGCTATCAATATGAGAGGGAATGGCAACCCCGCCATGGTTTTTGATCCATGCAGTAGCATCAGTAATGGAAATTTGGGCTGAGTTCAAAAGGAGCCTGTTCTCGAAACGAATGATTTCGTTCTCCTCGTTAACAACAACCTGGTCTCCGAAATAATCAGCATCATTTTGTATGTCAGGCAGAAGACTATAGATTTTTTCCTGAAAAGCAAGAGCAAGATTATAGGTATCAAAAAATGCCAAAAGGTGGATTTCCTCCAATGTTTGTAATTCCATACCAAAGAGAACAGTAATGCCAAGTTTTTTCCCGATCTCGTTGGCATACAAACAGTTTTCTACCATATTATGATCGGTAATAGAGATGACGTGAAGGCCAACCTCTTTTGCCTTTGTAATGATATTGATTGGGGACATTTCGAGGCTTCCACAGGGGGATAGTGTTGAGTGGATATGCAGGTCACAGGAGAATATTGACACTCACTTCAACCTCTCAGTAAAAGATTGTATATTATACCGGAAAGTTCGAAAGAAGAGCGGGGATCCCTCAGAATCGCAATTCCTTCCTCCTTGGCTTTTGTAATAACAGTTTCCTCAAGTTGGAGGTTACGAGGTATGATAATGGCACCAACATCTTTAAGTTTTGCTACACCAAGGATGTTGATGTGTCTTTGAATTGTTATCCAGATAGAGTTCTCTTTTATGTTGCCAATAACGTCTGATAGAAGGTCTGATACATAGCCATCTTTGATATCCTGGCCAAGGTTAACGTTCCCGGTCAATATCTCACATCCAATTTCTTTCGCAAGTTCAGAGAGTGTCATTATTCCTCCTCATCCATATTTATTCATGTTTTGGATTATCTGACATAGCGTGTGGAACAATCCCGGCAAGATCAAGGATCTCTTGAGCAAGAATCTTCACCTTCTCCCGTAATTTGATGACGCAATCAGTTTCAAANGCGATTCCCCTTATTACGTCTTCAGCAAGGGCCCTGCAGCTTGGNGANCCACAGGCACCGCAATCGAGTCCCGGTAGGTCGTTGGTAATTTGATCAAGCCGTTCTAATTTGATGATAGCCTGGGTAACGTCCTCGTCAAGGGGCAAAAGAAACCTAGGCTCAAATGGTTCAGTGGCTTCAAAATGGCCTTGTCCGCATATCTCAATAAGCTTTTTTTCGTCAAAATAAGGAATTTTGGAACCAAACCGCTTGATGAGGTCACGAAGCCTCACTCGGCCCACGAAAAGATTGGTGATATTCAATGGCCCCCCAACACACCCACCAGTGCACGCCTGAAGCTCAAGAAAGTCGACATCTTGTAGCTCACCGTGTTCAACTTCTTCCAAAAGGCTGATTACGTTATGGATGCCGCTAACAGCGAGAGCCCTCCCAAAATCCACATTCTTTGACTCTCCAGTAACGAATCCCCAAGCCATTCCAAGATTGGTTGCCCGTTGTAGATTGATCGATTTACCGCGGCCATTCAGTTTGGAAATCTCTTTCACAATATCTTTGTAGATCAGGTTTGCACCGATTATCCCATTTACTGCCGAGTGTTTTGTGGCCATTGGGTGTTTCATTTCAGTCACTTTAGCTGGGCAAGGGGAAATAAAGAAGGCACCAATTTCCTCGTAGGAAATTCCTGTTTTTTTGACTGCCTCCTCTTTTGCGAGACGTGCTGCCACCTCCATAGGGGTAAGAACGGGAGCACATTGCTTGAGAAGATCTGGGTATTTGATTTGCATCAGGCGTAGCACAGCGGGGCATGCTGAAGAGAAAAGTGGTTTTTTGACCTTATCAGCCATGAGTTGTTTATGGACAATAAAACCAACTATCTCCGCTGCGAGTGCAACCTCAAATATCTCATCAAAACCAAGGTTGAGAAAGGCGTGTAGTATATCTTCAATATGTTCCTGGTTTTTAAACTGACCAAAAAAAGATGGGGCTGGAAGGGCAATGTTGTATTTGAATTCTGAGAGTTTGTCTAGACAATCTGTGACAGCAAATTTTGCATGGTTAGGACAGCTCCGAATACATTCACCACAGTCAATGCACCGTTCTTCCATGATCGTTGCCTTTCCATCGTGAACTCGGATTGCTTCCATGGGGCATCTCTTGATGCAATTCGTGCAACCCTTGCATTTCTCGGCATCAAGCCTAACAGAGTGAAAATACCGTATCATATGTTGTTACCTTCAGAACTACTCGGCATGTCTTTTCTTGTTCAAATACACCTTGGCCTGTAATTTAGTGCCAACACCTACCTTTGAGTCAACATGAAGCTCATCTGAGCAATGCTTAATGTTTGGCAAACCCATGCCGGCGCCAAAGCCCATTTCCCTTACCTCGTGTGAGGCCGTTGAATAACCTTCCTGCATGGCAAGTTCAATATCAGGTATACCTTCCCCTTTGTCTTCTGTTTCAATCAAGATCGATTCGGGGTCGATGTAAATCCTGAGCATACCATGACTTCCATGTATAGAAACATTCATGGCAGCCTCATAGATGATGATGGCTATCTTTTTTATGATGTCCTGATGCAGTCCTAATTGCTGAAGTGTCTTTTTGACCCGGGACGCTGACTCACCTGCCATAAAGAAATCTTTTTCATCTATCTTGAACTCAAGCTTGATTTGAGGGGTATACTGAAGGTTATCTACAGACATCCGCGTCGTCTATGGTCTTTTTGTTTCCCTTTAGGCCATTCACAAAAAGACGGCCGCAACATTCGAAGATTAGATGATTGGTAGTGAGAAGGGGGATATGCATCATCTCGCTGTTCTTAATTGCTGCCACATCGGGTTTCTTTCCGCCCACAAATACGACTCCGACAGCATCCATGACATGGGCTGTGTGGACTACATGAATGTTGGTCAGAGAGGTGATTACAAGTGTATTGGGGGTGACATAAAGCAGCATCTCGCTGATAAGGTCACACGCAAAACAGCTGAAGACCTCTCTTTGAAGAAGATCATTTCTGCATAGAACTTCTGCATTGAGAACTTTTTGTATTTCAGATAACTTCATAAAAGGGATCAGACAAGATTATAGTTTGACCTGTTCTGTTATGCAAGCATAAACTTAACAAGAACCTCGCGCTGAAAAATAATAAATATCGATAATAAAATATCCTTTTCAAAAAGGACGGGATGAAATGAATGGATACAGCGAGAAAACAAAACCGACAATAAAGGCAATTCCTGAACCAACCCTCAGGAGGCTTCCAATTTACTACCAGTATCTAAAAAAAATTCAGTCAATTAAAAAATCTGAATACATTTCGTGCACGCAAATCGGCAACGAACTCAACATCCTGCCAATTCAGGTGAGAAAAGATCTCGAGATAACAGAGGCTTCGGGAAAACCAAAACTCGGGTATGGTGTGAAGGCATTGTTATGTAACATTGAGGACTTTCTTGGGTGGAACAATACCAACGACGCATACCTTGTCGGTGTTGGTAATCTTGGCTCAGCGCTTTTGGGCTATTTGGGTTTCAGGGAATATGGCATCAATATCATCGCTGCTTTTGACACAGATGAGACAAAGGCGGGGACAGAGATACACGGAAAAAAAGTTTTTCATGTAGGAAAATTGCCTGAAATGATTAGAAGGATGGGTATTAAGATCGGCATCCTTACTGTACCTGCTCATTGTGCTCAGGAGTTGACAGATTTGTTGGTAGAAGCCGGGATTCATGCGATTTGGAATTTTTCACCGGTAAAGATCATGGTGCCCCAGGAAATTATTGTTCAGCATGAGAATCTTGCTTCTTCTCTGGTGGTACTTTCAAAAAAGCTTGCGATGTCAATCAAAACGGAAAGACAGTGAGGTGAAATGATGGAAGAATTGAGAAAATTTGAAAAGGTTTGCGAGATTGTTGACCAAAATAAGAGAAATGCTGCGCGCCTAATCCCCATACTTCAGGCAGTGCAAGCAGAATACCGGTATCTCCCTGAAGAGGTCCTGGCGTTTATTGCCACCTCTCTCGGCATATCACCGGCACGGGTTTTTGGCGTAGCCACTTTCTACTCGCTTTTTACGTTAAAACCTAAGGGGAAGTATGTCGTCAGGGTATGCGATGGAACGGCCTGTCACGTAAAAAGATCCATGGATCTGTACGATATCCTGTGCAAAAAACTGAATCTCCGGGAAGGAAAGGATACAACACCAGACATGCTATTTACTGTCGAGACCGTCAATTGCCTCGGTGCATGCGGTCTTGCGCCGGCCATGGTTGTGAATGATGAGGTGTATGGACAGCTTACCCCTGAGCGGGCAAGAGAGATCGTTGACGAAATTATTGTAAAGGAGACCCAAAATGAATCTGACTCTTATGGAGCTTAACAAGATAAAGGAAAACTTCAACCTATGGCAGACTGCAACTTCTCATAGAATAGTTGTATGCGCAGGAACAGGGTGCCTCGTTAATGGATCTCTGAAGGTTTACGAGGAATTTCAGAAATGCATTCCCAAGTCAGGACTCGACGTTATTGTTGAACTGAAAGGGGAGGACAAAGGCGTTCATGTATCTAAAAGCGGTTGCCAGGGTTTTTGTCAAATCGGACCTCTTGTAACAATCTTGCCGGAAGGCATATTCTATAGGTCGGTCAAACCAAAAGACGTTGAAGATATCGTCGAGACTACCATCAAAAAGGGACAGCTCGTCCACAGATTACTTTACATAGAGCCAGGCACAAAAAAGGTCTGCAAGGGAACTGACGAAATACCTTTCTATCAGAAACAGCGTCGTTTTGTTCTCAATAACTGCGGTGTCATCGACCCTGAAGACATTCGTGAATATATTGCACGAGGTGGTTACCACGCCTCAGGAGATGGCGTCTGAGGATATATGTCGCCAGTTATTGGCATCAGGCTTAAGGGGCCGTGGTGGCGGAGGTTTTCCTACAGGAAGAAAATGGGATGCTGCCCGTCAGCAAGCAAGTGAAAAAAAGTACGTGATCTGTAATGGCGACGAAGGAGATCCGGGTGCTTTTATGGATATGGGGATCATGGAAGGGAATCCCCACAGCGTCATTGAAGGGATGATTATTGCGGCCAGAGCTATCCATGCCGATGAGGGGTATGTTTATGTAAGGGCAGAATATCCGCTTGCGGTGAAGCGAATCAGAAAGGCCATAAAAGACGCATATGCTCTTCGAATCCTTGGAAAACATGTCCTTGGCTCCAAATTTACCTTTAACCTCAATGTTATGGAAGGTGCCGGCGCGTTTGTGTGCGGTGAGGAAACAGCACTCATTGCCTCGATCGAAGGTAAGAGAGGTATGCCTTCACCGAAACCCCCATTCCCGGCGCAAAGCGGTCTCTGGGGAAAACCGACTATCATCAATAATGTGGAAACTCTCTCCACCGTACCCCTTATCATGTCCTCCGGCGCAAATAAATTCCGCGAAATAGGAACACAGGACTCACCAGGGACTAAGACCTTTGCTATAACCGGCCACGTGGTAAATACGGGCCTTATTGAAATGCCCCTGGGGACAACGTTATGTGAGATGGTTTACGGGGTGGGAGGAGGTATTACGGCGGATGATGGTAAGGCTGCCTCAAATGGCTTTAAAGCTGCCCAAATCGGTGGACCCTCCGGTGGGTGCCTCACTAAGGAGCATCTTGATCTGCCCATGGATTTTGACTCATTAAAGAAGGTAGGGGCCATGGTCGGTTCGGGTGGGCT
>PDVH01000184.1_pt1 | contig 15929 bp, 14 predicted proteins | sample 1369781 | NCBI WGS metagenome assembly PDVH01 (sample SAMN07795378, study PRJNA414565) | Alkali sediment metagenome, whole genome shotgun sequencing project. | isolation source: glacial lake sediment | place: Bosnia and Herzegovina: Donje Bare Lake | collected 2016-06
CCATAAGAGATACCACCCGAGAGGTTAAGGGAGTTAAAGGACGAGTAATGGAGTTCAGCTTCATCAGAAGAAAATGGGAGAGTTTTAAGAGGCCGGGCAGACGGTTGCTTATCGCAGGAATTGCAGGTTTCGTGGCGGCCATGCTCGTTATTGCCTGGACAATCGCTAACTATGCATTTCCTGAGAAAGTGCATAAGTATCCCGTAAGTCTTGTGAGATTAAAAAATACTTTCTCATTTGTCTTTCTTGGACACAAACCAAAGTTTTATTATCTGGACGTGGAAAAAAACGGGAAAGACTACAGGTTGAAAAAGGGTGATGTACTAGATATTACTTATCGGGATGAATTTGTTGTGAAAGACATTGCCACCGACGTTATCTCCGGTCGCGGGGTGACAGTGCGTGTTGATGGGCTTACTGGAACGGATCACTTCAGGGCAATGCTTCGAGGTATCGATTTGGTCGACAAGGTTGTCATGACCCGTGGCAAAGGCACGCGTGATGCAGCAGCCGATGCCGGCAGTATAGAGGTAAAATATAACGGGGAAGTTATTGCATCCGTGCCTATGAAAATCGTGATTATGCCGCAGGACTGGTTAAGATATGCCAAGAATTCGGAGAATAAGCAAGCCCAGATTGAGTATCTGAAGCGGGCCATAGACATGAATAAGAATGACGTCGGCGTTCGCAAGATGCTAGCGGCGATTTACGAGCAGGCGGGCACAGCAGAAAAAGCAATTTCTCAATACAATGACATTCTCGCACTGAAGCCGGATGATGCCGGTGCTATGGCGGGGCTCTTGAAGTGTTATATTAAAACTAAGGATTATGATAAAGCAATCAAGACAGGCACGAAACTCCTCAAAATAAATCCGCGTGATGCGTCCGCATTTGCGAATGTTGCATATGCTTACAGCAATACGGGAGCATGGCGAAAGGCGATTGTTAACTATAAGGAATCCCTGCAGCTGAACCCCGATGATACGCTGGTACGATTCAGGCTTGGCGAGGCGTATGAAAAGGAGAATGATTTAAAAAATGCCGTTGAGCAGTATAAGATTATTCTGACAAAGGCGCGGGAAACTGAACAAGTAAAGATTGCCTTGGCCGGCGCCTACCTTAGGTCTGGCAACTACGATGAATCTATAAGATTGTATAAAGAAATTGTTGTGAAACAACCCCGTAATGCCTCGGCCTATGCGAATCTGGGCCTTGCCTATGGTGGCAAGGGACAGTGGAAGGAAGAAATTGACAATTATAAGAAGGCCATATCTCTGAATCCGAAGGATCCTGTTGTTCACTATAATCTTGCTTCTGCTTATGAAAAAATAAATCAAGATCAGGAAGCGTCGCGGGAATACCAAGCTGTACTCAAAATAAATCCGGGGGATATTGAATCTACAATTAAACTGGCGGATATAGACTTTAAGAACAAACGCTACAGTGAGGCCATCAGGGTTTATGAAAAAATTCTGAAGTCGTCACCCAGAAAAGCATCAATTCATGCTAAACTTGGTTTTGCATACGGCGAACTTAAGAAATATAAACTATCATCTGAGTACTATGAAAAAGCGATTAAGTACGGGATCAAGGATCCTCAGGTTCATTATAACCTCGCATACACATATGATAAGCTTGGCAGAAAAAAAGAAGCCATTCGCAAGTACGAGTACGTAGTCTCGTCTCATCCGAATATGGATGCCTTGCATATTCTCGCGGAATATTACACAGACGAAAAGCAGTATGAAAATGCCATCAAAACCTATAAAAAAATGATCTCCATTAACCCTAAGAGGGCGACTGCCTACTCGGGGCTCGGATATGTCTACGGACTTAAGAATGATATTGATAAGGAGATCGAATACTATAAGATTTCATTGAAGTATGATGCGGAGGATGACGATGTTTATCTTAGTCTGGGAAAGGCATATGAAAAGAAGGGGATGTATCAGGATGCCCTAAAGGCATACATTCATGCTTATGAGCTCAATCCTGATTCGAACGTAGCTGCTAAGAAGATCCCTGCCTTGAAGATCAAGATACTGCAGCAGAAACATCGTGAATCGTAAGTTGCGGCATAGTTGAGGTTGGAGAAGATGGATGAGGTAAAGCATATTGATAGGTTAAGATGAAGAGGTAGGAAGAGATGAGGCAGATTATCCTGGATGATATGATTATTGGGGGCGGGGCCCCCTTCATTCTCATCGCCGGTCCCTGTGTTATAGAGGACGAAGAGACAACAAGAGAAACGGCACATTTTCTGAAAGACATCACCGGCCGGTTGAAGTTACCTTTCATATTTAAAGCGTCTTATGACAAGGCGAACCGGACTTCCATCGATTCCTTCAGAGGTCTTGGAGTTGCTAAGGGGCTTCGGATTTTAGCCGACATAAAGAAGGATTTTGGCATTAAGATCCTCTCAGATGTGCATCGTTTCGAGGAAATTGGCCCTGCTTCAGAGATTCTCGATGTGATGCAGGTGCCTGCTTTTCTCTGCAGGCAGACAGACTTCGTAGTCGAAGTTGCCCGAAAGGCCAAGGTCGTCAATATCAAGAAGGGGCAGTTTCTTGCGCCGTGGGATGTTAGAAACATACTTCTCAAGGCATCTTCAACGGGGAACGAAAACATAATGGTCACGGAAAGGGGATCAACATTTGGGTATAATAATCTTGTAGTTGATTATCGTTCACTACCTTTAATGAGGGAGATGGGTTATCCTGTGATATTCGATGCCACACATAGCGTGCAGCTTCCGGGCGGAATGGGCACTTCCTCTGGCGGTCAGAATTATATGGTTCCCCACCTCTCGCGAGCAGCCGTCGCTGTCGGAGTTGATGGCCTCTTCCTGGAAGTGCATCGTGAGCCTGAACTTGCTAAATGTGACGGTCCGAATTCATTGCGCCTCGATTCACTCTATGATCTCCTTAATACACTTATGAAGATTGACAATATAGCAAAGAAGATGAAAGCCGATTAAATAGATAAAAAGGGGGAAGGCGTGGCAAATGAGATTATAGACGATAAGTTGATTGCAAAAATTGAACTGATCCGTCTTTTGGTTCTGGATGTTGATGGAGTCATGACAGACGGACGGATAATCATGGATGATGCGGGGCGCGAGATAAAAAATTTTGACGTGCGAGATGGACACGGTATCAAAGTCCTGATGAGATACAGCATCGATGTAATAATCATGACGGGAAGGATGTCTACCGTAGTTGAACATCGTGCCAGAGATCTCGGCATCAGCGAGGTTCATCAGGGCGTTAAAAACAAAGTCGAAATCTCCGATGCAATACTCCGTAATCGGTCTCTGAATTATGAACAAATAGCTTTTGTAGGAGACGATATAGTCGATATCCCCTTATTAAGAAGGGTTGGATTTTCAGCCGCCGTAGCCGATGCTGCAGAGGATGTACGGAAATGTGTCGATTATGTTACCGTAAAAAAAGGGGGCCGCGGTGCCGTAAGGGAGGTCTGTGAAGTTATCCTGAAAGCTAAGGGCGAATGGACTGATGTAGCAAGAAGGTATGAGCTCCTGTGAAGAATGAACAGTTGACGATAATCTCACTAAGCCGTCGCTATACAACTGGATATAACTGGCGTAGCTAAAAAAGTGTAAAGTAGGAGCTGCTGTATAAGCAACGCGCTTTCGAGAAATGGGGAATAAGTGAAGGGGCGGTGCTTGCGGGTGATTTAGTGTAAGTTAAATGGTTGGCCTTCCTTAGCCGGCGCGGCGTTATGCGTTTGACCTTTACATATATAGAAACGGATGGTATAAATAAACCTCTCTTTGGGAGCGCTTATTTTCAGAGTTTGGGTATGCGGAATAAATGAAAATTACCTTCCGTAAATAGGCAAAGTCTTATGAGATTCAAGAAAAGCAACGTTGTCATTATAATTCTGATCGTCTCAATCATCGGAGCGGCAGCCGTTATGCTTTTTGTAGAGGGCAGGAAGTCTTCCAAGAACCAGGTGCTTAATATATTGTCGGACAAAGTGGACCTGCAGGTTAAGAATGTCCTCTATACAGACGTCGGTGCTTCAGGCATGAAATGGGAAATCAAGGCTGACAGTGCCAAGTATGTCAAGAATGAGAACCAAGTCCTTTTTGATCGGATCAGGGTGAAGCTTGTAATGTCTGACGGAAGGACTCTGGTTATGACAGGGGACAAAGGCAAATCAAACACGGAAACGAAGGATATAGAAATTTCCGGAAATGTGGAAATCATCTCGGAAAAGGGGGATCGCCTGACCACAGATATGCTTAGATATTCGAGTTCAGAGCAGCGAATATATACCGACTCTGCCGTCAAACTGGAGAACCCGCGCATGCAGGTGAGGGGAGTAGGGTTGTCCATTTCGCTGGTAGATAAAGATGTTGCATTGTTATCCAAGGTGAAAGCTGACATAAAGTAGTGCCCTGACGGACCATCATTATAAATGCTGTCCCTGGGGTACGGAGTTCCAATAACTTACTTTGAATATGATTATGAGAAGCAGGATAATAATATCTTTGATAATGGTCTTTTTTAGCGTCTCATATTTGGGAGCTAAGGATACCGATACGAAGAAGAAAATCAATTTGGACAAGGACCAACCGATACAGATCGTCTCTGACCGCTTGGATGCCTACAACGAAAAAAAACTGGTGGTATTTTCTGGCAACGCTGTTGCTACGCAGGGGGATAAAACTATAAAGGCAGATCGCCTATTTCTGTATTATAAGAAAGATCCCGGGGCTCCCGAAAAGGCCGGCGCCCAGGATATTGGCAGTGCCGGTGATTTGGAGAAAATTGAGGCAAAAGGGCATGTCACGATAACACAGGGTGAAAGGATTGTAACCGGGAATGACGCAATCTTCTACCAGGAAACGCAACGGATTATTATGCTGGGCAATGCAGTGATGAGGGAGGGAAGAAACGTCATCAACGGTGACAGGATAGTGGTGTTTCTTGATGAAGACAGAGGTGTTGTCGAGAGTGTTGAAAAAGGCAGAGTTAAGGCTACAATATATCCTGAGGACAAGAAAAACAAAAAGAAATGAAAAGCCCTCATTGCAGGGTTTTCAGTTTTCGTTTCATCATATAATAAAGGCAATTGTAAATGCGCGAATTTAGATGTATGGATATTATAAATTAATGGAAGCACTATTGGCCAAGGGACTGGTAAAAATCTATGGAAGAAGGGTTGTTGTAAATAAGATTGATCTGGAAATCGGTCCTGGAGAGGTAGTAGGTCTTTTAGGCCCAAATGGGGCAGGCAAGACCACAACCTTTTATATGATAGTGGGTTTGATATGGCCCGACGAGGGCAGTATCTTTTTAAACGGAGAGGATGTCAGCAAATGCCCCATGTATATCCGGGCGCGAAAAGGATTGAACTACCTGCCTCAGGAGCCTTCAGTATTTAGAAAGCTCACCGTGGCAGAGAACATCATGGCAATTCTCGAGACCCTGGATATAGACGAAAATGAGAGAGATAAGCGCTTGAAGGAACTGCTGGGAGAACTTGATATTTCGCACTTGTCAGAAGCGCGTGCATATTCCCTGTCAGGCGGAGAGAGAAGGCGCGTTGAAATTACGAGGGCTCTCGTCACATCTCCTAAGTACATTCTTCTCGATGAGCCTTTCGCAGGGATTGATCCTATTGCCGTTCAAGATATAAAGAGAATCATATCGAAACTGAAAGCTAAAGGAATCGGCGTGGTCGTGTCCGATCATAATGTAAGAGAAACGCTTTCTGTCTGCGACAGAGCCTATATTGTCAACGAGGGATCAATTATAGTTGAAGGGGATCCTGACAAGATAGCCAACTGTGAGATTGCGAGAAAGATTTACCTGGGAGAGGATTTTTGCCTCTGAGTAGTGGATATGAGGTCCTGTTGGTCAGGTATACGGGAAAATGGCATTTGAACTAAAGCAAAATCTAAAACTGAGCCAACAGCTCGTCATGACGCCTCAGTTGCAGCAGGCAATAAAATTACTGCAGCTGTCGAGGTTGGAACTGACTGATTTGATCAGTCAGGAAATAGAGGAAAATCCGCTACTTGAAGAAGTAGTATCAGACGAATACCCGGAGGATGAGGCCATTCCGGAGAGTGATACCGTTGAAATAGCTGATCGCGAAGAAGTCAAAACGATCGAACGTACAGAGGAGATCACCGGAGAGGGGGATGGCAAGGAAGAATTTGACTGGAATAGCTATCTTGAGGACTATGGTCCAACGGGTGTGAGGTACGACCGCAAGGATGATGATGCTCCGTCGTGGGATAATATGCTGATGGTAAAACCGTCCCTGACTGATCATTTGATGTGGCAACTAAAGCTTTCTCGTATTACAGACGCGGAGATGAAGATTGGAGAACAGATAATTGGCAACCTTGACGGTAATGGATATTTGGTGGCGTCCATAGAGGAGATTGCCAAGCAGGAGGGGGTTGAGGAAAGTTTCGATGAAGGTGTTTTGAAGAAGATTCAGGAATTTGATCCTCCCGGAATTGCAGCAAGAGACATCAAGGAATGTCTTCTGGTTCAGGCCAGGATCCTGGGTGTGCTGACCCCCCTAGTTGAGTCGATTATAAATGAACATCTCAAAGACTTAGAAACAAAGAATTATACTAACCTATCAAGAAAACTTAAGGTCCCCATATCTGAAGTGTTACAGGCCGTCTGCATAATAAGCAGCATGGATCCTAAACCTGGGAGCGTTTACACCGAAGAGAGGATAGATACCATTACGCCCGATGTGTATGTATTCAAGGCGGGGGAGGAATATAAGATAATTCTTAATGACGATGGTCTGCCGAAGCTCCGGATCAGCAACTTTTACAGGGAGATTATGGGCGGCAGCAACACATATCCGGATGCAGAAAATAGTAGAAAATATATAAGAGAGAGAATGCAATCGGCTACGTGGTTCATTAAGAGCATACAGCAGAGGCAAAGAACAATTTACAAGGTGACGGAAAGCATCTTGAAATTGCAGAGGGACTTTTTCAATCATGGTATTAATTATTTAAAACCCCTGGTACTCAGAGATATTGCGGATGATGTGGAAATGCATGAGTCAACCATTAGCAGGGTCGTGACGAATAAGTATATGCATACGCCGAGAGGCATATTCGAACTCAAATATTTCTTCAGCAGCAGAATACAAAAAACAAGCGGTGATGCCGTTGCATCGAAGAGCGTTAAAGAAGAGATAAAAAAGATCGTGAGTGCGGAAGATCCCAAGAAGCCTTACAGTGACAGTGACATCGTTGAACTGCTTAGGAAATCAGGCATATCAATTGCGAGAAGAACTGTTGCAAAATATCGAGAAATGATGGGCGTTCTGCCTTCTTCCAAGAGGAAAAAGTATTTCTGACGGTATCGTAGAAAGCCTCTCCGCTTTCGCGCGGGCAGGCTCAGGTATAGATTGGGCTTCATCCCTTCCACCGCAGGCTCTGGTTAAGCTATGGCTTGTTTTTATATACGCCTCATGTCTAGGATTTTTTTATACAAATCCTGCGGATGGAGGTGCCTTGTCTCTGGACTTATTTCGCCGTCCATTTTTCACTCGATTTCTTATTTTTGTAGAACAGTGCATCAGGGCCCTAAAAAACAGGTTGACCTCAGATGATTTTAAGATTAGGATGCCCGCCCTCGCAAGAAGCATATATAGGGCGCGGCAAAATGCATTGAAACCTAGGAGGTTGTAATTATGAAGATTTCCGTAACCTTCAGAAATACAGAAGGGGATAACTGGCACAAGGAGTATATCGATCAAAAACTAAAAAAACTCGAAAAATATTTGGACACACCGGTGGAGGCCCGTATTGTTCTTTCCGTTGAAAAGTTTAGAAATGTGGCGGAAGTAAATTTAATGACAAATGGGCAGATCCTGAATGCCAAGGAAGAAGCCAAGGAAATGAGTCTTGCCATTGATAGTGCGGTTGAAAAGATAGAGCGTCAGCTGAAGAAGCGCAAAGAAAGGACGCGGGGTCACAAAACGAATGCTGCGCGGTTAGAAGGAGCAGCGCCTCGGGAAGTATATTCCGATGACATAGATGAAGCGCAGGAAGCAAGAATAGTTGAAATGAGAAAAGTTGTGTTGAAACCCATGTCTCTCGAAGATGCAATTATGGAGATTGATGCATCAAGAAACCGTTTTATTGTTTACAGAGATTCTTCTACAGAAAAAGTCAGTATTATATATGTACGCGATGACGGAAAGTATGCGCTCATAGAGACAAGCAGTTGAAGTTTGAGGAAGCATCATGAAAATCATGGATATCTTCAGGAAAGAATATATCATTGAAGAACTAAAGGCAAAGACCAAAAAGGATGTTCTTGCTGAATTGAGTGGTGTGATTCATCGCGAGAATGGAACAATCAATCACGAATACGTGGTTAACACTTTGCTGGACAGAGAAAAGTTAGGCAGTACCGGCATAGGAGATGGTATCGCTATCCCCCATGGCAAGTTGGCGGATCTTGATGAGCTGATTGTCACATTCGGCAGAAGCAAAGAAGGTGTAAATTTTGATTCCATGGATGGCAAACCGGCCAATCTTTTTTTCCTGCTGTTGGCTCCAGAAAACACAACGGGCCTGCACCTGAAAGTGCTTGCTAAAATATCGAAGATGCTGAAGGACAACACATTCAGGAAGAAGCTCATAGAAGCTAAGTCAAAGGACGAGCTATACTTAATAATTGGGGATAAGGATGACGCAAGCTGATTGTCAAGGTACTTTAATTCTATGGCTTCGCTCCCATTAAGAGACATTATTCAAGGTTCAGAGGACGAATTAGGACTCAAACAAATTACCGGTGAAGCCGGTCTCACCAGATTAACAAGCAGTATCCGTGTTCAGCGGTATGAGGAGGCCGAAGGCTTCTGGGACAGGATTATTCCCGATGTTATCCTCGTAATTACTCCTCCATTTGTTTCCGAACTCACAACAATACCGTCAGAATCCCGTAAAAAGATTTTTCAAGCTATCATTTCAAAACGTATTCCCTGCATTGCGGTCTGCGAAACAGAAGCAGTACCGGATCCATTGCTCTCTTTTTCAGAATTATACGGCATCCCTCTGTTTGCATCAGTGTACGATGAGTTTCTTTTGGAAAGTCGTCTCTCCCGCCTCTTGAGAGAAAAGATTGAAAATTCGATCTCCATGCATGGGACGCTCGTAAATGTTTCAGGCCTTGGCGTAATATTCGTAGGAGACAGCGGTGCGGGGAAGACTGAATGCGCTCTGGAACTGGTTGAAAGAGGGCATCGGTGGATAGCGGATGATGCCATAGAGATCGAAAGAAGAGGGGATTATTTGTATGGCCGAAGCCACGAGCTCGTCAAATGTCTCATCAATATAAGAAGCAGAGGCGTTGCAGAGGCAGAAGAACTTCTCGGTGCTCAAGCCATTCTTGACGATTCAGTCATAAACCTCATGGTAGAATTGAAGATAACGGACCATAACGGTGGGCAGAGCATCTATTCAGAAGGAAAATTAATTGATATCATGGGGGTTAAGCTACCCTATATGGAGCTGCCGGGCTTTCCGCAAACACGAACAATATGCAGGCACGTTGAACTAAGGGTTCAAGAATTGATGAGGGAAATGGAAAGAGGCGACTCATGAACAACCTCCGTGTAGTAATTATTACAGGACTTTCCGGATCAGGTAAGAGCACTGCACTCCGGGCACTGGAAGATATCGGCTTTTTTTGCGTCGATAACCTGCCTGTTGTTCTTCTTCCCAGATTCCTCAAGATTCAGTCTGATACCTCAAAAGACATCACAAAGGTCGCCATGGTTATGGATTTGAGGGAGAAGAGCTTTCTGGAAAAATATACAAAGATTTTTGACCAGCTGAAGAACGAGGGCTACAAGATAGAAATACTATTTCTCGAATCGAGTGATGACGCTCTCCTGCATCGATTCAGTGAAACGAGAAGAGTGCATCCCACTTCAGTGAAGGGTTCCGTCATGGAAGGTGTCAATCTGGAGAGGGAAAAGTTGGCCCCGTTGAAACAAATGGCTGATAAAGTCATTGATACCACCTCATATAATGTGCATCAATTAAAGGACGTGGTCCAAAGGCATTTTATTTCATCATCCGTAAGTCAAAGGATGATCATTCATGTTTCATCATTCGGTTACAGGTATGGCATACCCGCCGATGCAGATATTGTGCTTGATGTGCGTTTTCTCCCCAATCCATATTTTGTCGAAGAATTAAGATTTTACGATGGCCACCATCCGGATGTTCAGAATTATGTGCTCGAATCTGACGAAAGCAGGATATTTATTCAAAAGCTTTTCGAACTGATGGCATTTCTCATCCCGCTTTATGAAAAGGAGGGGAAGGCGAGACTTAATATTGCATTGGGATGTACAGGCGGGAGACACAGGTCGGTCGTCATGGCAAATAAACTGGGCTCTTATTTTTCAGATAAAAATTACATAGTGACCATAAACCACAGGGACATCAACAAGAGTTAGCCAAATATAAGGGGCTGCAAATTTTTGGAAGCTAGAATTTCTAATTTGAAATTTCAGCCAGCCTTAACTATTTGGCGTATAAGAATCTAATAAGAAATAGCCATCTTTTTGGTAACGTTATCCGCAATCCAATGAGCGTCCCACCACTCTTGGGGATTTACGAACTGCCCTCCGATAAGCATTCCAAAATGCAGATGATCCCCACCTGCAAGGCCTGAAGATCCTGTATGGCCAATAACGTCACTTTTTCTGACTTCCTGTCCTTTCTTGACGTCTATAGAATTCAGGTGACCGTAAAGAGTGAAGAATCCGTAGCCGTGATCGATGATCACGAAATTGCCATAGATTCCGAGGTAGCCGGCGTATGCAACTATGCCATGATTGGCGGCTTCCACCGGGGCATTTGTCGTGGAAGCAAGGTCAACGCCCGTGTGGATGCTCTCACCAATTACCTTGCCCTGATATTGGTATTTTCTCTTATCGCCGAACAAGGCCATAGGAGCAGCATTTTTCATGCGGATGAATGTGCCCTCCCACAGTTGCTTGGGATTCGATGTCCGGCAGATATCCCGGATTGCATTATCACTATCTTCTCTCATCTTCCCGTTTACATATATGAACATATCGAGGGGCGTTTTCCCCTGAAGAATGGGATTGTGACTCTGAAATTCGGGCATTTTCTGCTGCAAAAAGTTCTCGCTCAGGGTCATCTTATCACCGCGGAATTTTTTGTTTCTGATAAGATTTGGAAGTGCGACTGAAGTTTCATTCCCTGCCTGATCCCGGGCGATAACTTTTATCGTTGTTCCACCATGCCTGGCATCCATAGGAAGAGAAAAATAGCTAATAATACATGGTTTGTCTGAAACCGTCGTCGCGTATCCCGGAGAAAAATTATTTTCAACCTTGACTCCACTTGATATCACAGGTTTTGATGTTCTGTACAATATGACGCATGTGCCGCCTGGATTAATATTGTTGGTAGAAGTGAGTAAAAATATTTGAGGCGGCATGAAATCGATATTGACCTGAAAGCTCACGGTTGTCTCGTTCTTCCAAAGCGAGTTGTCAATCGCTGAAACATTAAGCGTGGCCGGCCCTTCATGAAGCTTCATCGCTATTGGGTCTATAGTTACGCTTACATTATTCTCTCTTGTTACTGAGTCTGTATAGTTGAGGGAAGAAATGGCCTGCGTCTGATTATCTTGAACTATGGTGACAGTTGAATTGCGAAGACCGCTCTTCCGGTCTGCGAATGCTATATTAAGCGTCTTAGACCTTCCGATTACCGTTAAGTCCTGATCCAGCTGGATGGTCGGCTTTTCCAATTCACCCCAGTAATTGAAAAACCAGAAGCAAGAACCGGCAATCAATATAATCGAGACGGCTATTATGTGTGGTCTATAGGTTTTCATAAAATACCTCATGCGGTTATTAAGTCATGCCGGGCTGATTTATAATGATTTTTAGATCCCTTTGCAAGGTTAAAAGCACAATATTCCGACAAATACCTGCATTACTTCTTGAAGTTGTGTATGAGACTTGCTATATGTGAATCCTCAAGGGTTGTCTTTTTTTGTGGCATGCACAATGAACCATGAGGAATAAGAAAAATGCTGAAAGATAAAAAAATCATTCTTGGCATAACGGGGGGGATTGCGGCCTATAAATCCGCTGAGCTAACGAGGGAGTTTGTAAAGAAAGAGGCCTTCGTGAGGGTAATCATGACAAAGAATGCAAGCTGGTTTATAACGCCTCTGACCCTCCAGACTCTGTCAGGACATCCCGTCTTTACGGAAATGTTCACTCCCGTAAAGGAATTTGATATGGCCCATATTTCCCTTGCGGAATATGCGGATATCATCGTGATTGCCCCGGCCACAGCGAATATTATCGGGAAGATAGCCTCGGGTCTGGCAGACGACATTCTGACTACGACGGTTATGGCAACGAAAGCCCCTGTCCTCATCTGTCCTGCCATGAATGTGAACATGTATAATAACGCCATCGTAAAAGATAATATCAGCAAGCTGATAGCCGGAGGCTATCTGTTCATGGTGCCCGGGTATGGCGAGCTGGCTTGCAAGGCGGAAGGCTATGGGAGGCTGCCGGAGATAACGGATATTGTGGAAGAGGTGGAATCCATACTGACGCCTAAGGATCTCATGGGAGAGAAAATACTCGTAACAGCAGGCCCCACCCGTGAACCCTTTGACCCGGTTAGATACATCACCAATTATTCCTCAGGAAAAATGGGATACGCATTGGCAATCGCCGCAAAGCGGAGGGGCGCCCGTGTTACACTGATAAGCGGCCCTACGGCGTTGCCCACACCGCGGGATATGAAATTCATTCCTGTCGCAAGCGCTGTCGACATGAGAGATGCCGTTATGGACAATCTTGGTTCTTCAACTGTTGTCATTAAAGCCGCCGCTGTGGCTGATTATCGCCCGTCGTCCCGTTCTGCCCGGAAGATTAAAAAAGGCGTTGACGGGCTTGATTTGCAACTGAAGCGGAATCCAGACATTATATTGGAAGTCGGCAGAAAAAAGGGCAATCGTATCCTCGTGGGTTTTGCCGTGGAGACGGAGAATCTCGTTCAAAATGCCAGGGTCAAACTAAAGAAAAAAAATATGGATATTATTGTTGCCAACGATGTAACGAAGGAAGGTGCGGGATTCGGTTACGATACAAATATAATCAAGATCATTAGTGCTGATGGTAAAATTGAAAATGTACCCTTGATGAGCAAGATGGAGGTTGCTCACAGGATTCTTGACAGGGTTAAGAATATTATAACGGGCAGGCAATCCGCTCCCAGAAGGCGGCCTGCTGTCAGGGACAGATAGTCTCACTATGGAAGATGTAAAAGAGAATCCGGCAGATGAGCTCCTGGAGCTGGTTCGATCGCTGAAAGCTCAAATCCAGTTCGATATAGATGCGGGGAAAACACCGGCATACGTGTGTGTGAAGGCAGAGCCTGCGGCTGGTGACAAATCCGCAGCTGAAAAATTACGGGTTCAGAGCCGGACGGCATCCCGGAAAATATTGACTCTCGGAGATGTGAAAAAAGAGCTCGGTGATTGCCAGAGATGCTCCCTCGGACAGGTCAGAACCAACATCGTCTTTGGCGAGGGGAATCCTAAGGCCGAGATCGTCTTTGTTGGCGAGGCGCCAGGAGGAGATGAAGATATCCAGGGGAGACCATTTGTCGGGCGCGCCGGGCAGCTCCTGACCAAGATTATCGCGGCCATGGGATTGAAGAGGACTGATGTCTATATATGCAATATCCTCAAATGCCGTCCTCCCGGTAACCGTAATCCCGGGCCTGAGGAAATAGCTGCCTGTGAACCAATTCTTATTATGATGTACCCATAACGGTACTGCGGGGCAAGTTTCACGCATATCACGGGATTCAACTGATGCCCACGTATCATCCGGCATATCTGCTGAGGAATCCAGGGGCAAAAAAACAGGTGTGGGAAGACGTTCAGAAGATAATGAAATTGTTGACGGGGCAAATAACAAAATAACTGACCATACAGCTGAAAGATTGATAGGGGCAATCCATGACAAGAAACAAAATCAATATACCAGTCCTGATTTTTGCATTGCTTCTCATACTTCCTATTTTCGGCCAATTGCTTGCAGAAGAAAAAAAGCCCGTCTTTGATAGCATCACTGTCCATGCGACCATTACGCCGCCTATTGCCGAATATATTGTTCAAAGCATAGATGCGTCGGCGAAAGCAGGTTCCGATGGCCTGATCATTCTCCTGGATACGCCTGGCGGATTGGATCTCGCCATGAGGGATATTGCGAAGGCTATCTTGAACTCTTCCATTCCTGTCGTGGTATACGTGCATCCCTCTGGAGCACGGGCAGCATCCGCAGGGGTGATAATCACCATTGCCGCGCATTTCGCTGCCATGACTCCCGGCACGAATATAGGCGCTGCCCATCCGGTGGGCCTGGGCATCGGCGGTACGGACAAGACCATGATGAAGAAGGTGGAAAATGATGCAGTGGCCTATGTCAGAGGTATCGCGGACAAGAGGGGGCGAAACGCAGACTGGGTCGAGAGATCTGTAAGAAAGAGCGAATCCGTTACTGCTGAGGAGGCCCTCAAGCTCAAGGTCATAGATTTTGTCGCAACCGACATGAACAGTCTGCTGGAACAGATCGACGGGAAACAGGTGTCTTTGTCGTCCGGGAAGAGGGTGATTAAGACAATGTATGCCATCATCAATGAGAAAAAAATGGGCACACGGCAGAGGATTCTTGCAGCTATCAGCGATCCGAATATAGCGTATATCCTCTTGCTGGTCGGGCTTGCAGGTCTCTATTTCGAACTGGCCCATCCCGGTGTCATTCTTCCCGGAGTCATCGGCGGCATATCGCTCATCATGGCCTTTTTCGCCCTGCAGACGCTGCCCGTCAATTATGCGGGGATCCTGCTTATTCTTTTCGGCATCATTCTCTTTATTGCGGAGATAAAGGTAATCAGTCACGGCCTGCTGACGGTGGGAGGAATTATTTCTCTTGTCCTGGGTTCACTATTGCTCTTCGAATCGCCTGACCCAGCGCTGCGGGTATCTTGGAGTGTCATGATCCCCGTGCTGACCGTCATCTGTCTGTTTTTTGCGGGTGTCATCGCCCTTGTCCTGAGGGCACAGCTGAGAAAACGGCGAACGGGAAAGGAAGGCATGGCAGGTGAGGAAGGAAAAGCGGTTACAGATATTTATGAAACAGGAACGGTCCTCATAAATGGAGAGTATTGGAATGCAACAAGTGACAAGCGCGTAGAGGCGGGCAGGGGGATTAAGGTCGTAAAGATTGAAGGTCTGAAAATCAAAGTCGAAGAAATCGAAAAGAAACAGGGAGGGTGATTATGTTTTCTATTCCATTTATTGTATTAGTAGTACTGGTGGTAATGTTTCTGGCGTCAGCCATCAGAATACTCAATGAGTATGAAAGGGGCGTCATTTTCCGTCTGGGGAGAGTCATTGACGTGAAAGGCCCAGGGCTCATCATCCTGATACCGGTAGTGGACAGGATGGTGAAAGTTGATATGCGCACCATTACCATGGATGTCCCCCCGCAGGACGTGATCACACGGGACAACATATCAATCAAGGTCAACGCCGTCGTTTATTTCAAGGTCATGGACGCGAACGACGCCGTGATTAACGTGGAGAATTACCTCTATGCCACCTCCCAGCTTGCCCAGACTACCTTACGTAGCGTCTGCGGCCAGGTGGAACTCGACGAACTCCTCTCGCAGCGCGAGAAGATCAACCTCCAGCTCCAGGAGATTCTGGACCGGAGTACCGAACCTTGGGGAATCAAGGTTTCTCACGTTGAGGTCAAGCAGATCGATCTGCCCGAGGAGATGAAGCGGGCCATTGCCAAACAAGCCGAAGCGGAGAGAGAACGGCGGG
>PDVH01000185.1_pt1 | contig 15804 bp, 14 predicted proteins | sample 1369781 | NCBI WGS metagenome assembly PDVH01 (sample SAMN07795378, study PRJNA414565) | Alkali sediment metagenome, whole genome shotgun sequencing project. | isolation source: glacial lake sediment | place: Bosnia and Herzegovina: Donje Bare Lake | collected 2016-06
GCGGGGTTCGAAAGTACCGCCTCCCCGATCAACATAGACCACCTGCTCTTTGCCGGTATCGATAACGGCAGATTCCGGTATGACAAGCCTTTTGCCCAGGCTGACCCTGATTTCTACGTCTGTGTACATCTGGGGTTTCAACTGGCCGCCCGTATTGGGCAGCGTCAGGCGGACCTTCGCCGTTCTGGTGTCCGCTGAGATGGTGGGGTAGATGTAATCAATTCTTGCCGACATCTCCTTCCCTGGAAAATAAGCGAGTTTAATTTGGGCCTGCTGGCCAACCCGGACAAAGGGGATCTCATATTCATAAATATCGGCAACGATCCAGAGCGTGGAGAAATCGGCTATGTCGAAGAGTTTCTCTCCCGGCATGACTTTCATCCCCTGGATGGCCATCTTCTGCGTAACGAAGCCACTGACGGGACTATAGAGAGTCAATGTCCTGACAGGTTTACCCGTCTGTTCTATCTTCTTGATCTGAGCTTCGGAGATGTCCCAGAGACGCAACCGCTCCCTTGCCGCCTCCAGTGCGGCATTAGCATCTTTTGCTATCATACGGCCGAGTACGTCATCCCTGTTGTTGTCGCCCGGCTGTTTCGTCCACTTCAGTATACTCAGGAATTCCTGCTGTGTCGCCAAGAGCTCGGGTCCACATAGAGCTTCTCAATCCAGCCCTCAATCTTCGTATTTATCGTGGCCAGCTTCTTCTCATCGGCCTCGATCCTGCCCACTGTCCGGATGACTTTCTGCAAGATTGTCATGGCAACCTTAACTGTCTTGACGCCGATGAGCTGCTGCTGTTCCGGAGAAATCTCGACCTGCGGAGCTACTTCCTCCACTGCTTCTTCCTGCGCAGCCGGCGGCTTGACTTGAGGCTTCACTTCCTTGGGTTTTTCAACTGCCGCGGGCGGCTGAGCCGTATGACCGGCATGCCCCTGAGCCAACACCGACATTGAAATAATGTTTGTCATTAGATATACACTTCCTATAACACCGATGATTAACAACATCATGAGGGGCTTTCGCTCTTTCACTTCTTTTCACCTCCCGGGGCCGAGGCCAGACCTTCCGTAATCGCATGGAGTCTCGCAATGGCCTTTTCCCTTTCCACAAACTGGCCCCAGTAAAGGATTTCGTAATCGATCAGAGTTTTTAGCCTGGAAATCACGACTATCGCCTCCGTCCTCCCCGTGGCATATCCCGTCAGGGCTGAGTCAACATCTTGGGAATTTTTCGGGATCAAACCGTTCTTGTAAAGATCCATGAGTTTTTCCGACGATCTGAGCATGGAGAAATTATCCTGTATGGCTGCTGCTATCATCAGTTTCACGGCCTCCAGCTCCTGCTTTGTCTGCACAAGAGATGCCTTCGCCTCCATCAGTGCCGGCTCCTGCTTTGTCTTGAAGTAAATGGGGATGTTTATTGTGGCTGTCGCACTCCACATGTCCACAAAGTCGCCTGACCGATTAAAGTAGGTGGCGGCGATATTGAAGTCCGGATAATACTCCTTCCGGGCCATCAGGACTTTCGTATCCGCCGCTTCGACCATTTTTGTTCTTGCCTTGATCTCCGGCGAGTTTTTTTCAGCCATCTGCAGGGCTTCATCAATCGTAATTATAAACGGCTGGAAGACAGGATCGATCGGCTTTCCCAGGGATGGCCCTTTTTCCCTGCCGATCGCAGCACGAAGCATGGCCTCCTGAGACTGTATTTTCTGTTTGAACATCTCTTCTTTTTCAAGAAGCATGTATTTCTCCGTCTGCGCCATGAGGACTTCCTGCTGCATGGCTTTCCCCGCTGCATAACGGGCCAGGGCAAGGTCTTCTATCCTTACGAAGAGATCCCGCTTATCCTTCAAAAGGTCTATATTCTTATATGCCAAAAAGAGATCATAATAGAGCTCTTTGACCCGCGCCGCCGTTCTGAGCTTCAGGAGTTCATGCATGGCCTCCAGGCTTTCGGCGTCCCGCACTGCCATTTCTCCTTTCAGCGCACGCTTGCCGGGGAAGAGAAACTGCTGCGACGCTGAAAACATCCACTGGGAATTCGGTTCCTCGCCATATGTATAGCGTTTAAATCCCTCGTTCTGGTAACCGAAAGATAACAGGGGATCAGGAAGGCTCTTCAACTGGGGAATCCGGTGCTTAGAAGCCTCAATCCTCGCCTTGGAAGCCAGAATATCAGGGTTATTCTTTAGGGCCTCGTCAACAAGATCGGAGAGTTTCAACTCCTGGGCAAAGGAAGAATTTCCCAGGAGAAGAGCCGCCATGGCAAGAATAAAGATTCGCAGAGTCTTAGCTGACATCCACATTAAATTTTACCGATTGTATCTTTCCGGCGCGTGTGATTTTGACATTGATATTCCAGGCTCCCGACATGGAAAAATTGACATTAGCCAGGTACCGGCTACCGTTCACTTCGGCTTTTGCCTTGTAATTCATAGCCGGCATCCCGGGCATGGCAGGCATGCTATAGTCGACGGCTACCGTTGCATCAGTCACATCAGCGCCCGTCGCATCCTGGATGCTTATTTCCATCTTGTTCTGACCGGTAACCGGGGGATTCTTGTCTAACTTCATATGAACCATGTAGTCGCCCGCCTTTTTTACGACCATGAAATCCTTTGCATAAGCCAATCCAAATGTCAAAAACAGAACGAATATACTTATCGTGATCCTCTTCATGTTGTACCTCCAACTCCTTTTTAATGAACTCCTTCCACGCCTGTAATCGCTTAATTCTCGAATAAGGGATTGCATAATAATTAACCATCAGGAATATCCTGATTTATGCCTTCGAAAACCCTTATAATAGACCTCGAATTTCCTGATCGATAATGCTTTTTTGTGATGGCTCATGATTCCTCTGTCGCCTCTAACTGATCTCCCGCCTGTTAAGTAAGGTATCGCGACTATCAAGGTATTTTGGATGGAGAATAGTGAGGTTTAGGTCATATCAACCGATGTAAAATATTTACCCACATCTCCAATTAGGCAGCTTTAACTGCAAAAAATTTTCGCACTTGTTTCTAAATCTTATATTTCTCCGTCATTGAAGTTGTTCCTGGGTGAGCGGATTTGTTTCCGGGATGATGCCTGCCATTTACTCCCCATTCATAACCGGACAAAAAAATTTAAAAAAATTTAAAAAAGCATAAGGCATCTATTCTGTTCCCGCCCTCACCTCCCTTCTTTATTGAAAGAGATAACTCTGTCTTCTGAAGCACTATACAATACCTTGCATGTGATCTTTACGTAAGGCGGACTGCGTTAGCCGCGCCCTTATACTCCGCCTCAACGGTAATAGAAATTCCCCCACGAACCGCGAAATCCGCTGTTACCTTACACCACCGGGGCTTCAGCACGGAAACAAGATCGTCAAGAATCACATTGGTCACATGCTCATGAAAAACACCCTCATTGCGATAAGACCACAGATATAATTTCAGAGATTTAGATTCGACAATCCGTTTATCCGGGATGTACTGGATGGTAAGCCAGGCAATATCAGGCTGCCCCGTAGCCGGGCAAACACAGGTGAACTCTTCTGTCTGGAGAGTTACAACGTAATCTCGCTCCGGATGACGGTTGGGAAAGGTTTCCAACTTCTTTGTCGGCTTGGAACCTCGACCCAACGAAGTCAACCCTTCGAGGTCTGATTTTTGCGTCTTTTTTTTCATGGCAGATTATCTCCTTCTGTGGAACTAAAAAAAGCCTGGATCCAAAACACAGGATTCCAGATCCTGAGACCGTGTCGCAATAGTGAGAAATGTCATTCCGAACCCTTCGGTTTTACTCAGGGTAAACTCCGTGAGGAATCTTGTAACATATAAATAAAAAAAGATTTCTCGTCTTCTTACTCCTCGAAATGACACGAGACGCAAATTCTAAAAAATCTCAAGTAATTATCTTCTGTACCCCTGCATAGAAAAAATAAATGGCAAAAAGTATTAGCACAACAGCGCACGCGGCGATTATCCCTCTGTACAGACGGTCGGTGAAAAGATGCCTGCCCTTCCCCACTAACGTAGATACAGCTGAATACCATGCAAAATCCGCCAGAATATGTCCTGTGAAGAAAAAGGCGATGCCTGCCATGCCAAATTGCCAGCTATAAATGACATAACCGAATCCGATTGTCGCCCACCATATTATCCAATAAGGATTAACTATACTTAAGACAGCGCCGTTTAGTACTATGGAACCACGCTTTGACGGTACGTGATTTAATGACATGCTCAACGATGGAAGTCTGCGAAACATCCCCACAGCCATCCAGATTAAAATAATACCGCCTGATATGGCAACAACAGCAAAGACATCACCACGCTGCAGAAAAGGGGCTATTCCGAACACCAACGCCACCAGAAGGAGAAGTTCCAGAATACCATGCCCTACAATAAGCAGAGGTCCTGTGAAGGCACCTCTTTGCGAGCTTTCACTGATCGTAGCAGTGAGCAAAGGTCCCGGCATCATCGCACCGGAAAGGGCAATGATAAATGAAGAAAAAAATATAATAAAAAGTTGCCACACGGTTATTTTAAATAAATTCCTTAGACTCTAACTTATTTCACAATTTTCTTCATTCTCACACCGTCGCCATAATGATAATAATCTGGAAGGAATTTTTCTTCAGAGTAACCGCGCTTAAGAAAAAATAATTTTGCCCCATCTTTTCCTTCGAGAGTTTCTAAAACAATAAATGAAACGCCTGATTTAATCAGGTATTCTTCCATCGTATCCAGGAGAAAACTCCCTGCGCCTTTGCTTTTATACTCCGGAAGTACTCCAATAGAATATATCCTTCCCTTATATTTACTATTTCGCAGTCTGCTCCTCAGCGCAATGCCGCATCCGACAACTGATTTATTATCATATAGCATGAAAAAGGCAGCATTCGGAGAATGTAGAAAATATCGCAATTGCGATCGTGAGCTGCATTCATTTTTTGCAAAGATACGCTTTTCAAGTTCATATATTCGGTCAATATCAATTTTTGAAGCTGGTATGATAGAAGATGTCAAATTGTCGAACGACTTTTGTTTGAGCATTAATAACACTGCTTATTTCTTCGATTCGAAGATTTTCAGGAGCTTATCTCTTTACTAATTCTGAGTTACTTCTTCGCTGATAGATATCCTTTAGCCAGGGACGTATTCACGTGAACGACCCCTCTGTTCATGTTTTTCAGCGGGTAATCCTCCGTAATGATAGGAAGATGATCGGCCTGCTCCTGCTTTCTTATTACAGAACCGGCAGGAACATAGCGATTATCAGGCACAGTCACCTCCATGAGTATAACCCCGGGCTCAATCACACATTTTTTCCCCACAAAAGATTTGAAGACCAACACCTTCATGCCGACAAATGTGTCGTCCATAACTACAGCCGGTCCATGGATCTGCACCTGGTGAGCAAGGGAAACCCTGTCCCCCACATAAACGGCATATTTTCTACCGTTGACTTCATATAAATTTTTTTCAACTTGTTTCCCATCGAGCTCCGTCTCAAGGGCATGTATTACAACCCCATCCTGGACATTGGAATTATCACCGATATAAAGCGGCTGCCCCTCATCTCCCCGGATGGATGCCATGGGAGAAACCATAATATTCTTTCCCAGTGTAACATTTCCGATTACTGCAGCCTGAGGGTGCACATACGTTGTCGGATCGATAACCGGACTCGATGCCTTAGAACAAAAATCAGTTACAACATTCTCTTCTATCATCATTTCCTCCGAATCTATAGGGTTTATAAAAGATGTTTTCTTGGAAAAATATTTACAATCTACTATTAAGAGTTAAGACGATGCTTCCTTTCCACTTCCAGGATATCATCCCATATCTCATAGACAATCTCCCGGGTCTCATCCGGTGAATCCTGATTGTCAATGACTATATCAGCATATGGAATCTTGTCATCTATTGGCATCTGGGAGGCGAGCCTCTTCACAGCTTCATCCCTGCTGTATCTGTTTCTATCCATTAACCGTTCTATCTGTACCTCAGGAGCTATGTATACTAATATAACAAGATCAACCTGATCCTGCATCCCCACTTCGATAAGGAGAGGCACTTCGGATATGACAACAGCACATGGATCCAAATCATAGATATCATCTATTCTCCGCCTCCATTCCTCGAAAACCGCGGGATGAACTATACTGTTGAGTACGGAAAGTTTCTTTTGGTTTGCAAAGACGATCAAACCAAGCTCAACCCTGTTTATTGTCCGGTCCTCGTTTAGTATGTCCGATCCAAAATAATCTACAATAGCCTTCCATGCAGGTTGATCCGGTTCCTCCACAAAGTGAACCAGTTCGTCTAAGTCGATCAGGTAAGCTCCCCGCTCCTGAAACATCTTCGCTACAGTTGATTTACCGGAGGCGATGCCTCCTGTGAGGCCTATGTTCAGCATAGTGCTACGTAACTGTCAGTTTGTTGAATAACACCTCTTGCCTTTGTTGGGAACCACCTATCTATTAAATCTCCCTTTCATAAAGGGAGATTTAGAGGGATTTTTGATGATATAGGACCACCCCCCAACCCCCGCCAGCGGGGGACATCCCCCTGTATCCCTCTTTTTCAAAGGGGGACGTGTAAAGCTCGTTCTTACGGTAATGATGAGTTCAGCTATTACGCTTGTAAATAATTCGAAGACCTTCCAACGTCAGCATCTCATCGACAATGTTAATGCTTTTAGTTTCAGCAGCAATGACTCTCGCCAGTCCCCCGGTTGCTACAACCTTCGGGTCTGATCTGACTTCTGATTTAATACGATCAACCAAACCGTCCACGAGCCCTGCATAACCGAACAATATGCCTGCCTGCATACTGCTTACCGTATCTTTTCCTATGACTGATTTCGGCCTGCCTATTTCTACTCTTGGCAGTTTTGCAGCCTTGTTGAAAAGGGCCTCACTCGCTATCATGATGCCTGGCGATATGCATCCACCCATGTATTCCCCTTTCTTCGATACATAGTCAAAGGTAGTGGCGGTGCCGAAATCAACAATTATGACATCTCCTCCGTACTTTTCATATGCCGCGACCGCATTACCAATACGGTCCGCTCCCACTTCTTTAGGGTTATCATACAAAATCGGCATCCCTGTTTTAATGCCCGGTTCTACAATAATGGGTTTGACATTAAAATATTTTTTGCAGAGGGGTTCAAGAATGTTGAGCATCGTGGGAACAACACATGAAATAATGATGTCCTTGATGGCCCTCGGTCGAACCTTGCTGTTTTTATAAAGATTGTAAATTAACATACCATACTCATCGACGGTATGATCTACAACAGTCCTGATCCTCCAGTCATGGACCAGGTCATCCCCATCATACAAACCCAAAACCGTATTTGTATTTCCGACATCGATGACTAAAAGCATATCATATATCCTTTACAATTGTCGTATCACCGGCCATCACCCGTCTGATGACATCATTTTCATCAGAGATGATGAGAGCCCCAAAATCATCAATACCAAGGACTTCTCCTGCCTGAACATTATCGTTAAACACCACCTGAATGTGCTTCCCGACCATGTCCGAGTATCGAAGCCACATATCCTTTAAGGAACCAAACCCCTCCGTGAGCAGCCTGGTATACAAATGTTCCAAATTATCAAATAATTTTACAGTTAAATCAAGTCGTGATATTTCGATTCCCGCCTCTTCCTTCAGAGATGTGGCGATGTCACGAAATGACTCGTCAAAATCAACTCTTTTAATGTTAACATTAATGCCGATTCCTACGATGATGAAATCCACCCCTTTAGCGTCAGAAGCGCTCATCTCCGTCAGGATGCCACAGACCTTTTTGCCCCTGAGCTGAACATCATTCGGCCATTTGAGTGTTACGTTTTCCGGACAATAACCGGACAAAAGACCGGCAACGGCAACACCTGTCATAAGGGTGATCTGGGGGGCAAAAACGGGATCTATCGACGGCCTCAACACAATAGAGGTATAAATATTACAGCCAGGGGGTGATTGCCATTGTCTCTTCAGACGGCCTTTTCCTTTGGTCTGACAATCCGCTATGACGACGGTTCCCTCAGGAGCGCCTCTCTCAGCGAGCCGGAAAGCAACATCGTTTGTCGAATCGACTTCCTCGAAAAATTGGATACAGCTTCCTATTCGCTTCCCCGAAAGACGGACAGCCAGGGTTCGCTCATTAAATTCCATCGTATTGATTAAACCGGTGATAACATTACTCGATCTTCAGGGATATATCAGATGCCGATACTGAATGGGTAAGCGCTCCGACCGAAATGAAATCAACTCCCGTTTCGGCAATCTGTCTTACATTTGCGAGGGTGACATTACCCGATGCCTCAAGAGGAACTTTCCCGTTTACGACTGCAACTGCCTTTCTCATGTCCTCGTTGGTCATATTGTCCAACATTATTATATCTGCACCAGCGATAAGGGCTTCCTCAACTTCTTGAAGATTTTTGACCTCCACTTCAATCTTCAGTGTATGGGGAATGTGACCGCGAACCCTGGCGAGCGCTTTGGATATGCCGCCCGCTGCCGCAATATGGTTGTCTTTGATCAGGACACCGTCATGCAAACCAGATCGATGGTTAGTACCGCCGCCGATTCTCACTGCATATTTATCAATGCATCGGAGCCCCGGCATCGTTTTTCTTGTATCGAGAATTTTTGCCGGCGTCCCTTTAACTTCATCGACATATTGTCTAGTGAGCGTAGCAATTCCGCACATCCGCTGAAAAAAATTAAGCGCTACCCTCTCAGCAGTCAGGATGCTGCCAAGATTCCCGGATATTTCAGCCAGAATCCCTCCCTTCTTGACTACACGCCCATCTTCACAATTGCCCGAGAATTGGATGCCTTCATCCAGGAAAAGAAAAACCTCTCTAAAGACATCGATGCCGGCCACAACAATATTTACTTTGGCGAAAGCCTTCGCTTTGCCCACCTCTCCACCGGTAAGCGCTGCGATCGTCGTAATATCCCCCATACCGATATCTTCTTCGAGGGCCGACTGTATTATCCCGCGTATGATATACTTTTGGATCATGATAATAAAGGCTCTTAGGAGCTCTTGAGTGGAAATTTCAAATGTGTATTTCTTACCCCATTGCCTGAAGTCTTTTTATGGCAGTTTCCAGAACCACCTGCTTCTCCTTGACTTCCCTGAATTTTTCTTCTTCTCTTTCAACTACTTCTCTTGAGGCCTTTGCCATGAAGTCACGGTTGGCCAGTTTCTTCGAGATTGTCGCCAGATCTTTATTTACCCTGACCATTTCTTTTTCGAGCCTTGCCTTCTCCCCGGCAATGTCCACTACGCCTTCCAGCGAAACATATACCCGAATAGGTCCGACAACGCCAGTAGCAGCATTCTTAGGCTCTTCTCCATTACGACTGATGGCCAATTCTTCAAGATTGGCGAGATTCATAATGTAACCATTTCCCGTTCCAATGATCGCACAGGATTCATCATCAGGAACTGAGACCATGACCTTTAATTTTTTTGATGGAGCTATATTCATCTCACCCCTGATGTTCCTGATAGAAGTTATTGCATTCATAATAATACTCATCTGTTTCTCTGCAACAAAGTCCTGACAGGTGTCATCAGACGAGGGAAATTCACTTATCATAATGGATTTCCCGTCAGCCGCCAGGGTCTGCCATATTTCTTCAGTCACGAAAGGCATGAAGGGATGAAGCAATTTCAAAGAAGACTTCATGACATTAAGCAGGGTATGCTGCGCCGCCCGCCTCTTTGCCGGATCGCCTTTCCCATAAAGTGTCGGCTTGATCAATTCTAAATACCAGTCACAGAATTCATGCCAGATAAACTGATAAAGACTTGAGGCGGTATCATTAAATCGATACTCATCCAAAGCTTTGATAACTTCTTTAACAGTTATGTTTAGTCGATGCTTGATCCACCTGTCGGGAAGGGATTCATCGCCCTTATCTACATGAATCTCTTCGGCTGGATAATCTTCCAGATTCATGAGGGAAAATCGGGTTGCATTCCATATCTTGTTTACGAAATGTTTATAACCCTCAATCCGCTCTTCGGACATCCTTATATCCCTGCCCTGTGCGGTGAATGCCGCCAGAGTAAACCTGAAGGCATCAGCACCAAACTTATCGATCATCTCGAGCGGATCGATTATGTTCCCTTTTGATTTACTCATCTTATCTCCCATTTCATCGCGCACGAGGGCATGGAGATAGACGTCATTGAAAGGGACTTTTTTCATAACATATAGCCCCATCATCATCATTCTCGCCACCCAGAAGAACAGGATATCGAACCCTGTAACCAAAAGCGATGTGGGGTAAAATGTCTTTAGTGCCTTTGTTTTATCCGGCCAACCGAGGGTTGAAAAGGGCCAGAGGGCGGAGCTGAACCATGTATCAAGAACATCTTCTTCCTGTGTAAGCGTGGTCCCACCGCAGTCCGGACATTTATCGGGATCTATGGTAGAGACGATTTCTTTTCCGCAGGCGCTGCAATACCATACGGGAATTCTATGACCCCACCAGATCTGCCTGGAAATACACCAGTCCCTGATGTTATTCATCCAGTCAAAGTATGTGCCTTCCCATGCGACCGGTATGATTCTTGTTTTACCTTTAACTACTGCGGCAGTCGCCTTTTTCGCCAGAGGTTTTATTTTCACAAACCACTGTCTGGAAACCATGGGCTCGATATCCGTTTTGCACCTGTAACACCGTCCGACATTATGGACATAAGGCTCCTTTCCTACAAGATAGCCTCCCTGCTCGAGATCCCTGAGAATGTTCTCCCTGGCCTCATAGCGGTCCTGCCCCCGATAAATGCCGCCGTTCTCATTAATCACCCCGCCGCCATCCATTATCTTGATGATTTCCAAATTATGCCGTTCAGCGATGGCAAAGTCGTTTGGATCAGAGGAAGGGGTTACTTTTACCGCACCTGAACCAAACTCCATACTTACATGGTCATCGGCAATGACAGGTATTATCCTGTTGACGATGGGGAGGATGACTTTTTCCCCGATCTTATCTTTATACCTTTTATCCCCAGGGTTAACGGCTACAGCCGTATCCCCTAGCATGGTCTCCGGACGCGTTGTGGCAACCACAATATCACCGCCGCCTTCCGCATAGGGATACCTGATATTCCAGAGGAAACCTCCCTTCTCCTCATATTCCACTTCAAGATCTGATATAGCTGTATGGCATCGGGGACACCAGTTGACAATATAGTCGCCCCTATAGATAAGTCCGTCGTTATACAGACGCACGAAGGTTTCCCTCACGGCCCTGGATAATTTCTCATCCATGGTAAAGGCTTCTCTAGACCAATCGCAGGAACACCCGAGCCTTTTCAACTGGTTTATAATAACCCCACCGTATTTCTCCTTCCATTCCCACACTTTCTCTATGAACTTTTCCCTGCCCAGATCATGTCTGGTGATGCCTTCTTTTGCAAGCTCCTGCTCGACTACATTCTGAGTGGCGATACCCGCATGATCCGTTCCCGGCATCCATAGGGCATTATAACCCTGCATCCTTCTATACCTGGTGATTACATCCTGCAGGGTGTTGTTCAGGGCATGCCCCATATGGAGCATACCTGTAACATTTGGAGGAGGAATAACCATCGAAAACGGAGGCTTTGTGCTCGTATCCTCAGCCCTAAAAAGGTTGAGATCGAGCCAGTACCGGTACCACCTGGCCTCCGACTCCTTAGGTTCATAGGCCTTACTCAATGACCCTTTTGTCATATATTTCTCCGTTAGAAAATTTTTAATTCTTCTTTGAGTTTCCTGATTATTAAAAGGGCATCAACACCGGGTACAGGACTGAGGGGAGCGAACTCACCGCTGGTAAAATCTTTTGCCTCCATAATACCTCTCGATGTTACAACCATGACAGAATTAAAATAGGGCAAATCATTCCTCAAATCAGGAAATGGTGATGAGCTTCCGATAAATTTGGTTGCAAGAGCATCATCTCCCGTCACTTTTATCAATATATCCTCGATCATCATGGCGTACGTTGCACGATCTACCATATCACTCGGATGGAATGAGCCGTCAGGATAAGCCTCCAATCCACGAACCCCTATCCGGAGAATTCCCTCAATATCCGCCTTAAGAGGATGATTAGCGATATCCGTGGCTGTTACCGGAATCGCGCTTGCTGTGACCTTTGCCGCTTCAGGATCTTTAAAGGATGTATCAAAGGTCTTAGGCGTTTTCTTTTTATAAAGGACATCAATCTTTAATTCCTCGATAAACAGGGCCGCTGCATCTCCTCTATTGATACGTTCAAGAATAGCAATCTTTTTTCCGGTAATTGTCCCCGGCATGGCCCTCTGAATCTTCTGGGTCAGATTCCATTCAGCATCTGCCTCTTTAACGTAATCGCCTTTAAGATCGATTACCTGTTTGAACATCTGTCCGGCGTTAGAAAAATCTAATGCTTTCTTGTACGCTATTCCCATGAAGTAAAAGGCGGCGGACGACTTAGGATCTATTTTCTTTGCCTTTTCAAATTCTGCTTTTGCATCTTTGAGCCAATCCTTGCCTGCCATGCTTAATGAATAGAGACGTATTCGAGATATATGAATAAAAAGTTTCTCATCATCATTCTTTGCATAACTCCATGCCTGTTTCATAGAGTCGTTGGCAGCCTTAAAGTCTCCCTGATAGGCTTTTACAAGGCCGTTTCCCGCAAAAGCCTTTGAATATTTAGGGTCTAGTGCTATAGCTCTATCAAATGACAAATTCGCATCAGCATATTTCCCCTGATCCAGGGATTTCATGCCGGTGTAAAAATGATGACCGGGTGTATCCATCTCACTTACAGGTTTCACCGCTTTCGGACCGCAAGAAATTATGAGACATCCGATAAAGATATAAACTAATAAAATCAACAAACTTCGATAATTCAGCTGTTGAATCATAACGTTTTCCTTTCTTTAAAAAAGCGTTAAGAGGAACTGATCAGGCTCTACTCCAGTGTAACATGCAAAATATCATGCACTTAATTATATTCATACAATATTGAAGTCAAGAAATTTCACTGTTTCCACAGTAAAGGCCCATACCTAATACATCATGCGTCCACATTAGCATGAAAACGGCTGTCATGATGAGCTTGTCGTAGGTCGAAGTATGAGCCTGTCATCCTTAGAATGTCATCCTGAGCCTGTCGAAGGACGACAAGCTCAGGGATCAGCATGATATTACACTTTCATGACTTGTGGCGCTCCATAAGACATGGGGACTCATTAAGAAAAAGTTCAAGCTGCTCCCTCATGGCATCGATATCGGACGGGCTAAACCATGCAATCTCTTTGTCAGCGTTAAACCAGGTCATTTGCCTTTTTGCAAAGTGGCGTGTGTCTCGTTTTATCAAACTGACCGCATCTTCAATACCGCTTTTCCCCTTCAAATGACGGACAATATGTTTGTATCCCAGTGCCTGCATAGGCTTAAGGTCTTCACGATAACCCATGGAGAGAAGTCTCTTGACTTCATCAATGAGTCCGTCTCGTATCATTTTCTCCGTTCGTTGATCTATTCTCCTATTCAACGAAGAACGCTCCAGCGTAAGACCTATCTTCTTACAGTCATAAAGATTGTCACCAAAGCGGTGGGCCTTCTGCTTTTCCACAATCGACTCGCCGCACAGCTCCAGAACCTCCAGGGCCCGGATGATCCGTACAGCATCATTCTTATCAATCTGGGCGGCTGCCTGCTCATCCTTCTTCTTCAATTTCTCATACAAATATGTTTTCCCGAAATGTTTGAGCTCTTCCTTGTACAACTTCCTTAAGTCTTCATCAGTATCCGGTCCCTCAAAAAGACCGCCAAGAAGAGCTTTCACGTAAAGACCGGTACCGCCAACCACGAAAACGGGCTTTCTCCGGCTATGCAATTGCCCGATGATTCCCCGTCCCAGTTCGACAAACATTGCCGCATTGAATTGTTCATCCGGATTGACAACATCAATAAGATGATGCGGAAGCACAGACCGTTCTTCAGCAGTCGGCTTTGCCGTACCGATATCCATCAGGCGGTAGACCTGCATCGAATCTGCACTGATAACCTCACCACCCCATTCACGAGCAAGCTGGATCGCCACCTCAGTCTTGCCCACAGAGGTCGGACCAACGATAACGATCAGGCGGGGTCTATTGTTATTCGCACACATGCATTTATTTTCGCTTAAACATCCTTTCCATGTCCCCTAGGCCAAATGAAATGAATACAGGCCTCCCATGAGGGCACGTGGAGGAAAACGAGGTGGTATCCAGATCCTTACACAGCATTGCCACCTCCGATTCCGTAAGTATCTGATTCGCCTTGACCGCCCCTTTGCAGGCTAGAAGGGCAAAAACCTTTTCTCTTCTTGCTTCCAACCCCTGGGGCTTTTCCGTCTTTGAGAATTCTTCAATTATCTCAAAAAACAACTTCTTTGGTTCAATATGAGAAAGCAAGGCCGGTAAGGATTTCACGATAACAGTTTTCTCCCCAAAATGTTCCACCTCTATGCCGGAGTCTTCAAGAATTTTGATATATTCCGCCAAGACAGCATACTCTCCGTGTGAAAGACTCACGATCTCAGGTATCAGTAGCTGCTGGCTTATGATCTTCTCACCGGGCACCGGTGATCCCTTCTTGAGTTTTTCAAACAAGACCCTTTCATGGGCTGCATGTTGATCAACGAGGGTCAAACCTGCAGATGAAGAAAAAACGAGATATGTACCGGCGATTTGTCCGATATACTCCAGGTCGGAAAAATCAAGTCCCCTTTCCACAGGTTCTCGTTCCTCACCCCTTTCTTCCGGCAACCTTTCTAATCGCACCGCATCCTTTTCCTGAACCTTATTAATTGCTTTGCCGGTTCTCGCGGAGTCACCGATACCTTTGTCAAAGAATAACTTCCCGCTCCCTGACGATATCGTGTATCGCTTCAAGGCTTCTCGTACCCTTTCACCATAGCCCTCAGGCATAGTCCGCTCTCCCTCTTTTAATAAAAGAGGTGCAATATTGGCCAGGGCGGCAGCAAGCGTTTCAACGACAATATCATAGATTTCCCTCGGATTTCTGAAGCGCACCTCCATCTTGGCAGGGTGGACATTGACATCTACATCTTCGGGAGGAAGATCAACAAATATCACTACAGCAGGATACCTTTTTGCCTCAATCAAACGTCTATAAGCCGTCATTACGGCATGGTTCAGAAGATAATCCCTGACAAATCTTCTATTTACAAAAAAATACATTTGTTTCGTATTGGATCGGCTGTATTCAGGTGTAGAGGCAAATCCCGCAAGTATTACACTCTCCCTTGTACCTTTAACCGGTATCATATGGTCCGCATAATCTGTCCCTAAGACAAGAGAAACCCTTTCAGAAATATCCCTGGTAGCCGGTATGTTCAATAACTCTTTTCTATGAGCCGTGGCTCTTATCGCGACCTCCGGACGGGAAAGAGCCATCCTCGTAATCACATCCATACAATATCCCTGCTCGGTCATCTCAGACTTGAGGAACTTTTTGCGTACGGGGACCGGATCGAAGATATGACTAACCAAAACGGAGGTACCGACCGGGCACCCTGCTTCGGCTATTGTCGTAACCTGTCCTGCCTCAACAATCACCCTTGTGCCCGCTATAGAAGACTGCCTTCTCGTGACCATCTCGACCCGGGAAATGGCGGCAATACTCGGTAGGGCCTCTCCTCGAAAACCGTATGACCTTACCTTATAGATATCATCAAACTGGTATATCTTACTGGTAGCAAAGCGTTCA
>PDVH01000141.1_pt3 | contig 15795 bp, 19 predicted proteins | sample 1369781 | NCBI WGS metagenome assembly PDVH01 (sample SAMN07795378, study PRJNA414565) | Alkali sediment metagenome, whole genome shotgun sequencing project. | isolation source: glacial lake sediment | place: Bosnia and Herzegovina: Donje Bare Lake | collected 2016-06
ACATTAAAAGTGGTTGGCGCATTTCACGGGCTCTCCCGCAGCCGCTCCGATGCCCGCAGGTACCCGGCGATAGACCCGTTGATCAGCTGGAGCAAGTATAGAAGTTTTATTGACGAAAAACAGGAAGAACGCGGGCACAGGATCCTGCGCAGGGGTTTCGATGTGGCGCAGATGATGAAGGTGGTCGGGGAAGAGGGGACGTCGCTTTCCGATTACGTGGACTACCTTAAGGCAGAATTCTTTGATTTTGTCTATCTCCAGCAGAATGCCTTTGATCCGGTTGACGAAGCGACCCCCAGGGACCGGCAGGAGTACATTTTCGATGTTATTGACCGTATCCTGGAATCGGAATTTGTCTTTGAAGATAAAGACACGGCGTTACACTTTTTTTTGCAGCTGAGACAGATCTTCAGGGGCTGGAACTCCGCACCCTGGCAGAGTGAAGAGTTTGAAAAAACCGAACAAGAGATCCGTGTGCTGTTACTCGGACGGTCAAAGAAAGGTTAGTATGCAGAAATTATATACCAACATACACCAGATTGTCGGGGACGTCATTACTGTCGAGGCGGAAAACGTTGGCAATTCGGAGCTCGCTCAGGTAACAACACGACGCGGGACTTCCCTTGCCCAGGTGATCCGCCTTGACGGTAAAAAAGTATTTTTACAGGTTTTTGCCGGAAGCCGCGGCATTTCCACGGGTGACAAGGTAAGGTTCCTGGGACACCCGATGCGGATTGCCACCGGCACGATGCTGCTGGGCCGCATTTTTAACGGAAGCGGTATGCCCCTGGATAACGGGCCGGAGCTTTCCGAAAATCTCAGCGATATCGGTGGGCCATCCGTAAATCCGGTAAAAAGAATTATCCCGAACAAGATGATCCGGACGGGCATACCCATGATCGATGTATTTAATTCTTTAGTTGAATCCCAGAAACTCCCTATCTTTTCCATCGCCGGCGAGCCTTTCAATGAACTGCTGGCCAGAATCGCAACCCAGGCAGAAGTCGATATCATTATTCTGGGCGGCATGGGGTTAAAACACGATGATTACCTTTTCTTCAGGGACACCCTTGAAGAACACGGCGCACTTTCCCATTCGATTGTGTTTATGCATACCGCAGCTGATCCGGTTGTGGAGTGCCTGCTTGTTCCGGATATCAGTCTGGCGGTGGCAGAGAATTTCGCCCTTGAGGGAAAACGGGTGCTGGTCCTGTTGACGGATATGAGCAATTTCTGCGATGCGTTAAAAGAGATTTCCATCACCATGCAGCAGATCCCCTCAAACCGGGGATACCCGGGCGACCTGTACAGCCAGCTGGCAGCCCGCTATGAAAAGGCAGTTGATTTTGATACCGCAGGCTCAATTACCATTCTCGCAGTAACGACGATGCCCGGCGATGACGTAACCCACCCGATCCCGGATAATACCGGGTATATTACCGAAGGACAGTTTTATCTTAAAACCGGTGTGATAGAACCATTCGGTTCCTTAAGCCGTCTGAAGCAGCAGGTCAACGGGAAAACCCGCGATGACCACCGGACGATTATGGATACGATGATTCAGCTGTTTGCCGATTACCGCGAAGCACAGGAAAAGCAGGCCATGGGATTCCAGATGAGTGCCTGGGATATGAAACTTCTTCAATACGGAAAACTCTTTGAAGATAAAATGATGTCGTTAACGGTCAATATCCCGTTAGAGGAAGCACTGGATCTGGGCTGGGAGATCCTGCACGATTGTTTCTCTCCCGAGGAGACCGGGATCAAGAAATCCATAGTAGATCAGTATTGGCCGGACAAGCATGAAAATAAAATTCACTCAAGCTGAACTTAAACGACAACGGGATGCCCTGCGGCAGTACGAGAGGTATCTGCCTACCCTGCAGTTGAAAAAGCAGCTGTTGCAGCTTGAAATTCTGCACCAGCAGAGGGCTCTTTTTAAGAGAAAGAATTCCTTATCCGAGAAGAAGAAATCAGCGGAATACTGGTCAGGGTATCTGGTTGAGGCTCCCGAAATCAGGCAATGGCTTATCCCTGAAAAAATCATCACCGCAAAGAAAAACGTTGCCGGGGTTGATATACCGGTTTTTGAACGTGTGGATTTTGCGCCCGCGGAGTATGATTTATTCTTAACACCTCTCTGGGTGGATGCAGGTGTGGAAACATTACGGGCCATGGTCTCTTCGCTTGAAGAGATCCGGGTCATTGAAGAAGGGATATCCGTTCTCAAGCATGAATTGCGTATTACCACGCAGCGCGTCAACCTGTTCGAGAAGATAAAGATCCCCGGCGCAACGGAAGCAATCCGGCTGATTAAAATCCATATCGGCGACCAGATGACCAATGCCGTTGGCCGCAGCAAGATTGCCAAGAACAAGATCGAAGAGGCCGGGTTTGAAGAGGTGGCCGTATGATTGTCCCGATGAAAAAAGCGACCATCCTCGTTGAAACCGGAGACGCAGAGGCAACGGTACACTATTTGCGTACATTAGGGGTGTTGCATGTTGAGCACCAGAACCCGCCTGAGGGCAGGGATATATCCGGGTTCAGGGAAAAAGTGGTTCTGATTGATTCGTCGTTTGATGTCCTGAACCGGGCGATAGCATCAGAGAAAAACCTACAACCACAGAATGAAATCACCGGTGACTGGAGAGCGGTTACAGACCATATCATCGATCTTGGCAGGCGCCAGGAACAACTGGAGTCCTCATCCAGAACCATAACCGGCCAGATCAATGAGTGGGAGCAGTGGGGTGATATTGATCCCGACCAGATTTTGCACCTGGGCCAAAACGGCATTTACCTCAGGCTTTTCCAGGTACCGGTAAAGGAAATCGGAACTTTTCCCGATGACGTGATAGTGAAGACGATATTTACCACAGGCAACATTGCCCATTGCGTGGCGATATCCCAAAGGTCGTTTGCATGCGCTTTTTTAGAACTTCTTCCGCCAAAGCACAGCGTATCTGTGCTTAAATCACAGCTCGCCGAGAATACGAAGGTTATGGAGATGATTAACGGCGAGATTACAAAATCTGCCTGTTTTTATGAAGCCCTTTTAAAAATAAAGAAAAAACTGGAGAAAGAGATCGAATTCCAGCAGGTAATAAGCGGCATGGGGAAGGAAGGGGCAATCAGTTATATCACGGGATACATCCCGTTTGACATCGAAGGGCATCTGATTGAACAAGCCAGAAGCAGACAATGGGGAATTGCGATCACTGAGCCTGCGGCCGATGATAATGTGCCGACGCTCCTGCGCAATCCCCGATGGATCAGCATGATCGATCCGGTGCTTAATCTCCTGGGGCTGACACCGGGATATCGGGAACTTGACGTAAGTATGCTGTTTCTGATTTTCTTCAGTATTTTTTTCGGAATTCTTATCGGTGATGCCGGATATGGGCTTGTCTATATCCTGATTACGATACTGATCGCTCTCTGGTTCAACAAAAAGATGAAACTGGATGCAGAGATGAAAACGATCGTTTCACTTTTTTCTCTCCTGGGTTCCTGCGCAATCGTATGGGGTCTGCTGACCGGTACATTTTTTGGTCAGGGATGGTTAACGCCCCTTGTTCCGCAGTTGAACAATCCCAACGTTATGGGAACGTTCTGCTTCTTCTTGGGAGCGTTGCATTTATCCATTGCCCATTCCTGGCGGGCATTCCTGAAATTTCCGTCGCTGACAGCACTTGCTGACGTCGGCTATATCTGCATACTCTGGACCGCATTTTTCCTTGCGAGGACGTTAATTCTGGGAGATGCATTTCCATCATTTGGGTTATGGCTAGTCGCCGCAGGAGTTATTCTGGTGATCCTGTTTACCAATCCCAAGGCTCATAGTATATTCAGGGGCATTGGAGAAGGGCTGGGGACCATAGCGTTGAGCTTTATGAATAATATTACCGACGTGATCTCGTATATCCGTCTTTTTGCGGTCAGCCTGGCAAGTCTGGCAGTAGCAGAGACAACAAACTATCTGGCATCCGGATTCGGCAGTGGTGTCGTCGCGTTAGCGGCAGGTGTCGTAATTCTTTTATTCGGCCATAGCTTAAATATCATCCTGGGACTAATGTCAGTGCTCGTGCACGGTGTCAGGCTTAATGTTCTGGAATTTTCGGGGCATGCGAACGTAACATGGAGTGGGTCTACATTCGAGCCGCTCAAAGAATGAAGAGGAGGATATCATGATTGCGGATCTGGGATTAGGCCTGGTGCTTGGCTTGTCGGCTCTGGGATCTGCTGCCGGAGCAGGTGTCGCCGGTATGGCTGCGATAGGAGCATGGAAGAAGAATTACAGCCAGAATAAGCCGGCGGCATTTATGCTCGTTGCTTTTTGCGCTGCACCGCTCACCCAGACGATCTATGGCTTTATCGTCATGAACAGGATGGTTGAACTTGCCATTCAAGGCAATGAACTTTTAGGTATCGGCGCCTTTTGCGGCGCGGCTATAGGCCTTTCTGCATACTTTCAGGGTACTTGTGCTGCCTGCGCCTGCGACGCCATGGGAGAAACCGGTAAGGGATTTGGCAATTTCATGATCATACTGGGACTGACCGAAACCGTCGCTTTACTTGTGATGGCGTTTACGTTGGGTATCCTCGGCAGACTTGCCGGGGCATAAATTCGCAGAGTCAGCGCGGGTATATCATACCTATCCTGTATTCTGGCCCGGTAAAATACCTGATTATTTTTTATGACGAGAGAACGGCTGATGAAGAGATTTCAGGTACAATCTCTCCTCACCGTACTATGTGTAAAAATGTAGGGATTTAAAAGTCGTACCGGCACGTCCGTATATCTGGGATTTCGGACCCCCCAAAAAAATGAATGGTGAATTATTCAGACCCGAAAATTCCGGGATATTTCTATCTTATTACTTAAATATATACCTTAGAACTCAATATAGCTTAGGTATAATGGATCAACCCGCTCCCTCTAATAAAAAACAACTCAGAGTACTGAATCCCCGATTCAAGTAGAAAAGGAAATTTTTTTAATAATTACCGCTATCCATCGCTGCTGCGGCAATTGTCATCAAAATAATCCGATAGCCGGTTATTCAATCCGATTTTTATGACCGTTCAAGAGACCTGCAAATGTGTTATAAACAAATATATATAAATCACCAATTTTAAATCCTGCAACGATTCCCGCTGTCGGTAGAAGAACTATAACCATGCCCAGTTCAAAAAATCCCATACCTCCGCTGCTGTTAAAATTGATACGGGAGAGAATAATGATAAATACTGAGGATAACCCGATAACAACACAATTGAGAAGAACGAATGATATTATTAACTTTTTCAATGAAAAATGCATGTTCTTATTTCTCATCTCCATAGCTTGGAACTCCTGTTTTTGAAAAGAGGTATACATATCCTCTATTTCAACCTATTGCTCCCATTTCTTACTCATAACAACACAGGTCCTTAATTAATTTCAACTCGCGATCATGAAATTTTTTTTTAAGACTGATGCAAAAGGATTGGTTTGAACTGATGGCATTCGAGATTTATGAGTCATTTCTGTAATTTTTCTGTCAGCATTTCTTTTAATATCGCCCGTACCTGCCGCTGCAGCACCCCGTTGGCCTTCCCGTTCTCATCGAGGATCTCCGCACATATCTCATCGATATTATGGACAAGACTGTGGCGCTCTATTGCCTGGATAGTCTTCTGTCTAACAAAATCGGCCCTGCTTGAGTATCTTCCTTCCCGGATATACTGATCAATAGTATTGACCGATTCAATGGGTAACCGGATCTGGACCGGAACTGTTCTTCCATTCATGGTTATCCAAATACCTCATCTCATGACCGGTTTATAAATACATATAACTTAGCATCATTGCAATCATTGATTAAGCAATTGGTAACACAATCAAACTTTTATATAGTATTGCATGCTATTAGTGACATGACCCCATCTGATCACTTAAGAATGATAACCAGGCAGTCAATACGGTTCGATGACGAGGGGACTATTCGGGAGCCTCAAAGGAGGCTGCAGATATGACGGGAACGATTTGGAGGTAGTGCGCATGGGCATAGAAGAATTCGCAAAGCCGATCGGGGCCGCAATAGCATTTCTTGCCGGTGCAATTGCCACTGGGTGGGCACAATCCAGAATTGGTACAGCGGGAGCCGGGACTATTGCAGAGAAACCGGAGACGGCAGGCGTTCTTATCGTAATGGAGGCTATTCCTGAGACGATGACCATCCTGGGATTCGTTGTTGCGGCGATAATTATGCTTATGTAACAGGTGTATAACCATAGTATTGACATCATTTGTTTCGCCGAACAGGCAGCGGGCAACAATGACGGCTCACAATGCATTTTTTTATCTTTTTTTGAAAAGAGGATATACATTTAATCAAAATGATGAATACGCATGATGAACCTGGGATTTCGGACCCCCCGAAAAAAACGAATGGTGAATTATTCAGTCCCGAAAATCCCGGGATATTTTTATCTTATCACTTAAATATATATCTTAGAACTCAATATAGCTTAGGAGTATTAGATCAACCCGTTCTCTCTAATAAAAAACAACTCATAGAACTGAATCCCCGATTCAGGAAAGACCAGACTTTTTACCAGGAATTGACAAAGCTCATCAAGGTTGTCCGTAAACGGCGATATTACACCCCGTTCATCCTTTTAGTGGTAATACACTATACCATCGGTTCCATCTGGTCGACTTCATCAATGAAATGATCCGGTGGGATTAACCCCAGTGGCAGGTCAATCCTGGAAATCTCGCAGTATATACCGGTTGTTGAAATGGTATTCAGGATAGATTAAAGGCTAAAAAAAATTCCATTCTTTTCTTCGGAGTTCTCCAGATAGGCCCATTGCCAATATCAGGCACGTGCTCTTCTTTTCTTACAGAGAGTACCTTTCTGCAGGTTGCATAAAATACGGGAGGAGTTGTTCTTCGCTCATGTTAGAATTGGTCCGCACCACCCGCCCGAATTTCACCTGCCCTTGATATATAAGGTTCTTTGAGGACTCTAAACCCTAGGCGACGAATCGCCGGCTGAACCTCACGCCTTTCATGGTATGGACACGACATCGATACGTTATCCGATCGGCAATATCCTTAATAATGCATCCGGGACGAACAAGATGCCTTCCCTTATGAAGTCATCCGGGGAGTTCAGCCGTATTCGTCCCCCTTCATTCCGGCTTACGGATGATGATCACCGGCCGTTTTGCGTTCATAGACACCGTATACGCTGTGCTGCCGAGCAAAAGTTCACGGAACCAGCCTTTTCCATGGGAGCTCATCCAGATGACAGATACGTCCTCCTCATCGGCTATCCTCGTGATCTCGAAGCTGGGATCTCCTGTCCTCACGATTGCCCTGACATCGATGCCCTGTGCTGCAAGACCGCTGCGGATTCCCTCTATCTGGTCCTTCGCCTTTTGGACAGCATCCGTTATCTCAGCATCATTTTCGCCCTGAGAGACAACATGGAGGAGGATCACCTCTCCCACCCCCGTTGTCCTGCTGAGCAGGGCTGTCGCACTCGCCGAGTATGTTGAAAAATCGATTGGACAGAGGACCCGGAAGAGTATCATCGGGCAGAACATTTCATAGGTCTTCGCCTTCAGCTCCTGGATAATTTTATGGCGCATGATCAGCACATTGGTCCTGCAGCGGCGGAGAACCGCCATCGATACACTGCCAAGGAGGATCCCTTCCACAAGGCTGTTGCCCCGTGCACCGATAACGATCAGGGAAACGCTGCTTTTCTCGGCTGTTTCGATGATTGCCCCGGCAGTGTCGGACGATGTTGTTACCGCCGTTGTCACCCTGAGGTTCTGGCTGAGGTTTTCAAGGTAGCGTTTCTCTTCCTTGAGAAAATTTCCGCCGGCCCGGTAGAATGTATCACCTATCTCGCCACCACCTCTTGGAGCCCTGGCCTCTTCGACAACATGGAACAGGATGACATCGCGGGCTCCAGGAAAACCGGCTATACAGTCAAGCGTTTTCTTTGCGTACAGGGAAAAATCCGTCGGGAACAGTATTTTTTCGAACATGGTTCACCCAAGTGTTCAACCTGCGGGTTCAGGCAGCAGATACCATGAACCGGAATGGTTTCCCTCTCGAACAATACATACTATTTGCGATATTTAATGCTATCTGGATGATCTTTACACAGAATGACCCGATGCCAACCCCAAACAGGCGAATCGATGCTGATATATTGCACAACGGTGAGGTGTTCGGGCCTGCTGGGCTGCTCGTTGTCATGGATTTGGCGGCAGGGCGTGCTTCGACGTTCAGTCAGGCAGAAAAAGCCGCCAGTCCTATAGAAATTATAGCGGCTAAATCTCATCGGATCTTCCCCTCCTGGTTTTCCCGCATTAAGCTGTATCCTTTTCCATTAAAAAAAATTCAATAAAAATATCCATGGACTGCTTCCCTGGCAAAGCAGAATTTGACGATAGATACATTTATCGTTTTAGAACAGGAGTATTGACATTGACCATACTTGATTTTTGCCTATGACAAACAACATGTCCGAACTAATAGACAAACTGAAAAAAGGGGCGGTCGATCGTTGCCGGGAGCGGGTTATAGAGGCGCGGAAAAATCCAAAGAAAAAGGGTACCTCATCGGAAAATTGCGATAAAAATCATGGTCTGACATCACAATTAAAAAAAATGCGGGGATTATAGTGGGGGTTCTGTATGGTGGAAGAAAAATCGTTATTGCAGCAAATCCGGGAAAAAGAGTTGATGCTCAGCATTAAAATTGATGACACAAGGAGGGAAGCCGAAGAGATCACACTTAAAGCGAGAAAAGAAGCCTCTGAAATGATTGAAAATTCAGAGAGCGAGGGGAAAAGAGCTGCCCAGGAATATTACGAAAAAGAGATGGAGCACCTCAAAAAAGAAATTGAGCAGCTTAAAAGTCAGAGCAACCAACAGGCGATGTCAGTTCGGGCAGAGGGGGAACGCAATTTACCATCAGCAATAGATAAAATCGTAAAAGTTGTTTCCACGGAGTAGGGCGGTATGCTTCAGAGGATGAAAAAAGTCCAGGTGATTGGGCCAAAAAAGGATCTTCAAAGCGTAGTTGATCTCCTCTACCATACGGGGACGGTCCATCTTGAGGATATATCCAAGACAATCCGTCCCGGCGATACGCTTTTAAGGAAAATAGTAATCGAAAAAGGCGGTGATTTTGCAAATATCCTGGTGAAGATAGGTGGCATTTTCCTTGCCCTCCCTAAAATTAAAGATGATACGCAGAAGCAGGCCCAGATTTATGACGAGCTCCAGAAAAAAAGCCACCATGATCTGGTTGCATGGGCAAATCAGGTGATTGAGGAACTCGAATCAACCACAAAGGATCTCGCCACAAAGAAGAGTGATCTGGAATTTTCCCTTAGCGCGCTTGACAGGCATGAAAAAATAATAAGAAAAATTCAGCCCCTGGAGAGCCAGTTACCAATATTAGAAGGTTTTGAGGTCACAGTAATTCTCATTCAGCGAGAGTTTAAGGATGTTTTGGACCTTATCAAAAATGCGCTGGCAGACATTACAAAAAATCAGTTTGAAATAATCTCTGCGGATGTAGATGAGACAACTATTGGTTCGGTCATCGTGTTCAATAAAAGGTACACCGAGCCGGTTCACTCGCTCATCTTCTCCCAGAATGTCAATGAGATCCGGTTGCCATCTGAGTTTCTTGGTAAGCCCTTCAGTGAAATTCTTCAGCTGATAACCGTGAAGAGGGAGAAATCAATTGAGGAGATGGCAGTAATTGACGAGAAGCTGGTGAAACTATCTACGGAATGGTACCAGGAACTCGCGGTGCTCAAAAAAGTGCTTGAGGACAGGAACGAAGAAGCGGGGGTGTTCGGCAAATTCGGTCAGACGGAGTTCACCTTTGTAATCCAAGGCTGGATCCCCAAAAAATACCTGAAAAGCACAAAAGATGCACTGAACACTGTCTTCGGAACCAGAGTCATCGTCAATGAGCTTGAGGTGAGTCCGGATAAGATGGACGAGGCGCCCTCGTTCTACGACAACCCTGCGATCGTAAAACCCTTTGAATTTCTCATGCAGCTCCTCAGTATGCCAAAATACCGGGAGGTGGATCCGAGTCCCATCTTCGCGCTCTTCTTCCCGATCTTTTTTGGTCTCATGGTGGGTGATATTGCATACGGCGCCATCATCCTTGTATTCGCCCTGATCATGAAAAAAAAGTATAAAACGGAGATCTGGCTCCAGCACCTGATGACCATCCTTATCCTTGGTTCGATCCCGAGCGTCTTTTTCGGGGTGATCTTTGGAGAATTCTTCGGGAATTTCGGTGAAGAGATGGGCTGGATCCATCCGATGCACTTCCTGGGTATCACCTGGAACAGGGTCGAGGCATTAATGCCCCTCCTCATCCTTGCCATCGCCATAGGAGTATTCCATATCTTTCTCGGTCTTTCTCTGGGAATCATCAATGCCCTGGCGAAGAAGAGCAAAAAACATGCGGTTGAAAAAGCCGGAATGATCGTTGCGATCTCCGGGCTGTTCGTTGTCATCAGCGCTGCGGCAAAGATGATACCGGAAGTCCTCCTTCAGCCCGGAATCGTGATGATCCTCGTTGCGATCCCATTGATTATCTATGGCGGCGGATTCTTCGGGGTATTTGAGATCATGAGCACCGTCGGAAACATCCTCTCCTACGCCCGTATCATGGCAATCGGCATGGCGTCGGTCATCCTTGCGCTGGTGGCAAATCGACTCGGGGGTGCGATGGAGGTGACGCTGGTAGGGTTTCTGATCGCTGCGCTGCTGCATATTTTAAATATAGTTCTCGCAATGTTCAGCCCGTTCCTCCATTCCTTCAGGTTGCATATGGTGGAGTTCAATTCAAAATTCTACGAGGGGGGAGGGAAGATCTACAAACCATTCAGGAAAGGTAAGGATGGGTGACAAACCGATGAAATGAACGCAAAACGTGGTAGTGGCATAGCAAAGGTTCTGAATGAGGTTTGAAAAGATTAATCAAAGGGTAAATGAATTTAACGGTTACAGAAAAGGGGTGTTGTTAAACATGGTAGATTGGGGAATTCCTATTGGAGCTGGCATCGCATTTGCCGCTGGTGCAATTGGTACAGGGTACGCGCAATCAAAAATCGGGTCTGCCGGAGCGGGAACAATTGCAGAACGACCTGAGACATTTGGATCGATGGTCGTTCTGGTGGCAATTCCCGAGACCATGGTCATATTAGGTTTCGTGGTTGCAGCGATGCTTATGATCATGCTGGAGTGACCGTGTGCCGGGTTTACAGCCGGAGGATTCACCGGGCGTTCTATAGTCCGGGAACTTTTTGACGAACCTGAGGAATCGGACATGACGGTGCTAGTTCGACAATACCATAGCAGAATCTGGTGAAACGATGCCATATGAGCAGTTGATTGAATCGGTTGAGGTGAGTGCAGAAGAAAGGATCACGGAACTGAAGGAAAAGGCATACAGGCAATCGATGGAGATACGAAAGGAGGCGGAGGAAAAGGACGAGACCATCAAAAGGAAGCATCTGGATGCAGCCAAAAGAGCGGTAGTAGCCGAACGCAACAAATCAAATGCAAAGGTCAAAGAAGAAACAAGGATGCAGCTGATCCGCGCGAAGGATGAAGTGTATCAGAAAGCCTGTTCTGAAGCCAAAAGAATTCTTTCATTGGCAAGAGGGAATGCAAATTACGAGAAAATTTTCAGAAAAATGCTCAAGGAGACCGTTACCGAGCTAAAAGGAGAAGAAATACAGCTGCATATCGATAAACGGGATGAGAACCTTTGTAAAAAATTGCTGCCTGAACTTAACCTGAATTGCGAGATAATCACCGATTTAACCAGTGCAGGGGGATTGAATGCAAGCACAAAAGATCAAAAATTCATCGTCTTCAATACGATCGAGTCGAGGTTTGAGAAGGCAAAGGTATTATTGAGATTAGAACTTTTTGCAGCACTCTATGGTGGTCAGGGTGGAGTATGATTATGTTAACGCACGGATAAGAGGCATGAAAAGCCGCCTGCTCAATACGTCCGTATTTGAAACCCTGATTCTCAAACCCGATGTCGAGGCGATAATTGCTGAGCTGGGAAATACTGCTTATAAAGAAGAAATAGAAAAAGCAAGCGTCCGGTATTCCGGGATACGGTGCGTCGAAGTTGCGTTGCGAAAGGATTTTACCCGTGCATTCAGGAAAATTTTAAGTCTCATGGAAGAGGAACATGCCGAAAAGTATATAAAAATTCTTCTGAACCGCTGGGATGTGCAGAACATCAAGACGATCCTGCGGGGCAAGAACATCCACGTGACACCTGAGGAGATAATAGAGTGCCTCGTTCCGGCAGGTGAGCTGGATGACATCACGTTAATCGAACTGATCAAGCAGCCCGATGTCAGGGAAGTGATTGACCTCCTTGCAACGTGGGGGATTGAATTTGCAAAGCCGCTGACCCGGAATTTTAAGGAATATACCGAAAAAAGGGATCTTGCCATTCTTGAGTATGCCATTGACAGATTTTACTATGAAAATGCCTTGGAGACATTAGGCAAAGAATCCTATGATGATCGCCTCATTCTGGATATGATAACCACGGAGATTGATGTGACCAATATCAAAAATGTCCTGAAGATAATACGGGATAAAATCGACATTGAAGAAGCTGAAGGACTCCTGATCAATGGTGGCGCAAAACTGAATATGGAAAGACTGTTGGCCATGATCCGGACCGGCACGCTTGAGGGAGCGATCAAGGTCCTTGACGCCACGTCCTACAATTTCCTTTCAGAACTTCCCGCAGACGTGTTCAGGAGAGAAAAGATATCGGTATTTGAGAAAGAGCTCGAAAAATACCTGATTAAACGAGGGATACGCCGGTTCCTCGGTGATCCGCTGAGTATCGCCATTGCAGTCGGGTATGTCTGGGCGAAATATAACGAAGTCACCAATATCAGGATCATAGCGAGGTGCAAGACTGCCGACATCCCGGAAAAAGAACTCCGGGAGGAACTGATCTATGTATAAATTTGTTGTTGTCACCGATCCGGATTCAGCATCGGGGTTCAGGCTTGCCGGGGTGGATGTACTCGAGGCATCAAGTCTGGATGAGGCAAAGAAGATCATACACCTCCTGATTTATAAGGACGATACGGGAATCGTTGCGATAAGTGAAGATTTCATGGCCGCGCTGGATGAGAAGCTGCTGGACAGGATCGCGAAGACGTACCGACCGATCATCATTCCGATTCCCTCCAGGATCAAGGGTATCGAGAGAACAAGCTACATCGAACGGTTGCTGCAGAGGGCAATCGGGTATAATATCGTATTGAGGAGGTAGGGGTTATGATTGCGGGGGTTATATCGAGAATTTCGGGTCCTGTGATCCTTTCAGATCAGATGAGGGGCTCGAAGATGTATGACGTCGTGAAGGTAGGTACTGAGGAACTCAACGGGGAGATCATACGCCTTGACGGGGATCTTGCGGTTGTCCAGGTATATGAAGACACATCAGGCTTAAAGATTGGCGAGAAGGTCGTGAACACGGAATCACCGCTCTCCGTTGACCTTGGGCCCGGACTCCTCTCCTCGATTTATGACGGTATTCAGAGGCCACTGCCGGAGCTGGTCAAGAGAAGTGGCAGTTTCATAAAACGGGGGATTTCCGTTCCCGGCATTGATAAGGAAAAGAGGTGGGATTTTGTCGCATCCGCAAAAAAGGGAGATGCGGTTTCTGGCGGAGACATCGTTGGGACGGTAATGGAGTACAATATAGAGCACAGGATCATGGTTCCTCCCCCTATTTCCGGAACCATCAGGGAGATCCGCAGCGGTGCGTTTACTGTAGAAGACCCCCTCTGCATTCTCGATGACGGCACTCCCATAACAATGCTGCAGAAATGGCCCGTGAGACGGGGGAGACCCTACAAAAAAAAGCAGGACCCGCGTTCGCTCCTTGTCACCGGGCAGAGAATCTTTGATACCATGTTCCCGGTGGCCAAGGGAGGGACTGCCATGATCCCCGGTGGTTTTGGCACAGGAAAGACGGTGGCGGAACAGACCCTTGCGAAATGGTCGGATACCCAGATCGTTGTGTATATCGGATGCGGGGAGCGGGGCAATGAAATGACCGATGTCCTGACCGAATTTCCGGAACTCGTGGACCCCCGGACGAAGATGCCCCTGATCCAGAGAACCATCCTGATCGCGAACACCTCAAACATGCCTGTGGCGGCAAGGGAAGCCTCGATCTATACGGGAATCACCATGGCGGAGTACTACCGGGACATGGGGTACGACGTCGCCCTTATGGCAGACTCCACATCACGGTGGCAGGCTGGAGGAGATGCCAGGGGAAGAAGGGTACCCGGCCTACCTTGCGACACGACTTGCAGCGTTCTATGAGCGTGCCGGAAGGGTAGTCTGCCTCGGGTCTGACGAGCGCGTGGGGTCCATTACGATTGTCGGTGCGGTGTCCCCGCCTGGAGGTGATTTCTCAGAACCTATCACCCAGAACACGTTAAGGATAGTGGGAACCTTCTGGGCGCTGGATACGAGCCTTGCATACCGGCGACATTTCCCGTCGGTGAACTGGATCAAGAGTTACTCTCTCTACCTTGATAGCATCCAGGATTGGTTTGAGAAGAGCGGACTTGTTGACTGGAAGGAGATGCGGGACAAAACGATGTATCTTCTTCAGAAGGAGGTTGAACTGCAGGAGATTGTGCAGCTGGTCGGTCCTGATGCCCTGCCCGAGAGCGAGAAGGTGATTCTGGAGATTACAAGGATGGTCAGGGAGGATTTCCTGCAGCAGAGTGCCTATCACGAGATCGACTCTTTCTGCCCGCTCGAGAAGCAATATTTGATGCTCAAGGTCATCCTTTCGTTTTATGACCGGGCCAGCGAAGCGATGAGCAGGGGGGTTGCCCTGAATAAAATCATGAAACTTCCGTTGAAGGCGGAGATCGGAAGGATGAAGGAACTGGGAGATGTGGAGAGAATCAGGAGCTTCATCGGTGAGATCGATAAAAATATTGCAGCCCTCGAGGTGGAGACATGAAGCCGGTCAGCCTGCTGACAAAAGAGTGCAAGACGGTCAACTATGTCTCCGGGCCTTTGATCTTCGTCCAGTCTGTTAAGGGAGTCTCATTCGGGGAGATCGCCCGGATCACCCTTCCCAGCGGTGAGGAGAGGACCGGGCAGGTACTGGATATCTCGCGGGATCTTGCAGTCATCCAGGTATTTGAAGGCACCAGCGGGATCGATGACAAGGAGACGCGGGTGCGGTTTACCGGGAAACCACCGACGGTAGACGTGTCCATCGACATGCTCGGGAGGGTCCTGAACGGGGTGGGGAAGCCCCGCGATGGAGGCCCCGAAGTCATTCAGGAAGCAAGTCTGGATATCAATGGAGCCCCGGGATGGAGGTCCCGATATCATCCCGGAAACAAGTCTGGATATCAACGGGATGCCAATCAACCCGTACGCGAGGGACAAACCCGCAGATTTCATCCAGACAGGCATGTCAACCATAGACGTATTAAATACTCTTGTCAGGGGTCAGAAACTCCCGATATTCTCCGGTGCCGTTCTGCCCGCAAACAAGCTTGCCGCCCAGATTGCCCGCCAGGCCAAGGTGCTCTGGGAAGGGGAAAACTTCGCGGTGGTCTTTGTTGCCATGGGGATTACGTACAAAGAGGCATCATTCTTCATGGGCGATTTTGAAAGGACCGGGGCCCTTGAACGCGTGGTCTTTTTCATGAACCT
>PDVH01000190.1_pt1 | contig 15537 bp, 13 predicted proteins | sample 1369781 | NCBI WGS metagenome assembly PDVH01 (sample SAMN07795378, study PRJNA414565) | Alkali sediment metagenome, whole genome shotgun sequencing project. | isolation source: glacial lake sediment | place: Bosnia and Herzegovina: Donje Bare Lake | collected 2016-06
ATTTATATTACAACCCCCCTGATGTGTCAAGAGTTAGTTTCGAGATTTCCTTTCAGAAATCCTTGATTACATGGATTAGGAACCGATTACACAGATATCAATGCAATGGAAGAACACAAAAATCTCTGTAATCATCTTTTGAATCTGTGTAATCAGCGGTCCCTCATCAATGTTTTTAAGAGGCCTCCGTTTTAAAACGCGGGCGCTAAAAAGTATAAGAGACTCCTCCAAAGAAATTCCGTTCTGGTGAGGGATAGAAAGATTGGGTCCCTAAAAAATTAACGGCCCCATATTCTGCATACTTCTGATTGGTGATGTTTTTTACACCAACAAAGGCTTTTAATCCTTTCCAACTATAAGAAAGCTTTGCGTCGAGGGTATAATACCCGTCTAATCGGTCGAATTGATTACGCCAATCGCTAATGAAATATTGGCCATGGCTACCAAAGAGATCGATGCCCACGAAATTGGTTGTGGTATGGAAGAGAAACCCCTTGCCGAAATTGATCTCCATTCCTAAGGATGCCTTATTTCTAGGTACGCCAGGAATATCGTTTCCTGAAAAGGGTTCACTTCGTAAAATGGGTCGGATATAACCATAGTTCCCCCATAACGAGAGCCATGAAAAGGGTTTCACTTTTGCCCCGACTTCTATCCCCTGTCGTCGGGTCTTTGGAAAATTTTCATTGGTGAAGGTTTCGGGATTGAAGAAGATCTCGTCGTGGAGATCGATCCAAAATAAGGTCAGATTAGCCTCAATTTGATCGGTAAAGGCATGGCGAATTCCTGCTTCGTAATGATATCCATACTGGGGTTTTATCGTAGGGTTCAGGAATGTTGGATAGAATTGAATCATTTCATCAGAAACGGGGAATCGAAAGCTTCGTTTAAAACTGAAGAAGGCTGACGAATTCTTTCCGAATAAGTAATCTAAGGACACACTATAAGCAGGTTCGCGGCCCCTTGCCTTTCCTTTTGCCCAGGGACTTTCTTGGAAGAAATCATACCTAACCCATTCCTCGCGGAGCCCAAGGGATAAGATTAGGCTTTTAAAAATGGAAAACTCATCCAACAGGTATAGCCCTGTTGCCCTCTTTTTTACCTCTAACCGATTCGATCCAAAGCTTGAATCTGAGAAGACGACTGATTCTGATCTATAGAAATCAAATCCGAAAGTCAATTTATTGGGAAATATCCACATAGGAGTATCGAGAATATACCTTGGAGTAAATCCCCATGTGCTCAAATTCCTCTTATCCTCAAAGGAGAAAGAACGGAAGAAGTCAGCCACCTCTCGATGACGATAGGAAAGATCTGTTTCGATTCGGCCAAAATCCCACAGTTTGACTTTGGCGCCTAAAGCACTATACCAATCATCGGTGGTCGCTTTATCGTCAGGGTGGATGGTGGCCTTCCGATCCAATATATAAATATTTTTTGGAAGGCCTCCGGGTAACCCTTGATCGTCCTGATGGAAACCCCCACTGAAATTGAAACTAATGTTCTCGTTCAGATCATAAATCAATTTCCCTCCAACATCTTTAGCTCTTAAAAATCCATTGTCACGGTACCCATCTGTTGCACTGTAGCCGGCATTAAGAATGGCAGAAATGGGTCCCCATTTACCGCCCACGGAACCACTCTCCTTGTGGTAGCCATAGCTCCCCCCGACTACTTCTGCCTTGGCAGAAAAAGGTTTCTCGGGTTTTTTTGTAATGATGTTGATGACACCTCCTATAGCATTGTCGCCATAGAGAACACTTCCTGCCCAATCAACTCCGCTGAGATCAATTTCATTGACTCGTCTTCCATCAACTAAAACAAGAGTGTTGAGCAAGCCTGTCTCACCAAAGCCTCTGATATCAACAGATGCACTTTTCCCTGTCCCGTAAAGATCACGGACAACCACTCCAACTTCGTCCTTCAAAACATCAGTGACCGCTTGAGCATTTGACTCTGCAATTTTTTCTTTAGTGATAACCGTAACGTTGGCAGGAATCTTCCTGATTTCCTGCTCATCCCGTGTGGCTGTGACAACGACCTTCTCGAGAGTGACCTCTTTTTCCTGTGCTAAGAGATAGAATGGAAACAAGACAAATAGGGTTAAAGATGAAAAGATAGAAATGAAATGTTTCATAAAGCACCTCCCCGACCCATCAAGGGGCCTGAAAATAGATTTGGCCATGAACCACGTAGGGTTCACGGCAAGCCCTGAACCTTACATGGTTCAGGGCTGGGGAGAAGGGTTCAAAAAAATCCCCAGCCCTCGCATGGAAGACTGGGGATTTTACCCGCTGACACCCTTCACAGTCTTATCCTCGAAGACCTCTTCGTGAAGAATATCCAGGCAGGTTTTCTGACTCTCGGATCTTCCTACTTCTTGCGCCTTCCCATCCTGCGCTCAGCGCGGGACAGTGGCTTATTGCAAGTTTCGTCCCCGATTACAGCGGCGGGTCCGTCCCCGACTTTCTCCGTCTTAACGGAAATCACGGGGTTCCCTTTTTCTGGATATCGACTTTTGAATAATTTCTTTTAACAAATTCTAAAATGGTCTGTCAAGTTTTTTTCTTTGACCTCTCCAACTTTCCGATTCTTCTTTCTACCTCAACCCTTCAAAAAACAAGGGATCGTTCGCTTACTTCAGCCTATGAGGTTCTGTATCCTTAAAAATCTCATCGGTGAGTCCCACATTGACCTTGTAATTCGAATAAGTGATTTCGACCTTGCCAGTGATCCTCTTGGTCTTCTGTCCGAACTGAGTGAATTCTTTCATCCCACTTGGTTCATCAGAGGGTATGTCAAGTTGGAGATCAATATGTGTCGGGAGTTCAAAATGGTTAAACATTCCATATTCAACAACGGCCTTGATTTCCCTTCCTTCGGAAGGTGAAATTTTAATTTCTCTGATCAGGTTGCGTTCGGTGTCTATCGTCAATACAAAAACTTTGTTATAGGTTTCTTTATCCATTGGAGTGAGTTTCAGCCTTACTGCTTTTCTACCGTCATAGATCAAGCGCTCGAGAAACCTAACATCAAAATCTTTTTTCTTGAACAGAGAAGGATTGAAATATCCACCCTCCTTAGGAAAGAAGAAGATTCTTTTTGACTCCACTTTCATTTTATCGGGGGCCTTGTAATAAAGTTTAGCTTGCATATCCGGCGCTTTGAGCGCTTCTATGTCGAAATGGACATTTACATCAGCCAGGTAGTCCTTCACACCGGAATATTTTCTTTCTATTGAATCAAGGTAGCGACCAGGATCTTCCTGAGCCTGAATCAACTCAGATGAAAGAAGAAAAAGAATCCCTGCCAATAATAAGACCTTCTTCAACTCTTTATATCCTTTCTCGTGAAGACCAAGAAAGCGATTAAAAACAAACCGATATTGTGGAGACCGAGAATCAATGCTGACTTCACTATCTCCTTCCAGGGTATCGGGTTGTCAAAAAATTTCTGCCAGAAAACCATATAGGTTGTAAAGAGATAGGGGCTCAGCATTCGAAAGAAATCAAATGGGAAATTTCCGAGAACCAGGAAGACGATGACAACAGCCATCGTGCCAATAATTGGGCCGATGGAGTTCTCTGCCAGCGTCGATAAAAGAAAGGCGAGAGAAGCCACCACCATCATGGACCAGACAGCGGCTGTAAAGGCAAGAAGCATTCTAAGGGGAACTTCTGCCTCGGGAATAAAAACGATCCGTAATTTGGTTTGATAATTGATCATTAAGTCACCGTGGCCAAACAAGAGAAGACCAAGGGTGATGCACATCAGGGCGAGAAAAATTACCAGTCCTGTTGTGTAAAAAAGGGTTGTCAGGTATTTGGCTGTAATGATCTTACCTCGAGAAGGGGGTCGTATCAACAGAAGCCTCATTGTCCCAGCCGTGGCTTCGCTTGAGACAATGTCTCCGGCAACCAAGGTGATGAAAAATGGGATGTGGATATGGAGGCTGTTCATAATAAAGGCCGTAATGAACCAGCCGTTCAGGACATTCCCAAAGATGAGAAAATCCTTCTGGAAAGATCTCATCATACGGTAAAGGATCTCATCGGCACTTAATTTCATCACCACTTCAGTCATAATGACAATCAAAGCGATGAAACCAAAACTGATGTACGTGCGCCATCGGCTGAATGTCTTATAGGTCTCTAACCAGAAGAGCTTCATATCTCAGATGTCCCTTCGGTGATCTTTAAAAAGAAATCCTCGAGTGTTCGATGGGGATAAAACGATAAGACCTCGATATGATTCGAAACAAGAAACCTGTTCAACTCGGAAGCGTGACCGGGTTCAACGCGCAATTCGATCTTACCGTCCTCGGCTGAGAGGACCTCAACCCAAGGGAGTTTCTTGAGGAGTTCGATTGCTGAGTCAAGAGGTGAAACCTGAATGGAATACTCCACGGGTTCTTTGTCAAGTAGGTCAGAAACAGACCCTTGAGCAATCAGCTCACCCCGATTGATCACAGCCATCCTCGTGGCAACCAATTCAACTTCAGAAAGGAGGTGAGAAGAAAGGAAGATGGTCATTTCTTTCTCGCTTGCGAGCTTTTTGATCAACCCTCTGACTTCCTTCATTCCCTGTGGATCAAGTCCTGCAGTCGGTTCATCAAGGATGATCAGTTCTGGTTCAGTCAGCAGAGCTTGAGCAATTCCAAGCCTTTGCTTCATCCCGTGTGAAAAGGTCTTGACTTTTTCAAAAGCACGCGATTTCAACCCGACCACATCGAGAGCTTCCATGATCTCTTCTTTTCGGACACTGCGGGTCATCGAGCCGAGTATCTCCAGATTTTTGTAAGCCGAAAGGTACAGGTAGAAATCCGGTTTCTCGACGATTCCGCAGACCTGCGAGAGAACGGCATGGCGGTTTTTATAAAGATTTATCCCGAAAATTTCAATCGAACCGGCAGTGGGCATGAGGAGCGTTAGGATCATTCGTATGGTCGTACTTTTCCCTGCCCCGTTTGGACCGAGGAAACAAAAAACATCACCGCGGTGGACTTCAATATTTAAATCCTTGGCAGCCCAGCGCTTTCCAAATCTCTTACTCAAACCAACGGTTCGAAGAACAACTTCTTTGTGGGAAAGATCTTGCATGACATCATACAAAACAGAGAAGTCTTTTCTGTCCTCTCCTCTCTTTTATCAATGAATGGCTTGTGATGGATCATTTCCTTCGAAAGGGTGGGTATTGCATTTCCTCAAGTCAAGATATCCTCAACCCATTGATTCTGGAGTGCAATGGGGTCGCTTACTCCGGATGGAAACGGATTCCAATCTCAAAGGTGTTGTCACTGAATTCTTTAGGAATGGGAGGCAAGGGGTCCGCCTTCTTAATCGCTCGCATTGACATCTGGTCATAATGGGCATTGCCAGACTTTTTTTCAAACCATGATTTTTGAATTTTTCCATCCCTTTCAATGACGACGACAATAATTGTTTCCAGGTCAGTTTTTCCTTTAGGGAGATTTCCGGGGAGAGTCCATTCCTTTTTGATTTTTTCCCATATCCTATCGTAGTATTCGTTCAGCTTGGACTCCAGAACGGAAGAACCCGAGTAGGAGGAACCCCACCGTGATCCTCCCGTTGGAGAACCCAAGGACCCCGATGCAGTTCCCGATCCCGTTCCTGTTCCAGCTCCGGAGACAGTTGGCCCTTTAGATGGATGAGTCGTTGGAGATCCCTCTGTCGGTCCCTTCTCCAATTTCTCACGACGGGCTACTCTTTTTTGAATCTCTTCGAGGGCTGCCTTTTTACGAATATCCTCAAGGGCGTCTTGAAGAGCCTTACGAGACTCTTTTTCTGCTTCGAGTTTTTCTCCTCTCTCAGACTTTTCTACCCTCTTCCCCACTTTTTCACTCCCTTTTTGATTCCCGACAGGTTTCAGTTTTTCATCTGGCAGGGAAGGTGGCGATCCCCCGGGTAAACCTGGGGACCCTGGAGTGGAGCTACCTAGTGGAGTTCCGTTTCCGTGAGGTGAAAAGGGACGAATGGTCACTCGATAAACAGATAGCTCCATATTTGTCATCGTAGGCCTCAGGCCGAAGGTCAGGATAGCGACGAGGGTCATATGAAGTAGCAGTGAGAAAATCCCCGCTTTCAGCAATCCACTTTTATTAATGGAAGCCGAGTCGTCCAAAAGGTGGCGTTGTTTAATGCCTCCTTGTAAACTTCTCATCTCTTCAACTCTATCCCTAAACCAGGGTTCTTCACGCCCGATTGAGTTAAGACATCCATCACTTGTATCACGGAATCATATTTGACATTCTTATCCCCGTTGATAATCACAGAAGCATCGGGTTTACTCCTTACCATTGCCCTAAGTCTATATTTCAATGTATCTAAATCAAGTCTCTTATCCTCCAGAAAAACTTCGCCTCGAGCATTGATGTTGATGATGATATCTCGGGATGTCTCTTCAGATTTTGATGCCTGGGGCAATTGCACTTTCATACTGGATTGGTAAATGAAAGGGGTGGCTATCATGAAAATGATTAATAGAACCAGAACCACATCGGTAAAAGGGGTGATATTAATTTCTGCGATTAATTTTGATCTTTTCATTTCCCTCTTCATGTTATTGACTCCCCCCGATCAGGTCGATGAGTTCGGAAGCACATAATTCCATATCATTGATAAAATGTTCAACTCGTTTCATGAAATAATTGAATGCGATCACAGCAGGGACAGCCACCAAAAGCCCCATGGCTGTACAGACCAGTGCTTCGGCTACTCCCCCGATGACAATACTCATCCCGCCGGCACTGGCTGCAGAAATATCATGAAATGCCCTGATGATTCCCAGAACTGTCCCAAAGAGCCCGATATAAACAGCCGTGTTCCCAATGGTTCCCACGATGCTTGTAAAGCGTTCTAATTTTGTGGTTTCGACAGTAATCTCTCGCTCCATCACGTTGGATATCTCTTTTCCGTGGTGATCATGAAGTTCAAGTCCGGAATAAATGACATTCGAAAATGGAGCATTCGTGCCCTTGCAGATTTCCATTGCCATTTGAATATTACCGCTCTTTAATGCCCTTTTTACTCTTGTCATAAATTCCGATCTTTTGGTTCTGGATCGTTTTCTGTAATAAAGTATCCTTTCTAAAAGGATGGTGATGGATAAAAAAGAGCAGAAGAGTAAGATATACATTGTGAAACCACCGATCTGAAGTATTTCCAAAATTGTTTTTCCTGCCAACATTTAATCGTCCTCCTTCAAAATATACTTGATTCCTTTGGTCAAGACTTTACGAAGCCATCTTTGGTAATAAATATCGCTCATCTGTCCGAATTTGGCAAGAATTACTTAAAGGTTCATTTTAGGAGGTCGAGACAGATTCAAGAATTTTTGAGTCTCTTCCAAGGTAGGAATTCCTTTTCTTCCGCCGAGGTCTTGGCATTTGAGGGCAGCCGCTGCATTGGCAAACCTCAGAATTTCTACCACCTCCCAATTTTGGAGGAGGCCGTAAATGAATCCCGCATGGAAGATATCGCCGGCACCCGTGGTATCCGCGGACTTCACTTTGAGTCCTTCGATAGAGAGGAATTCCCCATTGACCAAGGCCATAGCGCCTTCGTGGCCCAGAGTGGCACAGAGAAATCCAGAGGTGTGTTTTTGAAGTTCGAGAAGAGCCTTTTTTTGATCTGAAATTCCGGTAAAGAGCATAGGAAACCGTGAAGAGGTGATGACGAAATCAACTTCTTTGATCAACTCAGAAGTGAGAGGTTCGACTTTATCGAGGTCAACGACGATTGGGATTTCTTCTTCTTTTGCCCACCTGGCACACTGAATAGAGGCATCGATGTCATGCCCATCTAAGTGAAGGAGTTTTCCAGAACGGATCTCCTCTTTCCGAAGTTCTCCTTCACGGTACATCAATCGTTCGTCTCGATTCCAGAGGATGGTTCGGTCTCCAGTGGACCCATCCACGATGATCATGGCAAACTGGTTTGTGGCGTTAGGTTCAATCGTCACTGAAGAGACATCCACTCCCTCCTGGCGAAGGCAATGAAGAGAGAATTGCCCCAACTCATCCTCTCCGACTTTTCCAATATATTTCGTTTTAATACTCCATCGACTCAAGGCCACCATGGCTGTGGCCACCTGGCCTCCTCCCTCTTTGGAAAACCGCAGCATCTTCATTTTTGAATTCGGAACAGGGAATTCTGGAACCACGCTGATGAAGTCTACAGAGTTGAGGCCCATCCCCACGACATCAAAAGGTTTGTCTTGAAGGGGGAGATTAAATCGCATACCTTTCTTTTACAAACTTTTAGACTATTTTTCAAGTTTAGCCCATGGGGTTGACTAAAGACAGTGACCATAGTATAAAAATGATGAATCCCATTCATAGGATAGAGACTTGGAAGGTATTGCCACCATCATCCTTGCAGCAGGGAAAGGGACCCGGATGAAGTCGGAGCTGGTGAAAGTCCTTCATCCGATTCTGGGACTTCCCATGCTCTCTTATCCCATTGAACTTTCTTTGAAAGGGATCAAAGCCGAGAAAACAATCGTCGTCGTAGGTCACCAGGCGGACCGCATTCAGGGAATGTTTAAAAACTTCAAGATTGACATTGCCCTTCAGGAGAAACAACTGGGCACGGGTCATGCGGTCTTACAAGCCATTCCGTTCCTTCAATCATTCAGTGGTACGGTTTTAATCCTCTGCGGGGATGTCCCCTTAGTGGAGTTGGAGACCCTTCGTTCTTTTATCGATACCTATAAGGAAAATGAATCTACCCTCTCTGTATTGACGGCAGTCGTTGAGGAGCCCTTTGGGTACGGTCGTATCCTTCGAAACCCGGAAGGCTGGTTGGAAAAGATTGTGGAAGAAAAAGATGCCTCAGAAAAAGAAAGGATGATTCGAGAAATCAATACCGGAATCTTCTGTGTGAAGGCTCCCTTCTTAATGGAAGGTTTAAGAGAGATTGGAAAAGAGAATGCACAGGGAGAATATTATCTGACCGACCTGGTTGAGGTTGCAAAGAAGAGAGGGTTAAGGTGTTCTGCCCATATCGTTGCAGATCCCGTGGAGGTCATGGGGATCAATACACGAGTGGATCTTGCCGTGGCTAATGAAGTGCTCCGGCAGAAGAAGTTGAAAGATCTGATGCTTTCTGGTGTGACAGTGGTCGACCCCAAAACCACTTATGTCGACCGAACCGTAGAAGTGGGAAAAGACAGCATCCTTTATCCAAATTGTCATCTACAAGGAAAGACGAAAATTGGTGAACGGTGTATCATTGAGCCCAACTCAAAGATTTCAGATTCACTCATTGGTGACGATGTGACCATCCGTGCAAACTCTGTGATCACGGAAAGTAAAATTGAAGAAGGAGCGTCCATCGGTCCTTTTGCGCATCTGAGGCCATTGAGCGAGGTGAAGACCAAGGCCAAGATCGGAAACTTCGTGGAGGTGAAGAAATCGGTCATCGGCAAAGGTTCGAAAGCCAATCATCTGTCTTATATCGGAGATTCCCTTCTGGGAGAGGACGTCAACATCGGCGCCGGGACGATTACCTGCAACTACGATGGATTTGAGAAGCATCAGACGATCATCGGCAATCGGGTCTTTGTGGGATCGAATGTGGAGTTGGTGGCTCCAGTCAAGGTGGGAAATGATTCCTCGATCGGTGCAGGCACAACCGTCACAAAAGATGTTCCTGAAGGGGCACTGGCCATCAGCCGGGTGAAACAGAAGAACATTAAGAGGTGGAATAAAAAGATAGAGCACCGCCGAAAAAAAATGAGAAACAAGAAGGGTTGAAAAATGTGTGGCATTGTCGGATATCTCGGCCCCAGGGAGACGGCAAAGGTTCTCATTGATGGGCTCAAACGACTCGAATATCGAGGATATGACTCTGCAGGCATTGCCGTCTTCCATCGAGGCAAAGTCGAGATCCGAAGAAAAGAAGGGAAATTAACAAAATTGGAGGAGTTGATCGGAGGGGAGACCTTTGATGGGAAGGTGGGGATCGGTCATACTCGATGGGCGACCCATGGAAGGCCATCGGATGAAAATGCCCATCCCCATAAGGCAGGCAAGGTCGCTGTGGTCCACAATGGCATCATTGAAAATTATCTTCCTCTTAAGGAAATTCTAAAAAGCAAAGGTCATGTCTTCACCTCTGAAACCGATACGGAGATCATCTCCCATCTGATCGATGAATTCATTCAGGAGGGATATTCATCCCTGGAGGCGGTGAGGATCGCATTAGATAAGATCAAGGGTTCTTATGCATTGGGAATTCTTTTCGAAGGGGATGAGGAGTGTTTGATTGCAGCCAGAAAAGAAAGCCCCTTGGTGATCGGCCTTGGAAAGAAAGAGTATTTTATTGCCTCAGATATTCCTCCGATTCTTCCCTATACCCGAGACTTTATCTTTATGGAAGATGGTGAAGTGGCCCTTCTCTCCTCCGAGGGAGTGAAAGTCTTCAATGGCAAGGGAGATAAAGTTTCGAAGGAACCGAAGCGAGTCAACTGGAACCCTTTGATGGCCGAAAAGGGTGGATATAAACATTTCATGCTCAAGGAAATCTTTGAACAACCCAGGGCAGTGATCGATACCATCCGGGGTCGGCTCTCGGAGGAGAAGGGCGATGCTGTTCTTGAAAATGTCCATTTTGATCCGAAGTTTCTCAAGAAGATGCGACGGATCTCCCTCATCGCCTGTGGCACTTCCTACCACGCCGCCCTGGTAGGAAAATTTCTCATCGAAGAGTTTTGTAGGATTTCAGTGGAGGCAGATATCGGCTCTGAGTTTCGATATCGAAACCCTATTATTGGAGAGAATGACTTGCTTGTAGCGATCTCCCAATCCGGGGAGACAGCCGACACCTTGGCTGCTTTAAGGGAAGCAAAGCGAAAAGGGGCGATGACCTTAGCGATCTGCAATGCGGTGGAGTCGAGCCTGGCAAGAGAGGCGGATCATGTGATCTACACCCATGCAGGCCCTGAGATCGGCGTGGCTTCTACCAAGACCTTTGTCACTCAATTAGTCATCCTCTTCCTTCTTGGCCTGCGAATTGGGAGAGAGTTGGGCCTTCTCTCCAACGAGGCAGGGAAGACCTTGATCGAGGAATTGGTGAGGGTTCCACACCTCATGGAAGAAATACTTAAGAAGTCGAATCAAGTAGCGAAAATCGCAAGAAAGTACCTCCATTCCAGAGATTTTCTCTATCTTGGGAGAGGGATCAACTACCCCATTGCATTGGAAGGGGCGCTGAAATTGAAGGAGATTTCTTATGTCCATGCAGAGGGCTATCCAGCTGGGGAGATGAAGCATGGGCCCATTGCCTTGATCGATCGGGAGATGCCGGTCGTGGTCCTCGCCACCAAGAACGATGTCTATGAGAAAGTGATTTCGAATATTGAAGAGGTAAAGGCAAGGGAGGGAAAGATCATTGCCCTTGCTTCTCCATCCGATCGAGAAATCGTCAAAAAGGTGGACGATGTGATCTTTATCCCCGAGACGCTCCCTTCTCTCACTCCCATTCTCCTTACCATTCCTCTTCAACTCCTGGCCTACTATATGGCTGACTTCAAGGGCACGGATGTGGATCAGCCGAGAAACCTGGCCAAGAGCGTGACCGTCGAATAAAGAATCATTGCAAATTGTAAAATGCAAATTTAATAGTCGATCTGTTATAGAAAAGTAGAGATATCACCATTTTGAAATTTGAAGGTTTGTCATTCATAATTCATAACTCATAACTTTTAACTCTTAATCCACCTATGTCTCTGCTCAACGATCTTAATCCTGTTCAACAGAAAGCTGTTTTGGAAACGGAAGGGCCTCTCCTCGTTTTTGCAGGTGCGGGGAGTGGAAAGACCAGAGTTCTGACCTATCGAATTGCTTATCTCATTCAAGAAAAAGGAGTGCAGCCCTGGAATATTTTTGCGGTCACCTTCACCAATAAGGCGGCTGATGAGATGAGGGAAAGAGCGGAGAGACTTCTTGGAAGATCGGCGAAAGGGACCTGGATTTCCACCTTTCATTCAGCCTGTGCCCGCATCCTAAGACAGCATATTGAGTCTCTCGGTTTTAAAAGAAATTTTGTTATTTATGATGGACAGGATCAGGAACGACACCTCAAGACGATCATGAAGGAATTGAACCTCGACTTCAAGATGTTCCCCCCCAGGGCCATTCAGTCAGGCATGGAACAGAGGCTGGCACTGGTTTATCAGCGCTACCAAGAGGATCTCCACAGAAACAATGCCCTCGACTTCGGAGACCTCCTCACCTTTGTGACGATTCTTTTCAGGCGCTTTCCAGAGATCCTCAGGTCCTATCAGGAACTCTGTCACTATGTGATGGTGGATGAATTTCAGGATACCAACCTGATTCAATATCAACTCATCAGACAGATGGTCGAGGCTCATCGGAACATCTGTGTGGTCGGAGACGATGACCAATCCATCTACCGCTGGAGAGGAGCAGAGGTAGGAAATATTTTGAACTTTGAGAAGGACTTTCCAGAGACGAAAGTCATCACCCTGGAACAGAATTATCGCTCCACTCAGACCATCCTTCACGCTGCCAATCATGTCGTTCGGAAAAACCGTTACAGAAAAGAAAAGAAACTCTGGACGGAGAACCCGGAAGGGGAACTTCTCACCTTTTATGTGGCCGAGGATGAAATGGATGAGGCACGTTTCGTCGCTCAGAAAATCATGGAATATATCTCCATAGGAGAATCAATCAGGCCTTATCGTGACATGGCGGTCTTCTATCGGATCAATGCCCAGTCGCGTGCCATTGAAGACGAACTGGTCAAAAACAGGATTCCTTATACCGTCGTGGGAGGGATGAAGTTTTATGAACGAAAAGAGATTAAGGATGTCCTGGCCTATCTGAAACTGATTGACAACTCTTCGGATGGTCTCAGTCTGAGGAGGATCATCAATGTCCCTTCGAGAGGGATCGGGGAAAAGACGATCGAGAAGATGGAGGCCTTCTCCAGAGAGAAAGGGCTTACCCTCTATGAAGGTTTAAAACAGGCGATCGGAGAAGATTGGCTGACGCCTGCTGTTAGGGCAAAGATGAAGGAGTTTATCCAATTGATCGATGAGTTCCGGAAAGATGCAGGATCCCTCACCCTCAGCCAACTCACTTTAGCCCTTCTTGCCAAGACAGAATATCTCCAACGATTGAAAGAAGAAGGAACGGATGAAGCTTTTTCAAAAATGGAGAACATCGATGAACTCATCAATGTGATGATGGGACTTGAGCAGGGAGAAGAGAAGGTTTCGTTGGAAATTTTTTTGGATAAGGTCTCATTGGTGACTGACGTCGATCTTTATGAAGATAAAGGGAATCGGGTTTCTCTGATGACCCTTCATTGCGCAAAAGGGTTGGAGTTTCCCGTGGTTTCTATTGTGGGAGTAGAAGAAGGACTTCTCCCTCACTACCGGCGGGGCGAGGAGATTGAAGACATGGAGGAAGAGAGAAGACTCTTCTATGTTGGGATGACGCGTGCGAAGCAGAGGCTCTTTCTTTCACGGGCAGAAGAGCGTTCCACTTTTGGCGTGGGGCGGGCCAATCTTCCCTCTCGTTTTCTTGATGAACTTCCTATGGAGTTGATGAAATTCGAAGAGAAACGGGGGAAAATGGAGAGTTTATTTTCGCAGGAAACTCCGTGGAGAGAGGATACCCATCAGACGGAAATCATGATGGATGATCTGTTCGGAGAGAGCCCATTGCCGGAAGGGGATGGAGTTGTCTTGAGCCCTGAGGGGTTTTTCCTACTTAAAATAGGGATGCGGGTGAGGCACCCGAAATTTGGGGTGGGAAAGGTCAAATCCGTGGAGGGCATGGACGAGAATCAAAAGGCCATCATTGTTTTTGGAACCGTGGGCAGCAAACGTCTGAAAGTCTGTTCTGCTCAATTGGAAATCCTTGAGTAATCAGCCTTCAGGGCTGAGTCAATAAGTTATTGGTCATTAAGTAATTAGGTCATTAAAATCCTCCATGAACTATTACAATGACTTATTTACTTAGTGACTTAATGACTACATGGGGAGGCAACCATGAAGACCTATTTTATCTTATCGGCGATGGGGAAGGATCGGCCAGGAATGGTAGCCGATGTTTCGGAAGTGATTTATGAGTGTGGGGGAAATATCGAGGATTCGAGCATGAGTCTTCTTCGAAACCACTTCGCCCTTCTTCTTCTTTTTTCTACCGAAAGGGAGGAAGTGAACCAGAAACTTTCTTCCGCCCTGAAACGGCTCGAAGGAGAGAAGAAATTGACTGTCTTCTATTCTCCGATCACCTTTGAAGAAGCTTACCCCAAACTTAAGGAACAGACCGATCGGTTCAAAATCACCACTTCAGGGGTGGATCACGCCGGGATCGTCTTTCGAGTCTGTCAACTTCTGGCTGATCGTAAGGTCAACATCGTCGATATGGAAACCCATCGTGTGCTCTCTGCAGAGAGCGGGACCCCTCTTTTCGAGATGGATATGGATGTGGAGGTAACCCGATCGATATCTGAACAGGGATTAAGGGAGGATCTTCATCGCCTCGCCAATGAGCTGATGATCGATTTGGTCCTCAAAAAGGAAATATAAAATCTATTCGAGCCTTTTTGATCCCTTAGAAAAATTGCGATAAAGGATTATAATTGATATTGGGTGAGTTCCAAGTCCACGATTCACGGAACACGCCTGCCTGCCGGTAGGCAGGGGCACGAATCACCCTGAACTACATAGAGTTCAGGGCAGTCCTGCACCCTACGTGGTGCAGGGCGTTATAGATAATGGGGGGATGGAATGAAATTTCCTGAAGATTTGCTTTACACAGAGAGCCATGAGTGGGTAAAAGTCGGAGACTCGACTCTACGAGATGGAGGAAGCCAGGTGACGATCGGACTGACGGACTATGCTCAGAGCCAATTGAAGGATATCGTCTATGTGGATATTCCCGAAGTTGGATCTGAGTTTAAAAAAGGAGATAGCATGGGAGTGGTCGAATCTGTAAAGACCGTTGCTGATATCTACTCCCCGATGACAGGTAAAGTAACAGATGAAAACTTTACCCTCAAGGATCATCCTCAATTCGTCAATGAAGATCCTTATGGGAAAGGGTGGTTGGTTAAAATGGAGATTCGAGACAGAGAAGAGTTAAAAGGACTCTTATCCTCCAAAGCTTATCAGGGGTCGTTACCTCCCCCATACCGAGGAAGATATCCAGAAGATGCTCGACGCCATTGGCGTCAAGAAAGTGGAGGACCTCTTCCAGATCATTCCCAAAGAAGTCAGGCTTTCCAAACCTTTGAACCTTCCTGAACCTCTATCCGAACCGGATCTCCTTCGCCACTTCCAAAGACTCCAGGTTCCCATAACGAGCAATTTTCTCGGAGCAGGGGCTTACCATCATTTCGTTCCTGCTGTCGTTCCTCATCTGGTCTCCCGTTCCGAATTTTACACTGCCTACACCCCTTATCAGCCTGAGATCAGCCAGGGAACGCTTCAGGCGATCTTCGAATACCAGACCTTGATGTGTCAGTTGACAGGGATGGAAGT
>PDVH01000147.1_pt1 | contig 15500 bp, 18 predicted proteins | sample 1369781 | NCBI WGS metagenome assembly PDVH01 (sample SAMN07795378, study PRJNA414565) | Alkali sediment metagenome, whole genome shotgun sequencing project. | isolation source: glacial lake sediment | place: Bosnia and Herzegovina: Donje Bare Lake | collected 2016-06
GCAAATGCGTGGCCGATGGCCGCCGCCTGGTTTTCCAATTCCGGCTTTCCGGTGAGCCGGGAAAGGCGGATCAGATTCAGCATGGCTACTGAATTTCCGGAAGGAACAGCGCCGTCATATATTTCTTTCTGACGCAGGATCAGGTTTTCGCCATCGTCCGGTGTGAAGTAGTACCCGCCGTTTTCCTCATCCCAGAAATGTTTCCTCAAATCTTCCTGAAGGCGCAGGGCCGTCTGAAGATGTGTAATGTCAAAGGATGCTTCGTAACACTCGATCAGCGCCCAGAGCAGAAAGGCATAGTCATCGAGGCTGGCCGCAATTGCCGATTCTCCCTCCCTGTTCCGGTGGAAAAGTCTTCCGTCCAACTCGCGCATGTTCTTCAGGATAAAATTAAGGGCATTTTGCGCTACTTTCAGATACACCTTATCCGCGAAAACCTGGGCTCCCTTCGCCAGGGCGGCGATCATGAGGCCGTTCCAGTCGGTCAGGATTTTATCATCTTTGTGGGGACGTACGCGTTCCTCACGGGCGGCGAAAAGTTTCAGCCGCACCGCCGATGATCGACAAAATTTCCCGCCTTTTCCACCTGAAACACCCTTATCGCCAGTTCCGCCTCAGACGGCTCCAGCAACTTCTTGATTTCATCATACTTCCAGAGATAATATTTTCCCTCCTCTCCTTCTGTGTCAGCGTCTTCGGCGGCGCAAAACCCTCCTGTCCGCGACCTCATATCACGCATGATGTAGTTAAATATTTCGCAGGCCGTTCTTTTAAACAATTCCTCTCCTGTGGCCTGATAAGCCTCAGTATAGGCCATAGCCAGCATGGCCTGATCATAGAGCATTTTTTCGAAATGGGGCACCAGCCATTTCTCATCAGTACTGTACCGGTGGAAACCAAAACCCAAGTGGTCATAAATACCGCCGCAGCGCATGGCACGCAACGTCTGTACAGCCATCTCCTGAGACTTCTTTTTACCGCTCCATTCCCCGTAGCGAAGAAGATACAGCAGTTGATGTGGCATGGGAAATTTAGGTGCCGGACCAAATCCCCCCCATTTGTCGTCAAACATTCCTTTCAACTTTTCATATGCCTTATCAAGAATATCTTTCGAAATGGCTTCGTCCCTTACTTCCGGTTCTTTCGGCCTTAATGCGGCCACGATCTGCGCGGCCGACTGCAAAATATCGTCGTGCCGATCCTTCCATACCTCCTGAATTTTGGGGATTATATCGAGCATACCGATTCTTTCGTACCGGCTCTGCCGGGGGATGTATGTTGCCGCAAAGAAAGGCTGCATCTCCGGGGTCATCACAATGGTCAGCGGCCATCCTCCGGATCCTGTCATTGTCTGGCATGCATGCATGTAAACCTTGTCAATATCCGGCCGTTCCTCACGGTCGACCTTGATGCAAACAAAGACTTCATTTAAAAGCTTAGCGACATCGGCATCCTCGAAGGACTCATGGGCCATAACATGGCACCAGTGACAGGTCGAATACCCTATGGAAAGAAAAACAGGCTTGTCCTCTTTGCGTGCTTTTTCAAATGCTTCCGCACACCACGGGTACCATTCAACAGGATTATTAGCGTGCTGAAGCAGATACGGGCTCTTCTCGTGAATCAAGCGATTTGGAATATTTCCGGCTGTGTCTTGATTTTTATCCATAAGCGATTCCCCGTTATCTTATCGGTTCGGCGGTTTTATGTGCATCGAAGTGAATTCGAATAACTTCGGTCGATACTTTTCCATTTTTCACTCTGACAACAATGAAATGATAAAAATGCTCACCGAAAGCAACATTTGCATGAAGCGGAGCAGCGGCACCTCCGGTGATTATATATTTCACGCCCTTAATTTCATCCTGAGCATAGGGATGCAGATGACTGAAAAAAGCAACGGAGACTTTTTTCTCCGTAATGATCTGCATGAGTCTGTCTGCCCCTTTTGTAAAACAATGAATATGCTGCCATTTTTGAGTTTTCGGCGGTATATGCATGATCACAAATTTATACTTCCTTGGTGATGTCAGTTGCTCCTCCAAATAATCCAACTGTGCCGTAGTCAGTTCATACAGGGAATTGTCCAAGGCTACAATCTTTATCCCCAGTTTTTTAATATCTAAAACATAATTCAGCGGCCCTATCTTTTCCTGAAATATTGTTTTGCCATGAGAAATTTTAATATTATTCGTAAGGTCGTGGTTACCTATGACAACAAAAAGCGGCGTATCAGGTAAATTGGTTTCCGCGATATCGAGAAAGTGATTAAATTTTTTTTCCCTGCCTGTAAAAACAGTATCTCCGCCGTGCAGGATGAAGAGAGGACTTAGTTTGGCTGCATTAATAAGGATTTTCTTAAATATTTCATCATTATCCCTGCTATCACCCATGACGATAAATGTAAAATCGTCAGGAGATGCTGTTTGGAGATTGTTTTCGAGCTTATGGAGGGAACGTTCATGGAGAGTTGAGGAATGACATGAGGGAGGCCAGGCAAGGCCGAGCAGAATAATCGGCAATATTATGAGGGAAATTAAACGATAATGTATTGTAATTTTCATATTTATGACCTCTCAAAAGGCTTCGTCAGAACTCTCAAATCACCGGATATATAGGTTCCTAAATAGAACTGGATCACCGGCCGGCTGACATTGATGAGTGCCTGTCTATCCCCGGAAGCCTGAAGGTTCTCACTTTACTAATGCCTTTGCAAGCCGGACCACATGCTCGGAGGTAATGCCGAATTTCTCATAGAGAATCTTGTATGGTGCACTTGCACCGAAGCTATCCATTCCCACAACCACACCTTCAAGCCCCACGTAATGTTCCCAGCCCAGCTTCACGCCCGCTTCCACCGCAATCCTGACTCTGACATCGGGAGGGAGCACATGATCACGATATTCCGGCGGCTGAGCGTCAAAAATTTCCCAACTCGGGAGAGAAACGATCCTTACTTTTAAGCCTTCAGACGATAGAATTCTTCCCGCTTCTACTGTTATAGATACTTCTGACCCGGTACCGATCAAAATAATGTCAGGTTTGCCGGATACGGATTCCCAGAGAATGTATCCACCCCTCTGGAGACCGCTTGCCGGTGAAAATTCTGCCCGGCTCAAAACAGGAAGATTCTGGCGGGTAAAAATCAGTACGGTAGGGCCATGCTGATTGAGGAGCGCTGCCTTCCATGCCTCCGCAGTTTCTCCGGCGTCGGCGGGACGGATAACGGTTAAATTGGGTACAGCACGCAGACTCATTATCTGTTCTATGGGTTGATGCGTAGGACCATCCTCCCCCAGACCGATACTGTCATGGGTGAAAACGAAGATGATCCGGAGCCCCATAAGGGATGCCAGGCGCATGGGTGGCCGCATGTAATCGGAGAAAGTCAAGAATGTAGCTGTATAGGGAATGAATCCTCCGTGGATGGCCATACCGACAGCAATGGCGCCCATGGCATGTTCCCGCACACCGAAGTGCATATTACGTCCTCTGTAACCCCATTCACCGCCAACAACGCCCTGAACATTTCCATGCGCCGGGTTAGGCTTCTGAAAATCACCGAACCCCTTAAGCCAGGTGAATGTGGAGGGGTTAAGGTCTGCTGAGCCTCCCATAAGTTCCGGCAAAAGGGGGGCAAGGGCCTGCATGACGGTTTCTGATGCCTTGCGGGTCGCTACATCCTTGGATCCGTCAGGAAATTGCGGAAGTTGTGACTCCCACCCGTCGGGAAGCTTTCCATTCATGACGCTCGTGAATTCGACAGCCAAATCAGGGAATTCATCGCGATATCGGTTGAAGGTTTGCTCCCATTCTGCCTCCCACGCGCGGCCGCGTTCTATGGATTTACGAAGAAAAGAAAGTACATCATCAGGGATTAAACATGCGGGTTCGGTGGGCCATTTAAGAAAATTCTTTGCTGCCAGCAGCTCCTGTGTACCGAGGGGCGAACCGTGGACTTCGTATGTCCCCTGTTTATGGGGCGCTCCATACCCGATCTCGCATCTTTCAAGGCACGATCAATTGAGGCAACATCGTTCCCGTCTTCCACGTGCAACACGTGCCATCTGTAGGCCTCAAACCGTTTTCCGGTGTCTTCTGTACAAGAAAGTGATGTTGATCCGGCGAGAGAAATGCGGTTGTCGTCATAGAGAACTATGAGTTTGCCGAGACCAAGGTGCCCGGCGAGAGAGCATGATTCAGATGCGACACCTTCCATCAGGTCACCGTCACTGGCTAATACATATGTATAGTGGTCGATGATCCTGTGACCAGGCCTATTATATCTCGCTTCAAGATGAGCCTCCGCTATGGCCATGCCCACAGCATTGCTGATACCCTGACCGAGTGGTCCTGTAGTCACCTCAACACCGCATTTGCAATCCCTTTCCGGGTGGCCGGGTGTCTTGCTTCCCCACTGGCGGAATGACTCCAGATCAGAGAGAGACAGGTCGTAGCCGGTAAGATGGAGCAGGCTATACAGGAGCATTGACCCATGGCCTGCCGAGAGAACAAAGCGATCCCGATCGGCCCACAGAGGATTCGCGGGATTGTGTTTCAGGTGCCTAATCCAGAGGGTATAGGCCATCGCCGCCGCACCCATGGGAAGACCGGGGTGCCCTGATTTTGCTTTCTCCACGGCATCAGCTGATAGGAACCGTATGGTATTTATGCATTTTTCTTCGAGAATTATCTGATTCGTCATTTTGTATCTCCATTGGTCATCAAGATTTTATTCCCGCAAGGCAGGCAGTATATTATCAGGTTCCGCAGTTTATATAACAACAAAAATATTAAGACAAGAAGATTAGGAAAAATAAATATGTCACAAAACTTGACAAGGTCATCTTTTTTACATAAAAAGTCGACTTAGGCGGGTCATATTCAGCGAATCATCGGAAATACATTTTCTTCTCAAATGTTTATATATACTTAAGTATGTCCATTACAATTACAAGATTGTCCAAACTCTACGGAAAGTTTAAAGCCCTGTCAGAGATCAATCTGAATATCCAGAGTGGTCAATCCGTCGGTCTTGTCGGTCTCAATGGCGCGGGGAAAACGACATTGCTGAAGACAATTGTAGGACTTATCGTTAACTTCGATGGAGAGGTTTTGATAAATAATCACGCGGTTAACGACCGGGCGGCAAAAGCAAACACATCATTTCTCCCTGAGGACTTTTCACCTCCTCTTTATCTTACCGGGTATGACTTCGTTTCTTATATGCTCCGCCTTTGCGACAGAGGATTTAACAGGGACGAGGTTGACGCCTTTGCCGACACATTGGAGTTGCAGAAAAAGATATTATCACAACCGATAAGAACATATTCAAAAGGCATGCGTCAGAAGCTCGGCCTACTAGCCGCCATGTTACCCGATACAGAAATCATCATCCTTGATGAACCTTTAAGCGGACTCGACCCCGGGGCAAGGGTGATTGTGAAGGATGCTTTTGGCATTCTCCGTAAAAAGGTAAAGACCCTGTTCTTCTCGTCTCACATATTGACGGATCTTGAAGAGGTAGCCGACAGATTGGTTGTTATCCACGAGGGGAAGAAGACCTTTGACGGAACACCGGAGGAGCTGAGATCATTCGGGGGCCGCTCCCTTGAGGACGCCTTCCTAAGCGTGATCCGTTCAAGTCAGGTATCATAAAAAAAGTGGCGGGCTATATATGAGCAGAATTGGCATTGTATCACTGTACACGCTTCAAGAGGTGAGGAGGGATAGATTATTCTGGGGATTTGTGCCATTGATGTTTGCCGTAGTCGCTCTTTCATTTTTCATGCGTGAAACCACTATAGTTGCAGGAGCAGAAGCCTTTAACCGTTCTTACATTGCGCTTACCACATTAGCGGCAACGGCATTCATTGTGCTTCTCGTTGTAAGTTCAATGTATCGGGAAATTGATTCGAAGGCAATTTACATGGTGATTACAAAGCCGCTGTCCCGGTATGAATATATTCTGGGTAAATTCATTGCCTTCTCACTTATATCTGTGGGGATAATTGTTATGTCCTTTACAGGTGCTGTAGTGTTGGGGGTAGGCCCTGTAAAACCCCTCGCTGTTCATTATATTCTTACCATTTTGGAACAGATCATAATCATTATGGCCGCTTTGACAATTACACTTGGATTACGATCCCTGCCATCCATTATTCTCGGGGTGGCCGGTTTTTATATAATAGGACATAGTACAAAAAAGATGGTTGACATAGCAATGCAAATGGCTCAGACATGGGTTCCAGTCCTTAAAATTTTCTATTATCTCTTCCCATCTTTAAGTTTCTTTAATGCCCAGGCGGCTGTGCTGGAACAGGGGCCTGTTTCCTGGTCTGATATTCTTTTCCCCGCTGGTTATGCCGGTGTATACCTGACCATTCTATTTCTCATACTTGCGATTGATATCAGAAAAAGGGATTTTTAAATGCCTGCGAAGAAGGACATTATTAAAAAGGTTCTTTTACCATGCGTGCTCTTGATTCTGCTGGCAGGTCATGCCTTTCTTGTAAATTTTGGATGGAAGGGCAGGGATATCAAAGATCACTACAAGGTAGTTCCCAAACTGAATCTGGAATGGATGAAGTTTGCTTCACTTGATCAGGAAAGAATTGTCAGCCTGCTCCTTTCTCTTTATCTTCTTGCTGCCGCCCCTGTCGATTGTTACGAATGGGACTATAGAGGTTTATTGTCCTACATGCGGGTAATTACGGGGCTTAATCCTTATAATAAAGGACCTTTTTTCTTTACCGTATATTTTATGAGTTACAGAACTGATTCCGACGGACGCTTAATTTTCGGTTATTTAGACGAGTCGCGGGAGAAATTTCCCGACGACTGGAAACTTCCCTGGCAAGCCTCTTATGTGGCGAAGATGAGATTCAAAGACAATGACCTTGCATATCACTATGCACTCAAAGCTGCAAATGCACCGTACGCCCCTCCTATTGTACGGATCCTTCCTGCTATGTTAACACGAAATCTCGGAGATATAGAATCCGCATACGCATATTTGACTACTTTGCGGGATCATACGACGGATCCTAAAGAAATAGAGGCGATAGACGAAGAACTGGAAAAATTAGATACAAAATTCTCTCCAAAATAAATGATTAACATTGGGAATATTACCGTTTTGGGGGCCTCTGGAATAATTCTGGACATTCGGTAAGAAGTATGAGCATATGTAACGTAAATAGTGCGTGTTATTAAGTATTAGGTAAAAAATTAAGATTAGAATTACTTATTTTAATTGAGGAGCAAAGACCATGTTTGAAGGTCTATTTCAGCCAATGCATCTTCTGGTGATATTGGTTATCGTCCTGATTATCTTCGGACCGGGTAAACTTCCTGAACTGGGAAGCTCCCTGGGCAGGGCCATAAAAGGCTTTAAAAAGGCCATGTCAGAGCCGGAAGAGAAATCGGGAAATATCTCAGAATCGAAGAAGATCGAAGAAAAAAAAGAATGAACGGAACACCCGGATCCCTTTGATGAATGGACGTCTCGCCTTTAGAATCCTAATTCTGCTTCTGCTCATCATTCTCTCAACCTATCTCTTTATCCACTTTGACCTGTATGTCCTATTCGCAAGCAGGCGAAGATTGATCGAATTCGTTAACACCTTTCACCCCTATGATGAAATTGTCTTCATCCTCCTTCAGATCCTGCAGGTGGTAGCAGCCCCGATACCCGGAGAAGTCACCGGCCTTATCGGCGGATTCCTGTATGGTCCTGTACTTGGTACAATATACTCAACTATAGGTCTCACAATCGGTTCCTGGCTGGCCTTTATGCTTGCCAGATTTTTTGGTCTGCCCCTTGTGGAAAAGGTTGTAAGTCCTGTTATTATCGAGAAATACGATTACTTTCTGGAGCACCGGGGACTGTTTGTCTCCTTTCTCCTCTTTCTCATTCCCGGCTTTCCGAAAGATTGCCTCTGCTACATCATGGGCGCAAGCCACATGAAGACATGGCATTTTTTGGGCATTTCAACAACCGGCCGCTTACTTGGGACCATCTTACTGTCCGTAAGTGGAAGTTACGCCCGCAACAATCAATACAGAGAGCTCCTGTTCATTGCCGCCGTCAGCTGCCTTCTCATTGTGATTGCCTATTTCTACCACGATAAATGGCTGGAAGCATTGAAAAAAAAGCATATAATATCAGAAAAACCTCAGAAACCTCACCGTGATCAGAATTAACGTGAAAATCAGGTAAAACTTCAAAGCTGACCCTACTTTTACAATTATCCTTAGGGCTTGACACACAATCGTTCTTGACCTATCCTCAACAAAATTTCACAAGTATTAAATTATGCATAAGGAGGCAGCATGGGAGGGCACAAAAAAATCGAACGGATGAAAGAGATTGACCGTAAAAGGCGCAGAAGAAAAAAGAGTCTGAAAATGAGGGCCAAACAGCGCATGCAGCAGCCTAAACCTACACAAAAAACAAAATAAATATACAGAAAATGAAATTGTGGAGAAAACGCATTGGTCTTGCGCTTGGGGGCGGGGGGGCCCGTGGGCTCTGCCATATTGGTGTGTTAAGAGTATTTGAACAGGAGGGCATCCCTATCGATGTTATTGCAGGAACAAGTATTGGTGCTATGGTGGGAGGAGCTTATGCCTGTGGTATATCATCTGACGAACTGGAGCAAAAAGTAAAAGAGTATATTAACAGCGCAGAATTTAAATCTTCGGCTATTAAAGCCATGTCAGATGCATATGGCGGGAAACAGGAAGATCTGACACAGAAGATTCAGAGTTTTTTGAAAAATCAGTTCTATATTATCCAGATGTTGTTCAAACCCGGTATACTTTCAATTGACGATTTTCAGACCATGATTGACTATTTCATTCCGAACGTACTGATCCAGAACACCCATATACCATTTCGTGCTGTGGCAACGGACCTGATTTCGGGCGATCAAGTTGTTTTTTCTGAAGGATCTCTCAGGCAGGCCGTGATGGCAAGTTGCGCTGTTCCCGGGGTTATAGAACCCGTAATAGATGGGAAAAGACTTCTCTCTGACGGCGGCATCATCAGTATGATACCAGTCAATATTGTAAAGAGGGAAGGCGCTGATATTGTAATTGCCGTAGCCGGAGATCGTGACACGCGCACAGATGATGAATTAAAAACAGTAAAAGATATCTACTATAGGGCCTCTGAAATAACATCCATTAAACTGGAAAAATACGAATTGATGGAGGCGGACATTGTTATCAGACCCGATGTGAAGAATTTACATTGGACCGGATTTTCTCAGGCCATTGACCTGATAAAGGAGGGTGAAAAGGCAGCAAAGGAAATGCTTTCCAATATCCAGAACAAAAGGTCCTTTTTTAAAACATGGGTCAACTCCATCAGGACTTTAGCAGCCCGAAGAAATAACTAAACAAAGCATGCAGGACTAATCGGTCCTGTCGCCTTTACAAGGTACATTATTCTTATGATACTATGGTACAGCCACTACTATGATATTGAAAATCGAGTTCCAGGTCAAAGGCTTGCATACTGTTTTGCCCCCCAACCGGGCCGCTAATTGCCGCGCTACTTTCTGATAATCCGAAGCAAAATAAATTGTATTTACCGTGAAATCTTTGCGAGGACCTAATTCTATATCTGAAACCTTGTAGCCCATCCTAATAAGTTTCTTTGACATCTCCCGTGCAGAAGACAATTTGCCGTTTCCGCTCAATACTTTCACTTTAAGAGTTTTAATATCGATCTCTTTTCCTTCAATAGCAGGCTGTCCTTCGGTTGTTTTCTTTTTTTCAGTTTTATTTTCTATGACTTCCTCTTGAATCTGTTTCTCAGCAACGGTACCTGTCTGGCCCGTCAGGGAGTCCTCTTCCATCTCTGCCTCTTCCTCTTCCTCTTCCTTTTGTGCCTCTTCTTTGAGCTGCTGCACCTCTTTTTTCAGCGTATTCAGTTCCTTATTTAAATCTACCAACTGGTCATTGAGATGGGCGATAGATGCCTTGGACCTTTCCAAATCATCTTTTGAACTCTTATCAAAAAAACCTAACGTGGAGCAGCCTGAAATCACTAAGCAAAATACCAGGGTAAAGATATATAACGCTCTCGTATACATTGTTCACCTCCCCTATGTACTATTAAGTTTTACAGTATTAAAACCATACCATCCAACACCAATAAGGGCAACTTTGGGATTAAGGATAACGAAAACAGGCATCTGTGAAACCAGGTCAGTCATGCGCCCTTTGTTTCGAAAAGATCTTATAAACTGTCCATTTTCCAGATACGGCAATATACGACGAGGAATACCTCCTCCTATATAAACCCCGTTTGTGGCAAGTACTTTGAGGGCCATATTACCTGCTTCTGCTCCCAATATGGAAGCAAAAAGGTTGAGAGTAATCTCACAGAGATCGCACGTGTTCCCATGATCTAAAGCAGCGCTTACGATGACTGGTACAGGGTCCTTTTCCTGGGCCAACTTATCAGACAGCCAGGATGGTTCCGTACTATAGCATCTCTCGCGGAGAAAATAATAGATATTTAATATTCCTAACCCTGAACAGACACTTTCATAACTCACATGGCCAAGTCTCTCCTGCAGGTAACTCAGTAGCTCCTTCTGAAGATCGTCGCTTGGAGCGAAATCCGCATGCCCGCCCTCCGAGGCATATCCCCGGTAACGCAACCCATCCCAGGTAAGAAATGCCTCGCCAAGACCGGTACCCGGTGCGATGATTGCCATATTTCCTCCGGATACCGGCCGGCCTTCGTTCAAGGTATGGAGATCTGATAATTCTAGTAGGGGTACTGCAAAAGCAATGGCCGCCAGATCATTCAGCAGTTTGACAGACGAAAATTTCATTTCTTGGCGCAGTTGCTTTTCATCAATGATCCACGGCAGGTTAGTAACTCTGGCCACGCCTTCCACAACCGGCCCTGCAACACCGAAGCAGGCCGCATCTGCCGGGATATTGACTTCATTGAGAAATTCTCTAACTATGGTTGTAAGGTCCGGAAATTGTGCGCTCACAAAGTCTGCCTCGGCCAGAGGTAGACGTAAACCCTTCTCACGTGAAAAAATGCCCAGGTGAGTCTTTGTTCCACCAATGTCACCGGCAAGTAATAGGTTCATTTTTTTATCCAAGTTCATCTTGAAGCCAATTCAAATATTCTCCGCTGCCCGCTATAATTGGTATGGCTATAATTTCCGGTACCTCATAAGGGTGAATTGATTTAATGACCTCCTCAATTTCTTTATACCGATCCTCCCTGCCTTTTATCACACATTGCCACTCTTCGGCCTTTTCAATATTCCCCTTCCATCGGTAGGTGCTGAAGATGGGCCCCGCGATCTGCACACACGCAGCCAACTTCCTCTCAACCAGGGTCATGGCAATTTTTTCAGCATCTTCTTTCTTGTCTGTAGCTGTAACTACCTGGATGTATTTCACCATGTTATAGCGCCTCCTGTTATAAAGCCAATTGGAAAATGCAAATTGGGTTCAGATAGCGCGAATTAAAGACCGGGAGCGCTTCCTGCCACCCTGCAGTGCAGGGTAAGGGGCGCAATAAATAATAACCTTCTTCCTTTCCGGAAAGCTCTTTGAGCTTCAATTTTCCCGGTACTATGCTATCGCAATGGAGCAACTGCAACGGCAAATGTCTGAGTGCGAAGCGCGTTTTTTTCGCCGCTTGCAGCGGAATAAGATGTTGCATGGTCGAAAAAAGATTTTGAGCGCGCCGAATTGAAGCTCTCCGCGGTAAACTGCGGAAAATCTCCGATCCACAAGGAATAATAATGTTCCCCATTCGCTCGCTTACCCCGCAGCAAGCCATGGGGAATGCGCTCGCTGCCGGATTCAATTTGCAAAAATTTCATAGCATATAGATTATGCAGGCAAACTCGTGCATTCATACATCATAATTGACGCTGCCTGAGGCAGACTGAGGGAATCCACCTTTCCCGTACCAGGAATGAACCATTGCTCATCGGTCAAACGGAGTAATGCATCCGGCAACCCATGACTTTCACTGCCCAAGAGAAGTGCCGTATCCTGTTTACATGCATGCGGAATTATGCCTTTCCGTATGCTGCTACCCACAAGAAAATAGCGTTCTTTGATCCTCGGAACGATTTCAGCAAAGTCGACTTCCTCTATCACTCGCATATGGAAGAGACTTCCCATGGCGGTCCGTACAACTTTTGGATTTGTAAAATCTGCCGAACCGGAACTGAGTACGATTGTTCCTATGCCAAACCAGTGGGCCGTTCGCATCACGGCACCAAGGTTGTTGGGATTATTTATTTGATACAGCAGCAAAACATGACCACTGACGTGCAACAGCAATTCGTCGGTATCGGCACGTGGCGGCATGGCAGCAACGGCCATGATTCCCTCCGGAGCTTTATCCTGGCTTAATGCATCCCACTCCCGCTCTGATAAACCGTAAACGTCAATTTCTTCCGGAACGGTGGATAGGAAAGCATCCCACTGCAGCCTTTTTCCCTCCATTACCAGAACTGCCCTGGTTTTCCATTTACTTTTCAACAACTCCTGAACGACCTTATGGCCTTCGGCCATAAAGAGCCCTTCCTGACGGCGATACTTAGTCTGACTTAGTTTTACCCATGATTTCAATTGTGATTTCAGTGGTCTCAGCAGCTTCATGTGAAGTACAGATTCCGTTTATATCAGGGACATCTCATATTTGGTTGCAAAAGAGGATTCGAGGATTTTAGGATTCGCAGGTTCACGGGTCTATTTTCGAGTTAATATAGCTCAGATCCCATGTTAATAATATTTTTGTCTCTAATTTACGTTTCGAACCCTTCACTTAAATCCTTAAAACACAGGCACCTCTTCCGGATATTCCTATTTTTTACGTCACCCTTAATATCGCCTTTTTCTTTTGCTCCCATTTAAACATATAAACACCTGCGCCTGCAATGATCATCAATATGCAGAGCACCTGTCCCATGCTGATGATTCCCAATATCAGACCCAGTTGTATATCTGGCTCCCGATAAAACTCAATAATGAAGCGAATCAATCCGTAACCGCTGATATACAGGGCAAAGAGAAAGCCATCAAAAGAGCCTTTTTTCCTTATACTCCAGAGGATAATGAAAAGGACGATTCCCTCGAAAAGGGCCTCGTAAAGCTGCGAAGGATGGCGGAGCTGGTGTGAATAATCAAGGGGGAAATACATACCCCACGGCACACTGGTGACCCGGCCGTAAAGTTCACCATTAATGAAATTGCCGATTCTTCCGAAAGTGTATCCGAGTGGAATGGCGGGGCAGAAGAGATCGGCAAAACGCCAGAAGTCTATTTGGTGTTTACGGCAAAACATAATTGCAGATATGAGGACGCCTATGGCACCGCCATGGTAAGACATGCCACTGATGCCGACATATCGCATGCCGTGAGCAAATTCAAAAGGAAGAATAATCTCAAGGGGAAATTTTAAGTAATAATCAAAATTGTAGAAAAGGACATAACCTAATCTCGCGCCTAAGATGAGCCCGATGATGGCCCACATAAAGAAATCCTGAATGATTTCTATTGAATAATTATATGTATCTCGCTTTATCCGGTATAAAACAAGGATATATGTCAGCAGAAAGGCGATAATATACATGAGGCTGTAATAGCGTATCTGAAAAGAACCGATCTCAAAGATAATCGGACTCATGCGCTCGGGAAGATGCTGCCAACTAATAGGATTCACCCTTCAACTCCTCAACATAATGCTGAGCGGAGAATGCCGCCGTCGCCCCATCTCCGCACGCAGTAATGACCTGGCGAAGGCTTTTTCTTATGCAGTCGCCACCGGCAAATATTCCTTTTGCCGAAGTCTTCATATGCTCATCTACAATTATATATCCCCCATTATCAAGATCTACGATACCACGGACCATATCTGTCTTTGGAGTCAGGCCTGTAAATATAAATACTCCTGTAGCGGATATCTCCGTCGTAACATCGGTGGATTTGACATCTCTAATATTCACCTTTTCAACAAAATCCCCTCCTGATATTCCATCAACCACAGAATTCCAGGCAAATTCAATTTTGCTATTCGCAAAGGCCCTTTTCTGAAGGCTCTTTGTTGCCCGCAGACGGTCACGGCGATGAACAATGGTTACCTTTCTGGCGAAATTGGTTAGAAAGATTGCTTCCTGGACAGCAGCGTCTCCACCACCAACAACGACAACATCCCTGTTCTTAAAGAGAGGACCGTCACAGGTTGCACAGTATGAAACTCCTTTTCCTACAAAAAAATCTTCGCCTGGAACGCCCAGTTTACGCCAGTACGCGCCGGTTGTTATAATTACAGCAAGTGCCTCATAGGAACTGTCTTCTGCTTCGACTTTCCAGGCTTCTGTATCATCCCAGTTCTTTTTTGTAATAGAAATTACGTCCTTTGATGTCACTTCCAGTCCGAATTGACTCGCTTGCTTTTTAAACCGCTCGATAAGTTCGAATCCACTGATACCTTCGGGTATGCCCGGATAATTCTCAATAAAATCCGTAACAGTAATTTGACTTATTGAGGAAGCGCCTTCAAAAAGCAAAGTCCTGAGGCTGGCCCTCGCGGCGTATAAACCTGCCGTCAGTCCTGCAGGTCCACCACCAATAATTGCGATATCATAGACATGATCCGGAATATTCAGTTTTCCCACAGGTTACTCCATAGTGCTTATTAAATGAGGGTTTTCTTCGCTGCAAAAAGGATTCGAGGGTTCAAGTGTTTATATTATTTCTTTGAATCCTATACCCTCTGGCCGCTTGAATCTTGGATATGATAGCAACTTTCTCTGAGATAATCCTTATTTTTTATTTTTGACGATATAGTTTTTCAATGCCCGCTGAAAAATAAGAGCTGCAAATAGAACGCAATGGATATGATCTGCGGGTAGACTTCCTAAATGTTCCAGAATTGAACTCTGGTTGATCTTAAAACATTCCGGGATAGTTTTTCCCTTAGACATCTCCGCTGCTGCATTACATGCGGCAACAGTAAACATGCATCCTTTAGCAATGAATTTTGCCTCATCAACTTTTCCATGTCTTACCCGAAGAAACATCTCCATGTCTTTACAACACTCATCTGAATCTTTCGCATATCCATCAGGGTTATCAATGATACCATAGTTTTTAGGATTCGTTCCATAATCGACAACTCTTTCCGAATAGATCTCCTCAGCCTTCTTACGCAAGATGGCTTCCATTTCTTTTATTATTATGCCGTCATCCTCCATTAATCTGAAATATCCTTTCTAAAAATGTTTTCGTTTTTTCTTTAAACGGTTTCGTTGCATATTACAATGATAAATTTGATAATCTTATGTATGATCGATATTAGTTTGGACAAATATGATGCCTTTGTAAAAAAAGCAGTGAAAAAATCAAATATAGAATAACTTTGTAAAACTTTAGTTGAGAAGTGAGTCCATCGACAGGCCAGGATAAACTCACTGGGGGAGTGAGGCATGAATAGGCGT
>PDVH01000192.1_pt1 | contig 15414 bp, 16 predicted proteins | sample 1369781 | NCBI WGS metagenome assembly PDVH01 (sample SAMN07795378, study PRJNA414565) | Alkali sediment metagenome, whole genome shotgun sequencing project. | isolation source: glacial lake sediment | place: Bosnia and Herzegovina: Donje Bare Lake | collected 2016-06
CAGTTGGTGTCCGTATTGCCAGAAGGCGCGTGATTTCTTTCGATCGAAGGGGATCGATTTCGTCGACTATGATATTGAAAAAGATAAAGAGGCAGCAATCCGTAAAAAAGAGCTGGACGCAAAAAGCGGCGTTCCTTTTGTCATTATTAATGGCCAGTCAATCCACGGATTTTCAGAATCAGCTTATGAAAGGGCACTGCAAGAATAGTAAAAAATTGGAACGGCCGCCACTATTTTCCACCGCCTAATTCTGGATCTCAGTTGTCCACTTGTTGTATCTAAAAAGGAGCAGCAATCCGGGCAGGGCCAGGACAGTGCAGATGACAAAGAACATTACCCACCCCACGGCATCGGCGAGGTATCCCGTCGGTGCCCCCGTCACATAACTTCCGACGGCCATGAGGCTGCTGAGCAGAGCGTACTGGGTAGCAGTGAATTTTCTGTTGCATAAACCCATGAGGAATGCGGTATATGCCGAAGTACCCATGCCACCACAGAAATTCTCAACCCCGATAACAACGGCGAGGGCCCAGATCTGGCGGCCCGTAAATTCCAGGAGTATAAAAGTCAGAATGGAAATCCCCTGCAGCACCCCAAATACAAAGAGAGACCTCCTCAAAGGCCACCTGGACATGATGGCGCCCCCCAGGAGGGCACCTGCAATCGTCGCCACCATACCGAAACCTTTGTAAATAGTCCCCAACTCCGTTCGTGAAAAGCCGACATACTTCAGTATGTACGGCGTCGTCATCTGCGCCGCAGCGATATCTCCAAGCTTGTAAAGGATAATGAATAGAAGGATCTCCAAAGACCCCGGTCTTTTAAAGAATTCCAAAAATGGGGAAACAGCCGCTTCGTAAAGACTCTTAGGAGGTTCGATCCTGTCCGTTGCAGGATTAGTCTTCAGCGGTTCAGGGGCAACAAGCGTGGCGATGCAGCCTATCACCATGAAAAGGCCCATGATGAAATAGACCATCTTCCAGGACAGATGGTCGGAAAGGATGAGAGCGACGGCACCGCTCACCAGGAGAGCGATGCGGTAGCCCATGATCCATACGCCAACGCCCGCTCCCCGTTCTTCGGGCTTCAGGTATTCCGTTCTATACGCATCGAGGACAATATCCTGGCTCGCGCTGAAAAAGGCGAGACTAAGCGCCACGGCGGCTACAAGAACAGGCATGGAAGCAGGATTTAAAAACCCCATTGCGGAAATTGTGAGGATAAGCACCAGTTGGGTGATGATCATCCAGCCACGCCTCCTCCCCAGGAACGGCGGCACGAACCTATCCATCAGCGGCGACCATAAGAACTTGAAGGCGTATGGCAACCCGACAAGAGAATATAGCCCGATGGTTTTTATATCAACACCTTCAGCAACCATCCATGCGGAGAGAGTAGCGCCGGTGAGCGCCAAAGGCATTCCGGATGCGAAACCCAGGACGAACATCAGGGGCATTTTCCCGCTCAGATAAACCTTGAACAAGTTTAAGGGATTTCGCTCCATCATTCAATCACTGATAATTTAAGAGGATTCCTTTTTCCGGGCTGCCTCAACGAGCGCACGAAAAATATTCCGGTGTGGCTCTTCATCCTGCATCTGCTCCGGATGCCATTGAACACCCAGTATGAATCTGCCTGAATAGCACCAAGGCGAATCGAGCGAAGGCTCTATCGCTTCAAGCATACCGTCCGACGACCACGCAGAGGCGCGTAAATATCTGCCCGGCTTTTGGGGATGCACAGCCTGGTGATGGCTGGAATTTGTCATGAGCACATAGCCTGCAGGGATTTTCACCGTCCGGGCAACCAGGGTGCCCGCCTCCAGGCGCACCGGATGTCGGAAGTTCGGACCCTCTTCATCACTTCTTTCCCTCCTTGAATGCGGGATGGGTATACAGCCGAAGGGACAATCCCACTCCGTTCCGATATCCTGTATTAGCGCACCGTCCTGTGCGATGCTGATAAGTTGATGACCGCCGCAGATGCCAAGCACAGGCAGCGGCGTCTCATTTAATACCCGTTTTGCAAACTTAAGGTCAAACCGGTCCCGGCGTTCCGGCATCAGCTCATCTTCCGGCTGCGGATGCCCACCGAAGTGATCCGGCCAGTAATCATCTCCTCCGATGAGAACAACGCCGTCAACAAGCTGCAATACCTGCTTTATCATCGTGAAGTCATCACCAGGCGGCAGGCAAAGCGGCACTCCGCCAGCGCTGGCCACAGCATCCACGTAACTGATGGGAACCAGCAGCCCATACTTTTCATATTTATCTATCAGATCAATAGACATGTTGAGTCCTATAATTGGACGATTGATCATGTGTTCTATCTCCCGGTCGTCTCCTATTAGCTTAGATACTACTGTACGATATCAATTTGCCTTGTTGTTCAATATAGGAGAATTTAGCCGCCGTGTCAACGAGCATCCATGTATCGAAAGGCGGCAGGTATAAGGAGGTTTTTAAATAATACCGGAGAAAAGTTACTAAAATGCCAGGAAAAAAATCGAACAGCCACACTCACTATGTTTTGCAATGCGCTTTCCCTTTGACACAGCGATGTCTTTCCCGTATACTTGCAGCAAATTTATTTTATCATCAGAAATCACAAAAGGAGCATCTTATGAAAGTAAGCATCGACAAAGACCTTTGCACCGGATGTGGATTGTGCACAGATACTGCCCCGGATGTTTTTGAGCTGGTGGACGATCTAGCGACTGTGAAAGTGACAACCATAAAGGCGTCTTTGTATGAGGAATAGGAAAATATGGTACACTACAAAGAACTGGGATTGGTAAATACAGGAGAATTGTTCAAAAAAGCCATGAAAGGCGGTTACGCCATACCTGCATTCAATTTCAACAATTTAGAACAATTGCAGGCTATCGTTGCCGCCAGTGTGGAAACAAGATCCCCGGTTATCCTGCAGGTATCAAAGGGTGCCCGTCAATATGCGAATCAGACTTTACTGCAACACATGGCAAAAGGGGCCGTGGAGGTGGCGGAACAGATGGGGCTCGCCATACCCATAGTACTGCACCTGGACCATGGCGATTCGTATGACCTGGTAAAATCATGCATAGAAACCGGATTCTCCTCAGTAATGATTGACGGTTCACATCTGTCTTATGAGGAAAACATAAAGCTTACCAAGCAGGTCGTCGATTTCTCCCATCAGTACGATGTCACCGTTGAAGGGGAATTGGGAGTTCTTGCCGGGATTGAAGATGAAGTTTCATCCGAACAAACCCATTATACAAAACCAGAAGAAGTAGAAGATTTTGTGAAACGTACGGGTGTTGATTCACTGGCAATATCAATCGGAACATCCCACGGAGCATATAAATTCAAGGTGAAACCCGGTGAGGCCCCTCCCCCGCTGAGATTTGACATACTGGAGGAAGTGGAAAAGCGAATATCGGGCTTCCCCATAGTTTTGCACGGCGCCTCTTCCATACCGCAAAGCATCGTAAATGAGATTAATAAATACGGCGGCAAGCTTGAAGATACCGCGGGGATTTCTGAAGAACAACTGCGCAGGGCGGCAGCTTCGGCAGTATGCAAAATAAACATCGACTCTGACGGAAGATTGGCCGTGACAGCGGCAATAAGAAAAGTATTCTATGAAAAACCCGATGAATTCGATCCGAGAAAATATCTGGGGCCTGCCCGCGATGCATTGAAAGAACTTTACAGACACAAAATCATAAACGTGTTGGGAAGTGACGGTAAGGCATAATTTCTCACTTTCGTTAAAAAAGCCGTTAATTATTGATAATGCAGAATGGAGGTCATTAATGATAAAAGTCCCGCCCGACAAGCTCATGCCGGGGATGCGGCTTGCCAAACCGATAATGAACAAGGCGGGCATGGCGCTTCTGAGTGAAGGCACTGAGCTTACAGAGACCTGGATAATGAGAATCCAGGATATGGAATTGGAGGGAGCGGTGTACGTGGAAGGAAAACCGGAAATGGAAGTCCCTCTGGAAGAGATGCTTGCTGCCTTGGAAAAGCGCTTCCGGACACATGAGGGAAACCACCGAATGGAAATAATAAAGAGGGCAGTGGAAAGGCACATCAGGAATCTCTATGAATGACATTATAGAATCTAAAGTACTGCGCCACCGTATTGAAAACATCGGTAATCTTCCTACGGTGCCCGAGACACTCAGGAGGCTATCCCGCATCATTGAAAACCCAAATGTCTCTTTGACCGAAATCGCAAGTTTTGTACAGTCAGATCCAGCCCTCACTTTCCGCATCCTCAAGATGGTAAACTCTGCCGTCTATGGTTTTCCCGGACGGATTGCCTCCGTATCTCATGCAATCATGCTTCTCGGCCTTAATGTCGTTAAGGGACTTCTTCTCGGCATATCAGTCTTCGAACTTATGCAGAAGGCGATGGCTGGCCTCTACGAGCATTCGATGGGATGTGCTGCCGCTTCCAGGATTATTGCTCAGAAAAAGGGGCTGAGAGAGCCTGAGGAAGCGTATGTTGCAGGCCTTATCCATGACATCGGCAAGGTAGTTATGGCGCTTGAATTCACCAAGGCATACGAAGCCGCCCTCGCCAGCGCCGAACAAGAAAATATTTCCATCGGAAAAGCGGAAAAGCAATTCTTTGCGGACAACCATCCTGTACTCGGTGGTGTACTTTCCGTGAAGTGGCGTTTTCCCAAAAAACTTACCGAAGCGATTCTCTATCACCACCAGCCGCAATCGGCAGAATTGTTCCCTCTGGAAACCGCAATTGTTCACCTTGCAGATATCCTGACAAAAGCAAGAGGACTCGGCTTTTCAGGTGACCAAATCGTTCCTATGGTGGATGACGCTGCCTTTGACAGACTTGAGCTTACGGAACAGGATATTCTCGAAGTTTTCCGGGATCTGGAGGGGTCCATTGAGGCGACTCAGGAGGTATTGCTTTAATCATGGAAGCGGTGACGATTATTAGCGGAGATGTCTCATTTCAGACGATGATGAGCCAAATCCTGAAAGATCATTACCGGACAGCATCATTCAGAAATATCCAGCCGGCACTGGAATATATTTATAATGATACTCCCTCCCTTATAGTTATTGAGATTGACAGAGGTGATGAGAGGACTATCTCCTTCCTCAATCTCCTGAAGGAAGACCCACTGTTCAGCCGCCTTCCTATCCTTGCTGTCTTTGACGGTGATATCGACCCGGCAGGATGGGAAAATATCCTCTTCGAAGACTATATCAGGAAGGGGGATGTGAAGAGCGATATTCTATCAAGGGTTAAGTTAGGTATTATGCGCCTTGACAGAGTCATAGAAATAAATCCGCTCACACGGCTCCCTGGTAACCTTTCTATTACCCGCCAGATACAGCGAAGGCTTGCTAACAACGAGATTTTTGCCCTTGCTTACGCAGATCTCGACAACTTCAAGCCCTTTAACGACCGTTACGGATTCGGCCGAGGAGACGATCTTATCCGTATGACGGGCAGGATCATCTTCAATATCGTGAAAGCCACACAGTCACAGGGATGTTTTGTCGGACACATCGGGGGGGATGATTTTGTCATCATTATGAAACCTGACCTGATCATAACAGCTGCACAAACCATTGTCGATCAGTTTGACAGGGTTGTGGCCGGGTTTTATGACCCTGAGGACTGGGATACCGGGTATATCATCGCCACAGACCGAAAGGGCAACAAGGCGAAAATCCCGACAACAAGTATCTCCATAGGAATAACAGATACGGATAAAAGATCATTCAGCCATCATGGTGAATTAATGGAGGCCGCTTCGGAGATGAAACGCTATGCGAAACAGTTCACCGGAAGCTGTGTCAAAGTGGATCAGCGGGGAAGAATCAACGATCATGTATAATCCCGGTTATAAAGTCCGCTAGTTTGATTCTTTCGATACCGGTGTCATCATATAAATCGAGAAAATCAGTAATATTATAAGGAGGGTCTGTGCCCGGAGTTTTCGAAATTTGCGTAGAAGCCCAATTTTCCGCCGCCCATTCCCTGAGTGGCTATCAGGGCAACTGTGCCCAGTTACATGGCCATAACTGGATTGTAGAAGTATCTGTAAAGTGCTTAGAATTGAACAATATCGGCATCGGTATTGATTTCAGAGACATAAAACAAGCCATCATAAATGTCATTAATGATCTCGACCATTCCTGCCTGAATGAACATCCTGAGTTCAAAGACACAAATCCCTCATCCGAGAATATTGCCAGATTCTTATACAGACAACTGGGAGAAAAAATTAATTCAGTCAATGTAAAGGTTTCTAAAGTAAAGGTTTCCGAAACACGGAGCGCTGGGGCTTATTACTGGGAGGAGTAATTGCTAAAAGTAAATGAGATTTTCTATAGTATTCAGGGGGAATCTTCCTATACCGGTCTACCATGTATCTTTGTGAGATTGACCGGATGTAACCTTCGATGCTCATATTGTGACACCAGTTATGCATTTGAAGAAGGTAAAGATCTTGAAATCGAAGAGATCATCGACCGGGTGACATCTTATCGCTGCAAATTGGTTGAAATTACAGGTGGAGAGCCTCTCATCCAGAAAGAAACACCGCATCTGATATACCAGTTAGTGGAAAAAGGATTCGAAGTGCTTCTGGAGACAAACGGCAGCCTCGATATAAGCCTGGCAGATGAACGCTGCATAAAGATAGTGGATATCAAATGCCCGTCGAGCGGCCAGGATAAAAAAAACGATCTGGAAAATTTAAGAAGGCTCTCGGTTAAAGACGAAATCAAATTCGTTATTGGAAGCAGGGAAGATTATTTATACGCTAAAAATATTATGTCTTTGATGAAGAAAGTCAATCTGAAGATTATGCCGCCCCTTTTGTCTCCCCTCTATAATCAAATGGATCCGAAAGTCCTGGCAGAATGGATACTGGCGGATCACATCGATGTGAAATTGCAGATACAGCTTCATAAAATTATCTGGGGGCCTGAAACGAGAGGAGTTTAAAGAGAGGCAGCCTCATGAGTCATCATAAGAAAGCGATCGTTCTTTCCAGCGGCGGTATCGATTCCATGACAGCCATGGCCATCGCCAAATCGGAAGGTTACGATATCTACAGTCTGAGTTTTTGTTACGGACAGCGCCATTCGCTGGAGCTGGAAGCAGCAAAAAAAGTCGCCAGATTCCTGAACGCCAGGAAGCACCTGATCGTCAATATCGATCTAAGAGTCTTCGGAGGATCGGCACTTACGGATGATATAGAGGTACCTAAAAACCGCGCTGAAAGTGAAATGCAGAAGGAAATTCCTATTACCTATGTTCCAGCCCGAAATACTATTTTTCTTTCATATGCATTAGCATGGGCGGAGGTATCAGGAATATCGGATATCTTCATCGGCGTGAACGCCGTTGATTACAGCGGCTATCCCGATTGCCGCCCGGAATATATCGCAGCTTTCGAAAACATGGCAAATCTCGCAACCAAAACCGGTGTCGAGGGGAAAACCCTGATAAGAATAAGAACTCCTCTCATCCATATGTCGAAAGCCGATATCATCAGACGCGGAATAGAGCTGGGCATCGACTACAGCATTACCCATAGCTGCTATGATCCTATACCAGTCGGGAAAGCCTGCGGGTATTGTGATAGCTGCCTTTTAAGAAAAAAAGGATTCAGAGAGGCGGGGATTCCGGACCCAACGATGTATGTTGATTAAATGTGACTACGATTTAAAAAAAAGCTGAAATTTGATGCCAATTCGTTTTATTCCCCGCTTTGCCTTGCGCCGCTTCAACTCATAGATGAGCTGTGCGGTCAACTTCGCACCGGTAGCGCCAAGGGGATGTCCAAGGGCAATGGCGCCTCCGTTTGGATTTATATCACCGGCTTTCAGTCTGTCTTCAATACCGACTGACCTTATTGAATAGAGTGCCTGGCAGGCGAAGGCTTCATTAATCTCAAATACATCGATATCCTTTGTCGTCAATCCTGCTAATTTAAGAACCTTTGGAATAGCGAAGGCAGGACCAATACCCATTTCCTCCGGTTTGCAGCCCGCAACTGCGAAGTGAGTCAGTTTAGCAATGGGTTTCAGGCCCGCCGACTTGGCTTTTTCATCACTCATCAACAGCGTAAATGCAGCTCCATCGGTCATCTGGGATGAATTCCCGGCTGTAACCGACCCGCCCTGCTTGAATGGAGATCTTAATCTCGCAAGATCATCCATTGTTGTCGGCCATCTCACGCCGTCATCCATATCGAAAACAACCTGCTCTCTTACTCTTTTCCCGTTTTTTGACTTTGCGTATCGATAGGCCTTGATCGGTATAATCTCATCCTTAAATTTTCCCGCCTTAATTGCTTCATATGCCCTGCGATTGCTCTCCAAACCAAACCTATCCTGGTCTTCGCGGGAAACCTTATAATTGGCGGCAACATTCTCAGCCGTGATGCCCATGGATACATAGACATTCGGCAGATCTCCCCAGTCCGGATCAGGACGGAAGACATTCCCCCCCATGGGGACATGGGACATGTTCTCACAGCCGCCTGCAATGATGACCTGTGACCAGCCTGCCCTTATCTTCGCTGTGGCATCAGCAATAGCCTGCAGTCCGGAAGAACAGAAACGGTTGATGGTCATACCGCAAGCAGTTATGGGAATTCCTGCTCCGACAGCTATAACTTTCGCGAGATTCATGCCTTGCTCGGCTTCCGGAAATGCACACCCTACAATGATGTCATCCACATCTTCAGGCTTAAACGCCGGTACCCTCGCTACAAGCCCCTTCATTACCTGAATACCTATTTCATCGCTCCGGGTGTATGCAAGGCCGCCTCTCCTGTAACGTCCGCCCGGACTTCTTACGGATTCAACAATAACAGCTTCACTCATAATGTCCCTCCCTATTTAATTGCGCAATGGTTTGCCAGTGTTCAGCATATGCATTATCCTGTCCTGAGTTTTTTGCTCGCCGCAAAGACTCAAAAAGGCCTCTCTCTCCAGGGCCAGGATTTCCTTCTCCGTAACCAGCGTACCTTCCGGACAGTCGCCACCGGAAAGAATATGGGCAAGCTTACTGGCGATATGTGCATCATAGTCCGAAATAAAATTCCCATGTCTCATATTATACACGACGGAACTGCACATACCCCTGAAGTTCTCTCCCATAACGGGTATCAAGGCAGGCGCCGGTTTTTTGTAAAACCTGGAAAGACCCAGAACTACCTGTTTCGCATCCCAGAGCTGCTGATCCCTGTTCAGGCTGATGCTGTCAGTCTTCCTGATGTATCCCAGATCCACAGCCTCCACTGCACTAGTGGCAACCTTTGCCATAGCTATATTTTCGAAGGCCTTGGAATAGAAATGCTGGAGATTCAGGCCCGTCTCGATTGTGCCGTCGGGAATACCTTCGGTAAGCCGGACCAAAAGCTCCTTACATCCCCCGCCGGCCGGTATGACACCGACACCGACCTCCACAAGCCCTATGTATGTTTCTCCACATGGCTGACATTTTGCCCCGTGCATAGCGATTTCACAACCACCGCCTAAGGCCATCCCCGCGGGAGCGGTTACAACGGGCTTACCGAGATACTTCATTCTCATGTTGGCACTCTGGAATTCCTCAACTAACTTTTCCAGAACATCCCAATCCCCTTTCTGGGCACCAATAAGAACCATAAATACATTGGCACCCACAGAGAAGTTGGTGGCATGGTTACCAACAACCATTCCTGCAAAATCCTTCTCCACGATATCGCAACTGTCAAAAATCATCTGGACGATAAATTGATCCACCGAGTTCATTTTTGTGTGAAACTCAAGACAGGCAACCCCATCACCGATGTCAACAAGGCTTGCGCCAGGGTTCTGCTTCACAATCATCTTCCGGTCTTTTAGGGATGGCAGGATAATGATCTTCGGATTTTCCTTCAGTTTTACATAATTCTTTGTCTCGAAGTCATAGTAGTAAATTCCGTCATCCCGTCTTGAGTAAAATGATTCAAATCCGGCATCAAGCATGTCTTCGACCTTTTTGGGAACCTGCTTGCCCAGCTTTTTCATCACGGCGACTGCTTCCCTCACCCCTACCGCGTCCCATGTCTCAAACGGCCCCAACTGGTGGTTGTAGCCCCACTTCATGGCATTGTCGATAGCTACAACGTTGTCGCAAATCTCGGGAATACGGTTTGCAGCATAGATGAAGTTGTTGCACAGATATTCACGGGCGAGATCTGCTGCGATATCTGTCCCGTCAAATGCGGTTTTGATCATTTTAGGCACATTATCTTCTATCTTTTTCGCTATAGAGATCGAATCAAATTTCGGTTTCGTCGCAGGTACATACTCCATGGTGTTATAGTCAAGAACCAGTTTTTCCTTTTTCCCTTTATCACCTGCTGCCCGTTTGTAGAATCCCTGCTTCGTCTTATTCCCCAGCCATTTTCGTTCCATCATTGCGTTCATGACATCTGAAGGAATAAGCATATCCCGCATCTCATCATTGGGTACCGCTTCATAGAGATTTTTCATAACGTGGTGGCCTGTGTCTAATCCCACCAGGTCCAGTGTTCCAAAGATCGCCGAACTTGGCCTTCCCAGGGCCCTCGCGATAATGGCGTCGATCTCGTCGATTCTCATCTTCTTATCCACCATCAATCGGACGGCATTCGATATGTCAAATACGCCAATACGGTTTCCAACAAAATTGGGAACGTCCTTACAGATCACAACTCCTTTGCCCACCACCATATAATCCACAACTTCTTTTTTCGTCTCCCCTCCGGGAATGATCTCCAGAAGTTTCATATAACGGGGCGGATTGAAAAAATGTGTCCCCAGGAAATTCTTCTTCAATTTCGGACTGAAATTGACAGATATATCTTTAATGGGTATACCTGATGTATTCGTCGATACAATGCACTCGGCCTTTACAACCTTTTCAACCTTGGCAAAGAGCTCCTGTTTGATCTTGAGATTCTCAATGACAACCTCAATAACCCAGTCAACATCAGAAAGCCATTTCAGGTTGTCTTCAAAATTTCCGATTCTGATCATTGACGCGTTCTTCTTTGCATAGAAAGCAGCGGGTTTGGACTTCAACACAGTATCCAATCCATTCGCAGCGAATCTATTGCGCCACTCGGGACTTTTCTCCGTTAGACCCTTCGCTTTGTCAGCTTCTGAAAGCTCAAAGGGAATGATATCGAGCAGTACACTCTCGATTCCCGCATTGGTCAAATGGGCGGCTATAGATGCGCCCATAACCCCTGCTCCTAAGACCGCAGCTTTCTTAATATTGTATGACATATTTCCCCTCCTTAACTTAATAGGTAAAAGACTCATCCGCCATTTCGATAGGAACTTTTTCGCCGAATTTGATTGCTTCACACTTCGCCTTTACGGTGGAAAGAACATCTGCCGCGAAGAACTTCGCAGTTGCAATCTTGCCATAGTAAAAGGCGACATCCCGATCTTCATGGAGCAACGCACGCTTCTTTCCTTTTGAATCTTCCATGCCTTTTTCCTTGTATATGGCATTCAACTTTTCATCGGCAATGCCTGCTGCCTGCATCAGGAAATGCCCGACCACAACATCACCAAATATTTCAAGGTAAGGGGTCGCATTCAAGATAGGCATAAGAAATCCTGCGCTCTATCCTAATTGTGCAAAATGCATTGTAAGATCAATCAAGGCATTCTGGGCCTCTTCCAGATAAGCGACGTGCTTTTTGAGATCTTCAAGGGGCTTTGTTTTCATAATAGTCGTACTTATCTCGCCAAAGAGATTCATGACGTCTGTACCTTTTCGCGCTCCCAGTTTCCTGCCAACCAGATCAAGACACTGAATACCGTTTGTCCCTTCGTAGATACCGGCAATTTTACAATCACGGAAATACTGCTCCACGGGATAATCGGAGCAATAACCATATCCACCATACACATCAATGGCTGCTGAGCAGACAAGCTGGGCCTTATCTGAAGAATATGCCTTACAGACAGGTATGAGAAGTTCAACCAGTCCCTGCCATTTTTCTCGCTCCTTTTCTGTGTTTGAAATTCGTGCCAGATCCATGCAGTAGCCTGTAAAGTAGTTCAATGCTCTTATACCTTCTACATGTGCCTTCATCCATAACAGCTTTCTTCTAATATCCGGATGTTGAATGATAGGAACAGCTTTGGCATCGGGATTTTTCATCTCCCAGACGGGGACGCCCTGGATCCTCTCCTTTGCATATTGAACAGCATGTTCATAGGCTGCTGTGGCATGGCCGAGGCTTTGCATCCCCACTTCAAGCCTTGCTTCATTCATCATATGGAACATTATCCTCATGCCCTGACGTTCCTTCCCCAGAAGCGCACCAATACACTTCCCCTCGTCACCGAAATTCAATGTACAGGTAGCGGACCCCTTGATGCCCATCTTGTGCTCGACGTTGCCCGTACGTACATCGTTGAATTCGCCGAGAGTGCCGTCATTGTTTGTTAACTCTATACTTGGGAACTAAAAAGATAGATATACCTGCTGTGCCCGGAGGATCGCCTTCAATCCTGGCTAAAACCGGGTGAACAATATTCTCTGTAAGATTATGATCACCACAGGATATAAATATTTTTGTTCCTGTGATGTTGAATGTCCCATCGGGCAATCTCCTTGCCGATGTCTTCAGGGCGCCGACATCGCTTCCTGCTCCCGGTTCGGTCAGACACATGGTACCTGCCCACTTACCGGCGTACATACGGTACATATATTTGTCTTTTTGCTCATCTGTACCGTACGTCTCAATTAAGCGGGCGGCTCCATGGGTCAGTCCCGTATACATGAGAAAGGGGAAATTGGCCGCAAACATAAACTCTAAACAAGCTGTAGCAACTACTATCGGCAGCCCTTGGCCTCCCACATCGGGAGATTCCATTGAACAAAGCCACCCTGCTTCAACGTACTTCTTGAAGACATCATGGAAGCTCGCAGGCACAGAGACTTTGCCGTCTTTAAAAGTGCATCCCTCCTTGTCTCCATCCGGATACGTCGGAAGAAGTACATTCACAGCAAGCTTCTCCGCCTCGCTCTGCATCATCAACACCATTTCTTTCGAGAAATCTGCAAACTTTTCACTTTTGAACAACTTTTCAATACCGAGTTGCTCAAAGAGAACAAACTGCTGATCCCGCGTGTTAACCAGCAAATTGCTCATAAAACCCTCCCTTCCTATATATTCTAAAAATACAATCTTTAGCTAAATGTTAATGCCGATAAAAACACCCCTTATTTAGCCGCTTCTTAATCCTCTGATGAAGATCTCCAGACTTGTATTGATTGTTGACCTAATGAGTTCCTCTCTCCTGGATTCAGAACCGATAAATATGTAAAGCGAGACAATGCCGTTAAGCATACCCCAGAGTCCATTTCTGATTTGACGCACATTGAGGGAAGGTAAATATTCGCCGCTGTCTGCACCGTACCTGAATATTTTCATAAGAATCCTGAAGAGTTCCCTGTCTTTGAGAAAGAAATCCACGTAAATAGAAGATAGTTGAAATAACATGTCCGACGCCTTCCCGCCACCCTCTGATAAACCGGATACCCTTTCATGAAACTTATCAATGTCGTTTAGGAGAATTTGACTGTATATCTCATCTTTACTCTTAAAATAGAGATAGACGGCTCCTTTACTCAGTTCAGCCTTCTTTGCGATACTATCGACGGTTACAGATTTGAAGCCTTTCTCAAAAAACAATTTCCTCGCCGCCTTGAGGATAGCACTTTTTCTATTTTCTTTTTCCCGTTCCCTTCTCTTTTCAAATGCCATGACAGTGCCTTCTCTCTGCTTGAAACCAATAAAACCGACTAGTGAAAGTTTCCATAAAGCTTCAAAATTTTACATGAACTGTGGTCATTATATGACCGTTGGTCATTAATAACACTTAAGTTTAAATGGTGTCAAGAAAAAATTAAATAATTTGCCCGGGTATGAATCCGGTAGCGAGCGCATTCCCGGTAGTCTGCTGCCGGGTAAGCGACCGAATGCTCAAAGGTCTGTGTTCATGATTTCAAGATACTTCAGACAACAAAGCAAGATTGGGGTGCAACACCGGGGGAATATGCGGCCTTTGTAATATCAATAATCGGCATGGGAGGAAAAAGGTGTTTGGAAAGCCTCTTATCTACTTTTTCACAGCCTTGATTAACAGGACAGTCGATAAAGCACGGGGCATAATGATTGCGTCAAGCCAGGCGAAGACGGCATATAACCTGTTAATCCATTTGAAGAGAGATGAAAATACGACCAATTTTCTTGACCACTGCGCATTTTCTCCGCCATTTTTATGTGATCGATGAATCATGGAAAAAATGAATATTACCATGCACATGGTTATTTTCTCCAGGGGACCCAGTACTTTACGCATTAAAACAGGGTACAATCCGGCTTCTTTTAAATAATTCTCCATCTCAGCAAGCTCATAACGGCGAAAGTGTTTCACAAAACGGTCATCACAGGCAAAATAATACCGGCGATGCGGGAACGTAATGATAAAAACACCCAAGGCCTTTGTAACCCTGGCAATTTCCGCCAGGGCCTTCCTGTCATCCTCAACATGCTCCAGCACCTCCGAAGAAACCACATGGGAAAAGCTTTCAGTTCTGAAAGGCAGGTTCATAATATCAGCTACCACATACAGACCTTTCACAAGGTTTCGCTTCATGGTCTGGAGTGCAAGAATTGATAAATCAGAATACACAATGCGATCATCAGTGGTAACCACAGGTGAGATACCGCTGCCCACTTCCAAAGTTAGTTCTCGTTCCTCATTTCGTAATACCTTTTCGACAGCGCATTTCCTTAACAGATAATTGTAAAGGTAGTTCTTGAGAATGATGTACTTGTCATCCAAGAAGAAATCTTGAAAACGGTTGTTCTGAGATATATTCATCGGATGTTCGGAAATAACTTTGAGGTGATAATCTGCATTTTAGCAAGTCTGAAGCAAAGAGCGGTCAAAAGGCACTCAATGCCATATTTCAGACTCCGGTGAAAATTTATTGACGAAGCTTCGGCAAAGTACTTTGTCGGGCAACTGACTTCCGCTATGGTATGGCCGAACCAAATGATCTGGGCTAGCATCTGATTATCAAACACGAAATCATCGGAATTGATATCAAGGGGCAGTTCCTCCAGCAGATGTCTCGAAAACGCCCTGTAACCCGTATGGTATTCGGAAAGTTTTGCACCTATGAGAATATTTTCTATAAAGGTAATAAAACGGTTGGCAGCGTACCTCCAGACAGGCATCCCCCCTTTAAGGGCATAGCCTCCAAGTATCCTCGATCCCAGGACGCAGGGATACAGATCATTCCCGATCATGGATGCCATAGCCGGTATCAGCTTCGGCGTATACTGATAATCAGGATGCACCATGATGATAATATTGCCTCCCCGCT
>PDVH01000193.1_pt1 | contig 15410 bp, 19 predicted proteins | sample 1369781 | NCBI WGS metagenome assembly PDVH01 (sample SAMN07795378, study PRJNA414565) | Alkali sediment metagenome, whole genome shotgun sequencing project. | isolation source: glacial lake sediment | place: Bosnia and Herzegovina: Donje Bare Lake | collected 2016-06
TTGAGATCGGTCATGGGTATCTCGCTATAACATTGGGTGCTTGCAACCGATAAGGTTTTGACCTCCTGGGGGTACTTTATGGCATAATCAATCCCAACCACCCCGCCCTCACATTGCCCCACCAGGTAACAGGGTCCGATGCCGAGATTCTCCTTTACCAATCGCAGTTCTTCAACACTTTCGGGCCTGTATCGATCACTCTCATAAAACTCAAAAAAATCCTCTCCCCCTTCTGACTGGCCATAACCCCTGCGGTCAAACATAACTACCTTGTACCCTTCTGACACGAATGACGGATAAATTTTATTCCAGATTTTCGTGCAACCAAACCCATGGTGCATGAAAATGATTACCTCTCCTTCTCCGTGGACTTCGTAATAGATATTGAAATTATTGATTTTTACAATAGGCATGGGTTGCTCCTTGAATTTTAATTCCCATAGATCCTTACAAGGGCATGAAAAAAGATTCCAAGTAAACGATAAGGTCATTAACATCCCTTAGCACGATTTCTGGCAGTGCCCTCGAAAGCGCTTCCTTATCTTCATGCCCGGTGGTGACGGCCACGGCAATTGCCCCTGCCCTTTTTGCAGCAACGATGTCGGATTCTGTGTCTCCAACAACGATGCATTTCTCTATAGGCACATCCATTCTCTTTGCGCATTCTATAATGGCATCGGGTGCAGGCTTTCGAAGCTCCACCTCTCGTGACGTTACGATTGCGCTGATGTATCCATCTAGGCCTAGCCTCTTGAAACGTAGCCACTCATCCTCGACAGATGACGTTCTTCCCGTGGCAATACCAATCTTTATCCCCTTGTCTTCTAAGTTTTGGAACAATTCTTCCGTTCCCGGAAAGGGCCTTACCCCCTCAATCTCGACATGCTTCATAGGTAGCGTCATCTATGGGCGAGAGAAATACCCTTTGCAGGATTTCTCGCAGGCTTAAGCCCTTTGCCAAGTAATCACGCAGAATACTCCGGGGAACCGGGTCAACATTGAAATCTGCAATACCCTGATTGAATACCCCATGGTACGCCTCGAAGCTGTCAACCAGGGTGCCGTCAATATCGAATATCAAGGCTCTTATGCGATACTTCTCCATGTAAGATACCCCTTATAGCTTAATAAACTCCCTCGATTCGAGGTTTGTGGCCATGGTCCACACGGTGGCCACTGGATTGGCAACACGAAAGATCTTGATGGCCTCCCAGCCGTGGGCATCCACCAGTGGCTTTAGAAAAGGTCGCGCCTTTACAACCTCCTCTTTGATTGCCTGATCTTCAAGAAACTCTGCCGTACCGCTGATACGCACCACCTTTCCGCTGCCGTTATAGCAGAGTTCGATCCTTGGGTTCTTCACAAGCTCCCCGTACATGCCTTTCATTGTGCTGAGTTGAATCAGAATTCCCCTCTCGTCAGCCTTATACATTCCCATAGCACGGACGTGGGGTACATCACCCTCAACCGTGGCAAGGTAGCAGGTCGGGTTGGTATTTATGAAGGCCACTATTTCTTCTTTTGTCATACTTCCTCCTTATTGTCTGGTTCACTGCGGATGCTGTAATTTTCTTCATTATACCAGCAAACCCCCGGAAGAGCGAGCTTTTAAGACGTCAAGACGGAAAAAGATCGCTGGCTCTTACAGGTGTATACCGTAATCGGCCGCCTTTATATGGGGAATATGTCGAATCCTTGCGCAAACTCATTAAACCTGAGTAAAATATATGCAATTCGGGTTCGCGGAAACGGATCAAATCAAGAGAGGAGGGATATGGTGAAGTGTACGAGTGCAATACTCTCAATCGGCTGCTATATTGTCCTCAGCCTTATCGCTTTCCCGGCCCATAGCGAAGTAGCTTCCTGCCAAACAGATGACCAGGGAACGATTACGTCATGCATGGAATTCGCAAGCGGCAAATCAATTCCGGGACCTATAGAAAAGATCTGCAGCATGGGGAGCACTAAAAACGTCAAGTGGTTTAAGAACCCATGCCCAAGGGCTGGCGCCATCGGATACTGCGAGGTTCCCAGAAACGATACCATCACTCAGGTTGTATACTGTTATAAAAAACAAGGTATGCCTGACAAGCAGAAACTGGGGTTCTGCAAACAGGCCTGCAAGGGCAGATTTGCAGCGTACTGACAAGAAGCCCTCGAAAAAACTAACCAAAAAACAGTATGGTCAAGAAAAATCAAAGGCGGGATACTTCCTTATTGAATCTACATCCCTCCCTCATACTGCTACTAAAACTTCCTAAAGCTTGAGCTCCAGGTTTATCATACCCCCCCTGGTGAATCCCATCTTTTTGAGGAGGTCCCACTTCTTCCAATCCACAAAGACATATATTGTATCAACCCCCACCTTTTTAAACATGGAGTATATCTCTTTGAAAAGTAACTGAGAGACACCTTTCCCTTGCCATGCCTTTGTGACGCCAATCGTGTCGATCCAGCCCACATTTTCAGGGATTCCATACTCCCAACCGCTGGCGCTACCAAGGATAAAGCCGATCACTTTTCCATCCTTTTCGGCTGCCAGAGATGGAACACCCGATGTTTCAGACCTTTCAAGCTTTGATTCCCAGTGTTCCCTTCTTTGCTTACCCAGCAATTCGTAGTCTATTGCCGCTACTGCATCGAGATCTTTTATCCTTAATGGTCTTAAGCTCACTCCTTCCATCAAATCCATATGTTAATCCCCCTTTATAGAATACAGCGGGCATCTCCCAGCGGAGAGTCCTGGTGCTTAGATTTTTAACTCGAGGTTTATCATATCCCCTCGTTTGAATCCCATCCTGTCGAAGAACTGGAGGAGATCCCAGTCTTTCCAGTTCACAAAGACGTAGATCGTATCTACCCCGACCTTCTTGAACATACTGAACATCTCTTTGATAAGAAGACGGGCAACGCCCTTCTTCTGGTATTCCTTGGTCACTCCCAGGGTATCAATCCACGCTATGTTCTCCGGGATTCCATACTCCCAACCGCTGGCGCTACCAAGGATGAAGCCGATCACTTTTCCGCCAACTTCAGCTGCAAGTGAGGGGACGCCAGAGGTCTCTGTGCTCTCGAGCCTCGCTTCCCAGTATTCCCTTCTTTTCGAACCGAGCAGGCTGTGGTCAATTTCCGTGACCGCATCCAAGTCTTTCATAGTTAATATCCTCAGCTTAATAGGCTCCATCAGGTCCATAAGCTTATCTCCTTTGCGTTTTTATGAATGTTCCTACTTGTGAGTATAGCAAAGAACAGAGGGTTGTCAAGGAACTGGCTCTTGTGAAAGGAAGTTTTCGCAACAAAAAAGCACCGCCAAGCACATGGCGGGGCGCGTCTCAAAATCATTGAATATTGTTCTCTATCTATTTACCAGTTGTGATTTATTGCCCCGGCCTCGCACGCATATTTAATTTTCTTTCTCTACCATTTCGCAACAGCGGCAACCGGCCGATCGTTGACCAGATAGTTCTCATCTTCGCCAACCATTTTACGCTTAACGTTTCCATAAAGGCATCGATTCTTTGCCCTCAAAGGTCATAGCAGGGTAACCGGCATCCATGAGACCAAATATCTCGGCCTAATGCATTCATTAACTATTTCTTATTCGCACCCGATTTAAGAATTATTTCACATCCATCACAAAAGTGTCTGTAACAATGCAACACATGAGAAGAAATAAAAAGGGGGAAAGTTGTAAGTGAGGGATCGATGGGAGAACGGCCGGAAAGCGAGTTGAGCAGGCAAGAAAGCATTTTGTGTGGAGTGGGGCGCAGATAACCCGGGGCGATAAGAATTGTGACTTTCCCATATTATGCTTGAATCTTCAATGGAAATTGCTATAATACCACATGCGTGTCCTGGGTCTTGACGTAGGAGATAAAAAGATTGGATTATCCATGTCTGATTCTACCCGGAGTATTGCCCAGGCGCTCAAGGTCTACCGGAGAAGCACCCTGGAAAAAGATCTGAACGAACTCAAGGGGTTCGCTGAGGAGCACGGCATTGAAGAAATTGTTATCGGACTGCCCAAGGACTTAAGCGGTGCTATCGGCAAAAGAGCCACAGAAGTCATGGCCTTTGCCGAGGAGATCCGCAAACATACATCCATTAATACTGTTCTCTGGGATGAGCGTTTCAGCACAAACGAGGCGAACAGGATTTTTGAAATGGCTCAGGTAAGTCATAAGAAAAGAAAACCTTTTATCGACATGATGGCCTCGCAGATAATACTTCAGGGATACCTGGATGCTCAAAAACCAAAATAGAAACATTATCTTAACCGCTGTTTTTCTTTTTGTAATAACGCAAACACTTATCTTTGCAAGTATTCCACGGGAGAGCGATGGAGAGCAGATCAATGTGATTGTGAAGAGCGGGACAGGCCTCTGGGATATTGCAGGCAAGCTCAAGGGTGCCGATCTCATTTACTCCTCTTCTCTCTTCGTACTCTGTACCCTCCCATACAGGGGGAAACTCATTGCCGGTGAATATGCATTAAAAAAAGATATGTCTATTATTGATATTGTGCAAAAAATGGGTCGGGGAGAACGAAATATCTACACCCTGAAGATAATAGAAGGCCACAACCTTCATAATATTGCGGAGTCAACGGAAAAATCAGCGATCACAGGAAGTGAAGATTTTCTCCGTCTGGCAAAGGATCAGGGTCTTCTTCAAAGACTCAGCATCAAGGGCGATTCTCTCGAGGGCTACCTTGCCCCCGATACCTATTACTATAGTAAAGAGGTTGATGTTGATGTCTTTATCGAGGCGATTGCGAAAAAAACCTTCAAAATTTTCGCAAAAGAAGATATAAAGAAAAGGATGGAAGAACTTCATTTTGATATCCATAAAACCCTGACTCTCGCCTCAATCATAGAGAGGGAGGCAAAGCTCAAGGAAGAGAAGCCGCTAATTTCAGCAGTATTCCATAACCGGTTAAAACGGGGAATGCCCCTTGACGCGGATCCTACGGTAATATACGGAACAGGGGCCTTTAACGAGCCCATTAAAAAAATCCATCTAACCACCTATACTCCATACAATACTTACACCTTTACCGGGCTCCCCAAGGGGCCCATATGCAATCCGGACAAAAACTCCATCATGGCAGCCCTTTACCCTGCCTCAGTAGATTTTCTTTATTTTGTGTCGAAGAACGACGGTACCCATGTCTTCTCGAAGGATATGGATGAACATAACCGATTTGTAGCAATGTATCAGCGGAACAAAAACGCAAAAAAACAATAAGTTAAGGAGGAGGTTATGGCAAAAGATGTAGCAGTTATTGGTGTGGGCCAGACTTACTTTGTCAGGGGCTATGAGGGCTCCATCAGAGAGTTGGCCTTTGAGGCCTTCAGAGAGGCCATGCAGGATGCAGGCATTACGCAGAAAGATGTCGCAGCATCCATCTTCTGTTCGGCACCGGAATATGACAAGCAGAGGTCCCCCGCAGGTGTTCTTGCAGAATATCTGGGTCTTATTCCCCAACCCACGTTTTATATTGAGACTGTCTGTTCTTCCAGCAGCAGTGGCGTAAAGGTAGCATACAGCATGATCAAGGCCGGCTTACACGACCTCGTGGTCGTTCTTGGTTTCCAGAAGATGTCTGAAATTACCTCTGCCGAGTCTCAGGAAAGAATGGGACGTGGTGCCGATATCCAGTGGGAAGCCCCTTTTGGTACCATGATGCCGGCCTACTATGCGCTCTATGCCCAGGCTTACATGGCAAAGAATGGACTGACACACGACGACCTCATGAACGTGAGGCTGAAATCAGCCACCTATGGCCAGGTCAACGAAAGGGCTGTCTACCGGAAGGGTATCAAGGCAGAGGATTTTGACCCGAATAATCCCGATGCAAAGATGAAAGGCGCTGTTGCATGGCCTCTGAGGGTTGGCGATGCCTGTGCCAATGCTGACGGAGCTTCATGCATCATCCTTGCGAACGCAGAAAAAGCTAAAGCCTTCTCAAAGAAGCCTGTTTGGGTCATGGGTATCGGCGCAGCTTCCGAGGCAGTCAATATGGCAGCAAGGCCGGATTTTGCGAAAGGCCTCAGTGTCGGTTATGCTGCATCGGCCGAAGCTTACAAGATGGCAGGTATAACAGCAAAAGATGTTAAAGTGGCTGAGGTTCATGATTGTTTCACAATCGCCGAAATTATGGCTTATGAGGGTCTTGGGTTTGCGCCTATGGGAGATGGTAAACAGCTTATTCGCGAAAAGGCAACATACAAGGAAGGCAGGATTCCTGTCAACGTCGATGGCGGCCTTCTCTCCAAGGGGCATCCGATCGGTGCAACAGGCGGCTCACAGATAAGGACCATCGTCCTGCAGCTTCGCGATGAGGCTGGCCCGATGCAGGTACCCGGCAATCCGGACATCGGCCTCGTTCATAATGTCGGTGGCGTTGGCCTCTATGGCAACGTTACAATCTTTGGGAGGTGATATAATGGGATTCGAAAAATTTGGAAGAAAAAGCTTTACCGGTGTGACAAAAACAGCGAAGTTTGTTGATTTACTGACAGAAGGAAAAGTAGAAGGAACCGTTTGTAAGCAGTGCGGCGCCAAATTCTTCCCGCCAAGGGCAGACTGCGCAAGCTGTCTTTCGAAAGATATGGACTGGTTCGAGATGCCCACAAAGGGTAAACTCGAGACCTATACAATTGCTTACTATGCGCCCTTCGGTTTCGAGAAGGATTGCCCCTATACAATGGGCGTTGTTGATTTCGGCGCGCTGAAGCTTTTCGCACGGCTTGCAAACGATATCAAGCCTGAGGACGTTAAGGTCGGTATGGACGTCTCCGTCAGACCCCTCAAATACGAAGACGACCAGATGTCTTTCGAGATCATCAAAGCATAAGACAATTTAGATTAGATGTATCATAAAAAGGCTGCCGAACCGGCAGCCTTTTTACTGTCGAGGACCATCGATGCTTGGGTTGACAGGTCATTCTTTCTGCATTAGGTTCGTGTACAGTATATAAGCTCGGAAAGGATGCAAAAATGACGAAAGTGAAAACGTTTATGTCAGCTCTCAAGGTTTTTCACACAGTAAGTGAGCTAGAGTCACTCGATGAACAGGTAAACAAATTTGTCCAGGAGAATAATGTCGATAAAATCATTTCAGTAAACGATGCGTGTACAACCGACGCAAACGGGGCCACAATCGGAATTATCAGGGTTGTTGCATACAAAGAGGCAAAATCCTAGGACAAAAAATGAAGGAGGAATCATGAAGGAAAGAGTGGCAGCAGCATTGGAAAAGGTAAGACCTGCATTAAAGGCTGACGGAGGAGACGTGGAACTCGTTGATGTGACCCCCGATGGCGTTGTGAAGGTGGTTTTAAAGGGCGCGTGCGGTGGGTGCCCCATGAGCCAGATGACATTGAAGATGGGTATTGAGCGGGTGATCAAGCAGGAAGTACCTGAGGTCAAGGAAGTTATAGCCCTGTAAAGGACAAAGAAATACCATCAGCTTAGCCTATGCAATCAGGGTTCGAGGGTTCAAGGAAAACGCATTTGAACCCTCGTTTTTTTTGTTCAAAACTACGGCCTAGAAAACTCTGGGCACATGATTGGCGTGCAGACCTCTCAGTTGCGGTCCTTGCAACCTTCCCTATCTGTCGAAAAATCATCAGATTCGCATATCACCGTGTTCGGAAGTTCATCGGTATCCGCGTCAGTGATCGGATAATATTCCCAAAGAAGTTCGCCCATCCCAGTAATCGCCCCACACAAAGCATCGGTTGCCCTGCCTTCCTGAATACCCTTTGAGACCATCCCTGCAAATTTGTTCAGGGTCTCCTGGTGTATCTTGTTGTGAATTCCCCGGTCGGCAAGAACCCATACCTTCCGCTCTAAGAGAGACAGAAAAAAGAGGACTCCAGTGTGTTTTTTCGTTTTATAGAGCCCCCGCTCATAAAATGTCCTGAGTGCTCGCTCCTTCACCGACTTTTCCTTTCTTCGTCTTCCGATAAAAGCAGTCTTGAATGCAGGTTTCAGCTGAAAAAGTAACCGGGCAGGAAAGAAGAGGAGAAAGGTAAAGGGAATGAACGCCCAAACCGAGGCGTGGGACTCTTTGTATTCACTGCTCTGATCTATTACTACCGTGGCGATCTCGCCAATGGTACGTGCCTCAACCCCAATGGTGGCAACCTTTATCTGTTCCTTTTCCTCTTCAGTGAAAAATGAGTCTGCTTTTGTGTGATACTTCATTACCAGTCCCCTGAGGCACCGCCTCCTCCAAAGTCTCCGCCACCGCCACTAAAACCGCCACCTGAATCAAAATCACCACCACTGCCACCGCCTCCTGAACCTAAGTACCATCCCCCGGGAAAGAACATACCACCCCTGCCGTGCCCCATCCCTGAAAAAAGGAAGGGCAGGAAGATACCCATGACCAAGCCGAGAATGCCAAAGAGGACGAGGGTAAGGATAGAGGCCCCCGCAGTAAGGTACGCCGCGGCAGGGAGACCGATAGCCCCTGCAATACCCCCGAGGACACGAGAGAAGCTACCCATGATAAGAAGGCCAATTCCACCAAAAAGAAGAATGGTGAAAAGGGGTGAAAAAGATTTCTTCTTTTGTGGTGGAATTGCATCGTCTGCCTTGAATTCACCTTTCGTTGCATCAATCACCGCTGCGACTCCTGCTACAAAACCACCATTGAAATCGCCCCTCTTGAACCTCGGCTTGATAACAAGATCAATGATCCTCCCCGCTGTCAGGTCTGTCAATTTCCCCTCTAGGCCCCGCCCCACTTCAATCCGCATCTTACGTTCCTGACTAGCAACAATGAGGATAATTCCACTGTCCTTTCCCTTTTGACCAATCTTCCATGCCTCCGCAACCTTTATTGAAAAATCCTCTATGGGCTGACCTGCAAGGGAAGAGATTGTCAGAATCACAACCTGAGTAGAGTCTGTTCGTTCAAACTCCCTCAGTTCATTCGTCAGTTTTGATCGAATAGATGGGGACATCATGTTGGCATAATCATTGATGTAGCCCTTGAGGGCCGGGATTTCCGCGGCGGCATAAGCCGAGTGAACGAGGGACGAGGGACGAGGGACGAGGGAAACTATAACAATAAAGAGGGTCAAACAGACTGTCAAGCAAAGTGGAGACACAATACGAAGGTAGTGAAGCAGTTTCTCGTCTTTCAGCTGGCTTCTTTTCGCATGTTCGTCCATCGTCATAGTCACGCTTCGTGCGGCACGGTCGTCCATCATTTTATAGGCTGCCTTTTCCGAACTCATAACGTTTTTCTCACTTAAAACTTCACTTGCGGTCCCTTTTCCGCTCCTGCCTCAGGTACCGCCTTGTTGTATCTCGTGCGCGCCACGTTAATCCTGTTTTCAGTACCCTCCAATTGGACCTGAAGATCTCTGAAGTTCTGGTTTGCTTTTAAATCAGGGTATCGTTCAACGACAACAAGGAGCCTAGACAGGGCACTGCTCATCGATGCTTGTGCTTCCTGGAACTGGCTGAAGGCCTTAGGGTCATTTACAACATTCGCCCCGGCTTGAATACTCCCGACCTTCCCTCTTGCCTCAGTTACCGCCTGAAGTGTTTCCTTTTCATGCTTCGCATAGCCCTTCACTACCTCAACAAGGTTGGGAATAAGATCATTTCTTCTCTGATAGGTAGCCTCAACATCTCCCCAAGCAGCCTTTACCGCCTCTTCGTTCATCTGCATCGTATTGTAACCACAGCCAGACAAGCCCATTACTGCAATTATACCAATTACATAGATTAAAGCTTTTTTCATTCAATCCTCCTGTGGAATTATATTCATACTTTATATGGTGCTTATCATTATTAACACCTCCTTAGTCTGAAATAAAGGGTATAGGTCAATTCCGGGGATATCTATTGACGACACGGAAAGATGCGTGATATACCAGAAATGATAAGGCTGAGGTTGAGATCAAGGTTAAGTAAGCAAATGTATTAAGTAAAAACAAACATTGTTTCATTCTCAGTTTCACATAAATCAACTAATACAGGTTTTGCATAATGAACCCAAAAGGAGGAGACAGGTCGTGGATGAAGAAACTTTAAAGAAGAGAACCCAGGAAACTGCGAAGAAATTGTGGACAGGCGGAATCAAGATGGATCCGCCCTATCTTACGTGGAAGGAATTTGACAGGGACCTCGCGAATGATCTTTCTATGTTTATTACAGGGACTCTTTATTCGCGAACTGTTTTGACCCTCCCCGAACGGCAAATGGTTGCATGCGCTATGCTGGCAGCCCTGGGAGCAGCGGATGAATTGAAGCTTCATGTCAATGCAGCCCTCAACGTTGGCTGTGACCCGAAGAAGCTCGCTGAGGTCTTCTTTCAGTTAGCTCCCTATGGAGGGATGCCCCTCGTCAACAAAGCCCTCGAAGTCTTCAGAGAGGTTCTGAAAGGACGAGGTGAGTGGGAAAGTTTTAAGAAAACTGAAAAACCTTAGGGACGATAGACGATCATCCCGCATCGTGGGGGATTTAGAAGATTTTTTGAGGCGTCCGAGCGAAACAGTCGTCCGAGCGAACACAGAGAGCGGTCGTCCCTCGCATGGCACCAAGGCTCTCTGCGCAATGCGGAACTACATGCGTCCGATCCGTCTCGGTGTATCTGAGTCAAAGCAACTCATACGCGCGACAAACTCGGGCTCCTCTTCGGCCTGCTTTTCATCCGCCAGTCGTATTGACTCAATCATGTTTTTATTGATAGCGATAAAACCAACCGGCACATCAATTGCCCTTGTCTCTTCCACAGTGTTTACAAGAACAATGAAGGGCTTTTTATCATTGAGGACGTCGCTTACGCGGTTCATGTAGTCAGGCACGAAGAGTTCACCTGTAAAGGTTTTGCCGCCTGTCTTGAGCCTTAATTTGATGAATTGCCCTTTTTTGTCCTTTGCAATGTCCTGGAAATCTGTGAAGCAGTATTTACAGATACGTGCTTCTGTCCTGATCGTTTCTGCACAATAAGGGCATTGTTTCATGGTGTCCATGGTAACCTCCTCGCTTTCATTATTTTTATAAACCCCGTCATTTTTATCCGGTTTGGCTGTTATATTTATCGGATATTTTTTTTAGAACAAAAGCCCCTTGCCATTATGGCATCGACTTTTACTATTTTCTTGTAAGAAGAGAGTTTTTGCTGATCAAACTGATTTTTGTAGTCTTTCCCTTAGCATGGTATACCGCTTCTGGGGAGTGTTGTTTTTTATAGCGATGGCTAGGGCCTTTTTCGTCCCGATGAGTATAACAAGCTTTTTCCCCCGTGTTATTCCCGTATAAAGAAGGTTTCGCTGGAGGAGCATAAAGTGTTGCGTCAATATGGGCATGACGACAACCGGGTACTCACTTCCCTGGGACTTGTGGACAGAAATGGCATAGGCAAGGGTAAGCTCTTCGAGTTCGGGGAATTCATACGAGACTTGCCTACGATCCTTCCAATGTCGCCGTTAAAGACATCCTTATCATAGTTGTTCCTCATTTGCATGACCTTGTCCCCTACCCTTATAACCCTCCCCGCACGAACCAGTTCATCCCCGCCCGGATTCAATTCAGCCTGCAGCATGGCATTCAAATTTGCCACCCCAACCGTTCCTTTATGCATGGGGGTCAGGACCTGGATATCATTCATTGAATTATACCCGAACCGTGATGGAATCCGCTCTTTGCAGAGGCTGACAATTTCCTTCACAACTTTCTCGGGTTCTTCCACTGTAAAAAAGTAAAAATCCTTTTTGTGCCTTTCATCATTAAAAGTAACCGGCATTTGGCCGCTATTTACCCTGTGGGCATTAACGATGATCATACTCTCTTTCGTCTGTCTGAAGATTTCGTTGAGACGGACAGTAGGGAGATATTCCGAATCGATGATATCACGCAATATATTGCCGGGCCCTACTGACGGCAACTGATCTACGTCACCAACAAGGATGACCGTTGCCTTTACGGGAACTGCCTTCAGGAAGTGATACATGAGAACCGTATCAACCATAGACGCCTCATCGATAATAACCAGATCAGCCTCAAGGGGATTTGCCTCATTTTTCTTGAATATAGTCCCCCCTGGACTATATTCAAGGAGGCGGTGGATGGTCTTTGACTCATGTCCTGTTGTTTCAGTCATCCTTTTCGCTGCCCGCCCTGTTGGGGCAGCAAGGAGCACCTTTTGACCCATCTTGCTGTATAGCTTTAAGATCGCGTTGATGATGGTGGTTTTTCCCGTGCCGGGGCCACCGGTTACGACCATAGCCTTCGCATTCACTGATGACTTTACTGCGTCCACCTGCTTCTCTGAAAGTGTCATCTTCAAGGTCTTCTGCGCCCAGCTGATTGCTTCATCTACGTTTATGAGCCTCATCTGTTTGGGAAAACTGGAGATGGCATTTAACTTGCTCACAATCCCAAGTTCAGCCACGTGGAGAGGAGTCAGGTAGACGGCCCTCTTTTTGGAGTCTTGAGGTTGGAGGTTGGAGGCAGAGGCGTTCGGAGAAATAAAATCTTCGATGATGACTTTCTTCTGAGAGGCTATGCTTTCAAGGGCATAAGGGATCGTTGCCTCCTCCACATTCAGAACGTCGGCACACTTACTGACCAGGGAGTCATAGGGGTAGTAGGTGTGGCCGTCATCAGAAAGCTCATGGAGGACATGGAGGGCTCCCGCCTCAGCCCGTACGGGCGAGTCCTTTGGAATGCCAAGTTTTTCTGCTATTTTGTCTGCGGTGATAAACCCTATGCCGAAGATGTCCATAGCCAGCCTGTATGGGTTTTCCTTGACAATCTTGATGGCATTATTGCCGTAGTGCTTATAGATTTTGACTGCGTAGGCCGGGCTCACACCCTGTCCCTGGAGAAAGATCATCACATCCCGTATCTCCTTCTGCTCCTCCCATGCCTGCCGGATCATCTCTATCCGTTTCTCGCCAATGCCCTGAACCTCCTGGAGTCTCTCAATATTGTCTTCTATCACAGCAAGAGTTTCCTCTCCAAAGACTGACACGAGTCGCTTTGCCATGACAGGGCCTATGCCCTTGATCATGCCGGACCCAAGGTACCGCTCTATCCCCTTTACGCTTGCAGGAAGCACTGATTCACAGGAATGTACCCTAAACTGTTCTCCATACTTCGGGTGATGGTCCCAGTAGCCGGTAAGACGGAGTACCTCCCCGGGGGTAATAGTGAAAAGATTTCCCACTACTGTAACGAGGTCTTGCCTTCCGGGCATCTTTATTTTGGCAATGACGTAGCCGTTTTCCTCATTGGCATAGGTTATTCGCTCCACCTGGCCCTTAATCTCGACCTGCTCTACCCTACCCTTGTTCATCATTAAATAGTAGCTTAATGCATGCTTGAAAAAAAGGGTAATTTTCCCTTTAACCTGTCGTCCCTTGCCCATCGCCCGTTTTCATATTTTCCCATTGTCATTTTTCCATCCTTACGCTAAGATAAGTGGGGGAGGTTTTTCATCGTGGAGTTAGGTATCCTCGTGATAGATGATGAGGATGGGATAAGGAGGTCCCTTACAAGGATACTCAAAGAAGATGGTTACTCCGTATCAGTTGCTTCGAACGGAGAGGAGGCACTAAGCCTCGTTCGTAAGGCACCTAACAATTACGACATTGTAATCTGCGATCTCCTCATGCCCGGAATAGATGGGATTAAGACTATCGAAGAGATCAATAAGCTCCACAGGGAAGTCACGAAGATTATCCTTACCGGGTACGGTACGCTGGAATCATCAATCAAGGCCATCGAGGCTGGTGTTGACGGCTTCATTACAAAGCCCTTTGAGAACAGGGAGCTCAAGTGGAAGGTGAGGGAATGCTACCTGAGGCGAAAGATGAAGCAGTTTATATCCCCCGATATATTCAACAAGCTCCTCAAAGAGCCTACCCACCTTCTACCAAGACTGTCATTTATAACAATCCTTTTTTCAGATATTCGAGGCTTTACCCAACTCTCATCCAAGGTACCCCCTGATGAGCTTGCCTCCCTTCTTAATAATGACTACTTTCACCCTATGTGCGACATCATTATCAAGCACAGCGGGATGATTGACAAATACATAGGGGACAGCATCATGGCCCTCTTCGGGGCGCCGGTAGCAGATGAATACCATGCTGAAAACGCTGTCAATTGCGCTATTGAGATGGTAAAGGCCATGAAGGCTATCAATGGGGGCTTTGGTATGGGAATAGGGATCAGCACCGGCCATGTAGTAACAGGTATCTTCGGTTCCGTGAGCAAGAAGGAATACACTGCCCTGGGCATGCCGGTGAATATAGCTGCGCGCTTACAAAAACTGGCAGGTCCAGGCGACATTGTCATTTCAGATGCTACAAAATCGAAGCTCAGTGATTCCATCCCTTTCCAGAAATTCGGCTCCACAACCTTTGCGGCCCTATCCAGTCCCACTACTTACTTTAAATGGATGCGCCATGATCAGGTTTAACGATATCGTTGAGGAAGTCCTGAAGTACAACCCCCAGGCCGACGTTGAAATGCTCCAGAAGGCCTATATCTTCTCGGCCCAGGCCCACAAGGGTCAGGTCAGGCTTTCCGGAGAGCCATACCTGGTCCATCCTCTTGAAGTCGCTTACACCCTTACAAAAATGAATCTCGATATCCCGAGTATCGTTTCCGGTCTCCTTCATGATACCGTCGAAGACTCCTATGTGAGCAAGGAAGAGATTGAGGGTTTTTTCGGAAAAGAGATTGCCGAGCTCGTAGATGGTGTTACAAAAATCAGCAAGATCGCCCTCAAAACCTCAGAAGACTCGAGGGTTGATAATTTCAGAAAGATGATCCTTGCCATGAGCAAGGACATTAGAGTCATCCTCATCAAGCTGGCAGACCGGTACCATAATATGCTGACCCTCAATTTTCTCTCCTCTGACAAGCAGGTTGAGATTGCCCGGGAAACCCTGGAGATCTATGCCCCCCTTGCCCACAGGTTAGGGATTGAGTGGCTGAAGGGAGAGCTTGAGGATATTTCCTTTAAATATCTCAACCCAACCGAATACAGGAAAATTACCGAGAAACTTGCCAAGACAAAAAAAGATCGGGAGTCCTATATTAGCGAAGTAAAAGAACTGATAAAAGATAAGTGTGAGCAATTCAGCTTAAAGGTGGAGGTATCGGGAAGGGCAAAGAGAATCTTCAGCATCTACAAAAAGATGGTCCAGGAAGAGCTCAACATTGATGACATCTACGATCTTATCGCTTTCAGGGTAATCTTAGACAGCGTCAAGGATTGCTATCTTGCCCTTGGCATCATCCATGCCTCCTTCAAACCAATACCAGGAAAATTTACCGATTTCATTGCCCTACCCAAGGCCAATATGTATAAATCGCTCCACACAAAGGTGATAGGCCCCCGCGGGGAAAAAATCGAAATCCAAATTCGG
>PDVH01000194.1_pt1 | contig 15338 bp, 23 predicted proteins | sample 1369781 | NCBI WGS metagenome assembly PDVH01 (sample SAMN07795378, study PRJNA414565) | Alkali sediment metagenome, whole genome shotgun sequencing project. | isolation source: glacial lake sediment | place: Bosnia and Herzegovina: Donje Bare Lake | collected 2016-06
CGGTGGGTAAAAGATAAGATGTAGTTCCGAGTATTCCTTGGTTGGGATCTTCTGTTCCTTCGTTAAATAGAAACACATTTCCTTATATTCTTTGGTGGCTTTAGCTTTTGTAGCCCAGTGGGTTTTGACATTAGGCTTTAGTGGGGCTGGAGGCCAAGGGAAGGTAAGCATCAGGGTTTTCCTTATTTAAAAATATTTTGCAATACTTGAAAGACAGTGTGTACAATCTATTGTATAGTAATAAAAAAAGAGGATCTCAATGAAACATATACTTCTGCTGCTCAGTGTACTACCTGGCATCGTCCTGGCGCAACAACGCTGGGAGAACGACCCAAACAATTGGAAGAACTCCCCATACAACTGGGAGAACTCGTCCCAGAACTGGCGTAATAGCCCTTATAACTGGGAGAACAGCCAGTACAACTATAACTCTAATAACGGAATTTACAACGAGCGTGGTGATCGTATTGGCTACGAAACCAGAGGAGCTGTTCGTAACTTCTATGACAACGATGGCAACCGCAGGGGATACAGATGATTATTACCAATAAATATGGGCTTCCACAGACATTCTTGAATGTCGTAGAGCGTCCTACCTATACCAAGGGCAAAGCCCATATGTCGGTTACGGAGCTGTTAAATAGCCCACAGATCGTGCAGTTAAAGGCTAAGTACTCCGAGCAGATTGAGGTCGATGTGACGGATATGATCTGGGCTGTATTTGGTACGGCAGTCCACCATGTCTTGGAACAGGGCAAAGATCCTAATCATATCGTAGAGCAAAGACTTCATTCCGAAATAGACGGCTGGCATATCTCAGGGGCGATTGACCTTCAGATCGTCCACGAGGATGGCATCGAGGTTAATGACTACAAGACTGTCGGAGCATGGGCGGTCATGAATGAGAAGAAGGAATGGGAGCAACAGCTCAATATCTATGCATGGTTGGTAGAGACTGTCAAAAAGACTCCTGTAAATAAGCTCAAGATTATTGCCATCATCAGGGACTGGAGTGCTAGGGATGCTGAGACTCGGGAAGGATATCCTGAGAAGCAGGTAGCCACCTTGGACATCAAGCTCTGGTCGATGGAAGAGCGGGAAGCCTTTATCAAGGAGCGTATCCACCTCCATAGCGAAGCCCTGTTTGCGAATGACACTAATGAAGACCTACCCCCCTGTACCCCAGAGGAGTGCTGGGAGAAGCCTACGACTTATGCGGTAAAGAAAGAAGGTGGTGTCCGTGCGAAGTCCGTCCATACCACGAAAGAGGAGGCGGAATCGGCATTAGAAAGTACTGGCAAGGGATATTTTTTAGAAGTCCGTGCTGGTGAAAGAACTCGCTGTGCCAAGTTCTGTCAGGTTGCCCCGTGGTGCAAGCAGTACAAAGACTATTTGGAAGAGAAATGAAATATGGTCAATGGATGGTGGTAGTAAAACACGCTGAAGACCCATCTTTGGTTGGCAGACTGGTAGTTGTTGTTGCACCTAGGTGGTGGCATCCTGAGTCTAAAGATGTTGATGTTCAAATAAATGATAGCAGTACTACTTTTATTCACGAAGACGGGTTAAGACCAGTAAGACTAAGCAAGGAAGTAAGAAAAGAAATGATTGATTTATACGATGTTAGTTATTTATATAAAAAGGCACAAAAGAAATGATTGCTTGCCTTGAATATGAAAGGGGGTATTCCTGTCATAGAAGGTGCAAAGATGCTACGCCATCAATCAGACTACATTGCCCAATTAGAAAAGGGTTTGGAGTCTAGCATAGCGATGAATAAGTCACAAGCAGAACGATTTGCGGAGCTGGAAAGAAAGCATAAAGAAGAGTTTGACTACGCTGAAAAACTATTGAAGGAGAGAGATAAATGATAGACGCTAAGTACTACAACAATGGCAAGATCAAGATTGGATCTGAGCATTACCTTAATCCGTTACGGAAAAAATACATCGAAGAAGATCCCGATATGTTGGAGATACAGAAGTATTTAATTAATGATCCTGTACTTTTGAACCGCCAGTATTGGACAGAGAAGACTTTGTTGTTTGTCAGTTGTTTTGTTTTATTAATCGTTTGTTTGAGGGGGATGAAATGAGTGCAAACGATACACAGGTTGGTGGCAATCATTATGCCAGGCAAGGCATTCAGACTTGGGACTATATTGCGGCCAATGAAATTGGTTATTTTGAAGGAAATGTAATTAAGTATGTATCACGATGGAAGCAAAAGGGCGGCATAGAGGATCTACGGAAAGCACAGCACTACCTTAGTAAGTTGATTGAATTAAACATAAAGGAATAGCATGAAAACAAGCGAAGCTCAAAGGAGAGCAAATAATAAATATAGAGAAGCAAATAAAGAAAAATTAAACGAACTTGCAAGAAAAAAACGTGCTGAATATCGTGCCTTAAATCCTATTCAAAAGAAAGTAAAAAAGTTTCAAACTTTGGAGGAAAAAAATTTATGGAGAAGAGCCAATAGAGACCCCATAAAAGAGGCAGAAAGATTAAGAAAATGGCGGTACGGTTATGGTCGAAAAGCCTATCTTGAAAGCAAAAAAAATTATGTAAAAAACAATAGAGATGTTGTTAATGAATATCAAAGAAAGGTTTATGCCAGAAATGTTTTCAAAGGTTTAGATGTTCCAAAAGAATTGATAGAGGCAAAGTATTTACAACTGATGATTGAAAGAGAGGTGAAGAATGAAAAACGTATCTGAATTAAGAAATGAATTATCTGGTGTATTCCAGAGTCTGAAGAATGGCGACATGGAGCATAAGGTGGCTTCACAGTTAGCCAATTTAGCAGGGAAAATGATTAGTTCCGCTAAAGCTCAACTTGATTATTACAATGCCCAAAAGAAAACACCCAAGATTCCATTTTTAGATAAATAAGGAGAAAATATGGAAACATCACAAGAATTAACATTGAAATTTATGGTGGCGTTAGCATCAAACTCATCATATGCCGACCCTCAGAAAGATATATCTGAAGAGTCTTGGAAGATTTACACAATGGCAAAAACCTTAACCCACCTTTATTTAGAGAAAATAGCATGAGCGTATATAAAAAGCTACAAGAAGCACGAGTGATGCTTCATCACACCCAATTGAATAAGTCGGGGAAGAATAAATTTGCTAACTTCAATTACTTTGAGTTGGGGGACTTTATTCCACAAGTAACCAACATCTTTAATAAGGTTGGTTTGTGTGGGATCGTATCCTTTACCAGCGATACGGCTTACTTGACTGTTCATGAGGTAGACGGAGATGGCTTTGTTACCTTTACCTCTCCATTGGTTTATGCCAGCGTAGAGAAGACGCAGCCTATCCAAAATTTGGGCAGTACACATACGTATTTGCGTAGGTATCTCTGGCTGATGGCTATGGAAATTACAGAAAATGATGTTGTTGATTCTGTTGAACCCAAAGCACCAGTTCAGGTTGAGCCACCAAAGAAGACAGAACCAAAGGTTGAGAAACCAAAGCCAACTACTGGCCCATGGCAAATCTCCTTGGCTGACAACGAGGATATTGGTGCGTGGATGGATACCCTTGGAGCTGGGTGCGATGCCCTTCTTGCGGTAGCTACCAGCGTGGACGATGTGGCAACAATCTTCAAGACCAATCGCTCTGTCTTTGACAAGGCAAAAGCTCTGGACGATGTCGCTTACTCCAAGCTCATGGAAAAGTTTTCAGCAACCAAAAAATTATTAACTAAGGCATAACATGGAATATTTAAACAAAGGTGGTTTGTTCGTATCGTCTGTCCGTAAGACAGAAAAGTCTCCTGATTACTTTGGATCTGTAAAGGTTGATCGTGCTTACCTCAAGTTCCTGATGGAACAGCATGATGAGGACGGGGTGGAGATTAAGATCTCTGGCTGGAAGCGTGAGTCCAAGACTGGTAGTCGGTTTATCTCTTTAGCCATAGATACCTATGTCAAGAAAGAAGAAGCCAAGCCAGTCTCCAACGAGAAGGATGAGTGGGAAATCTAATGGAAACCAGTCAATTTGAAGCTAAGAAAATAGCCTTGAAGCAGACAAAGGATGGTCATGTGTTGAATCTGGCCATCCATCCAGACGAGATCCCAGAGGAGATTCTTCGGGACTTTGTGGGAGCTAGGTATATGGTGGTAATGGTTCGCCTAGCCGATACCGAAGTTCCTATGGTTCGGGCTGAGGAATACGCTGGTGCCAGGCTAGTCAAACAGGCTGGGATGCTGTGCCGTGAGCAGACTTTTTGGGATTTCTTACACGACCAAGGATATATCTTTGAGCGTAAAGAAGAAGTGGCAGTAGATTGGTTATGTAGTTACCTAAATGTTGCGTCCAGAGCTGAACTTAAAACGAATGAAAAGGCGCAATATCTTTTTAAACAAATAAATGCAGAGTATAAAAAATGGAAAAACTAGTCCCCTATTCACTTTACCTCCCAGAGGCACACATTAAAAAGCTGAAGTCTATGGCAAAAAGCCGTAAGGCATCTAGCTTTATTCGGGATGCTTTGATTATGGCTTTGGATAAGACTGATGAGTATTCCAGTGGTTATAACAAGGGTCTCAAAGATGCCTGTGAAATCATCAAAGACAATCCCGAGGCTGGTTTAATTGCCGTCCGTGGGAGGACTTTGAATGACATCCTTGTTAAACAGATTGAGATACTAAGGCACGAACCAAAATGCCAAAAATGAACCAAGAAACCGTCCTTGATTTAGTACGGGAGATAGAAAAAGTTATGGTAGAGGAACAGGCTGAGTATGTGAATTCCTTTGCTGCTGCCTTATATGTAGCGTGTGTATCGGCTAACAGTCTAGGAATGACTAAAGAAACCTTCTTGGCTAACTGTGAAACCTTATTCGACCATGATAAAAAAGAACAAATGAAGGAACTTCAATGAACGACCAAGACAGAAGAGATTGTTTTGCCTTTATGTTAACCGTTGGGTTTGCCATGAAGGGCGAGATAAACCCCAAAGCAATATGGGAGATGGCAGATATGCTTGTTGAAGCCCGTAATGCACCCCCAGAGGAGGGGATTGTAGCTATTAAAAGGAAAACTAGGAAATGAAAGAACCGATTCCATTTGCAGGATATGTTGATATTGGCGAAGACACAAAGAAGTATTGTTCGTCTTGCATGAACTATAAGTCTTTTGAGATGGGCAAGATCGTCCAGACTGCCAATAGAAACATTAAACGCTTTAAGTGTTTTGACTGTTTAGCAAAAGCCAGTGTTCGCAGATACGCCAAGGAGAGTAAATGAACCCTACCTACATTAGTAAGTCAATGGATGGCATGATGGCTAAAGCCAACGATTGCTTTCCGATTGGGCCTAAGGCGTCCTCTAAACGCACATGGATACAGGATAAAGAGCTGTATCTAGGGGATATTAGTGGCATGGAGCGCATCCTTACCCCAGTCATTATTGATACCGATATGCACAAAAATGTGTATCTCATGGATGCGGTCACTGGGACTCTTTATAAACCTAAAGGGGGCAAATGCCTGACTTCTGACAGGCTTCATCTAAAGCGGTTTGCTAAACCCGATAACTTAGCCGACAGGCTTATGAAGGTGAAAGGTGAGCAATTAGGCGGAGAAGAATAATGAGAGAGCCAACTCAACGCTTTTGGGATGCCATGATTATTAAATGCTGGCAAGACTTTAGTGACTGCCAAAAATTAAACGATTGGTGCTATGCAGAGTTTGGTGCGTATCCTGATAGGTTAGGATTGAAGCGCACAAAGAATTGCTATGGTCGTAGGGGGCAAGGTGTTCGTGTTTGGGTAGCAGATTATATGCCCATACTGAGTGCTAAATTATTTGCCCTACCTAAAGAACGACACATAGAAATATTAGATTGGTTGGCTAACAGTAACACTGATTCAGTAACATCAAAAGGATCGAAGTCAAAAAAGTATTACCATGAGGCTAGAAATGCAGCTAGAGCCGCAGATAAAAAAGCGGTACAAAAAACTTGGTCGGACAATTTAGAGAAGACTCTTAATCGTAACAATCGATGGACAGTGGTTAAATGATTCATTACCACGGGCTTCCTATAACCCCAGCTACTGTGGCTAGTTACGCAGTGCAGGCTGGTCATGCGTTTGTATCTTATGCCCACTCTGACCAAGTAGGAACAGCCATAGAGGTTAGCCAATCTTTTGCCATAGACAATGGTGCTTTTAGTGCCTGGAAATTAGGCAAACCAGTCAAAGATTGGACGGATTTCTACGATTGGGCATTAAATTTAAAAAAAATACCATCGTGTGATTTTGCGGTAATTCCCGATGTTATTGACGGAACCGAAGCGGACAACGATGCGTTACTAAAAGACTGCCCATTACCGCATTGGTTTGGCTCTCCTGTCTGGCATATGCACGAATCATTGGAAAGGCTAGAGCAATTAGCTAACAACTATGTTCGGGTCTGTATTGGTAGCTCAGGTGAATATGCAACCGTTGGCACTAATGCTTGGTGGTCTAGGATGGGGTCAGCCATGCGAGTTCTTTGCGATGATATGGGCAGACCAATTTGTAAGCTACACGGACTAAGGATGCTAGATCCTGCCATCTTTACCAAGTTTCCATTTAGTTCTACTGACAGTACCAATATTGGCAGGAATGTTGGCATTGATCAAAAATGGAAAAATGGTAACTATCCACCTCCAACCAAAGAAGTAAGGGCGCAAGTCATGAGAGCAAGAATAGAATCCCATAATGCACCGGCCAGATGGAACTTTATGCAAGTAGAACAGGATGGTTTATTTTGAAATTAACGCAAACTTTTTTCTTTGATGCAGCGCACACATTAGACAGGAATGTAAATGTGTTTGACCGCATAAAGTCTAAAAATATACATGGACATACCTATCACGCAAGCATTTCTATTGAAGGTGAGCCGAATGAATACGGCATGGTTCAGGACTTTGACAACTTACAACACGCTGTCAACGCTATCCGTTATGCTTTAGATCATGAGTTTTTAGACAATATTCCAGAACTTGGTAATCCGACCTTGGAAAACCTTTGTTTGTTGATTGCCAAAAGATTAAACAAAATTAATGGGCTTTGTGAGGTAACGGTAGAACGAAAAGCTTTGGGTGACAAGTGTACTTACACATTAGAAAGGGGAAGCAAATGACTACTTGGACTACGGAAGACAGAGAGAACTCCTCTCCCCCACATATAGTGGATAGCGGAGCTAGTGTTAAAACATTGGCAGATTTCATTGCCCAAGAGAATCGTGTGGAAATATTAAAAGAACATATGCACCGTCTATATGATGAAATCAATAGGCTTCGGGGCGAGAATGACAGACTAAGGCGAGATGTAGAAAACTTGATGGACGGAAGATGCTAGAACTAATTCAAACCATGTTAGTCGTATTTGGGATTGGCATCGCTCTGGCGTTGGCTTTATTTTTACTGGTTTACTTAATGCTTAGGTTCTTAAATCTCAAATGAAATACTGGCGAAACCAAAAACAGAAGTTCTACGACAACATGGCTTTGTTTATAGACTGTGCCTACCTTGCCATCTCTATTATCGGCATCATCCTGTGCATCATTATTACCCTTAAATTGGTCTTTTAATGTACCGCAACCAACGACTTTTAGAGGTAGTCCGTAACTCTCCGTGCCAGAACTGTGGCACTCAGAACGGCACAATCTGCGCGGCTCACTCCAACCAGCTCCGTGACGGAAAAGGGAGATCCCTCAAGGCTCACGATTTTAGGATAGCGGCTTTATGTTTTCGCTGTCATTCCAATCTGGATCAGGGCTACCAGATGAGTAAAGAAGAGCGTACAGAGTTTTGGGAAGAAGCCCACCGCAAGACAATTGCCTGGCTATTTGAGAACGACCACTTAGTCGTCAAGTAACTACTTAGACTTACGAATATCTTCCATCTGTCTGGCGATGTCCGACATCAGGATCTTGATGCGGTTCATCTCAGCCCGCTTGTCATCGGTGCTAATGTCTTTACTATTCTCAATGATACGGCTTTGTTTGCGTAACTCAGCCAACTGTTTGGTGGCTTTGTCATAAACTTTGGATAGGGCAATCTTATCGCCCTTCTCTTCCATAATCTTGGTGACTTTCTCCATATCGCCCAGCTCGGCATAGTGACGCATATCCGCTAGGGCAGACTGTAGCTTGGCGTTATTCTCGTAGAACTGAGTCATATACTTGGATTGGGTCTCTGGCTCGGTTTTAATGAATCCCATAGCCAAGGTATCAATCACAGGCTTACGAACCCGTGTACCCTCTGTAAATGGCTCCATAGCTAGATCTGTAGTAGAGGCGATGGTTGCACCCATCCAGCCTAAGTACGCTTTGATAAAGTAATCCATCTGGATTGGGGAGATACCCTGTGCATCTGGGTTAAATGTCAAGACTTTGGCGGCTCCCTCAGAGACTCCTCCTAGAGCAACAGCTACACCGCTAGTCTTATTGGTCATCCGCTCTTGCTTGGAAAGTCTTTCCATACCAGCAGACTCAATAGGCGCTCCAGTGAAGCTGTCCTTATTGGCGTAGATGTCAATCAACGGCTTAATCATCTGTGGCATTGGGTTCAAGGAGAAGGTATCCATCAGGATGTGGTTCAGACGCTCGGCAAAGACCTTACCTTCCACGCCCTGATCTGCCAACTGTTCGTAGGTTCTCTCGGCAATCGTACCCAAAGCACCAATCTCAAATGGTTTAGGAATACGGAATGCCACATCGCCAATCTTGAACCACCAGAAGTTATCTCGATCCCAGCCTTCCCGTCTTTGGAAGTCTTCATCGTCCTTGTAGATTCCATACAGGAGAACAGATGCCAGCATAATTGCGCTGGACATCGTCATAAAGCGTTGGGCCTTTTGCTTGTCAGATGCGCTGGTTTCTTTACCAGTGGTAGCGTTATAAATTAAACGATAGGTTGGGGTAATACCGTCTCTTCCAAGTTTATAAAGACCTTGTAAGCGGGCGTTAAAGAACGGAACCACGGAAGCAATAACCTTGACAGTACGGAACTGCCCTTGCATTGAGAAGTCCATTAGGTCTCTGGCTGCAAAAGATGCCTCTAAATGGGACTTACCGCTATCCCGTAGCTTCTTATACAACGCTAGGCGGTTGGCGTTCTCAAACTTATTACCTAATTCGTTATAAGAATTTAAGATATCTTGGAGCTTACCTTTAATCTTCTCTGGGGTATCAAGGATTGTGGACTCTTTGATTCCCTTGTCAATTAAACGTTTGATTAACTTAGCCTGATCGCCTTCGTGGGCAGTCCCCATCTCAAAAATACCGCCACCAGCCAATGCTGCCATGAAGGTTGGATCGCCTTTTTTAGACATCCGTAAACCGTTATAGACATTCTCAAACATATTCGGGCCTAGCTCAGATACCGCGGCAGAGGACATTGAATCACGAATTAAGTTGCGGATCTTATAGGCTGGAGAAAGGGTAACACCATACCGCAAGGCATTCGTAAAGCCCTTGGCAATATCCAAAAACGCACTCTTTGGACCAAGATAGGAGATGGTCGAGATAGCGTCTACGAGATCTGGATCTGATAGGGTAAAGTGAACAGTCTTACCGTTCTCCATGAACTTAATGGTATTGGCTGGATACTTACCATCCATAGGCTTGGATCGTTCCGCGGCTCCCATCGACTCAGCATCGTTAATGGTTTGAATGGTTGCTTGATTTTTCATGGAGGCTGACAGGATGTGCGACCAATTGAGAAGCACATTCTCCATTAGGTCGTTTGTCTTCTTCGGGCCACCTTTGAGAGCCTTTGAGAAGTACTGACCAGTGAGTTTGGAGGAGGCGTTTACGGCATCAACACTGCCATCTTCCATTTCTTTATAGAAAGGAATGTAATAGATGTCGTTGGAGAATCGCTGATAAGCGGCTCGGTCAATTAATCCAGATTCAAAAGCCACATCCAGAACAGACTTGTTGAGTTCGTTCTCTTCTTTTAAAGCCTGCTCATAAATTGCTTTTCTAGATTTGCCGTTCAGGGTTCCTTGGGTCAGCTTATTACGTCCATTAACGAGATCTTCATCAAAAGACCGCTTGTCAGCAGACATCTGGGCATCACGGTTTAGGGCTTTCCAGGCTTGATACTGATCGACCTCAGTTCCTAAAGGCTCTAGGATTTCCATGAGACCTTTGGTATTGGCACGGATATCTAACGCTCCGTCTTTGAGATAAACCTGACCATGCTCTAAGAGACCCTGTAGACCGCCATCGATGGACTTCGATAGACGAGCCATCATATAGCCTTCGGTTGAATACTTTTTGATTGCTCGGAACTCGTCAAAGACTCCCGTAATAAAACGCTCAAAGAAGTTATCTTTTAAGGACTCAAACTTCTGACCTACAGTCGCTTTCTCTTGGGTGAACTGCTTGCGTACAGCTTCGGCATACGCTTCGTCCACGCCCTCAAAAGACGCCTTCATTGTGGATCTGCTAAATAATGGCTGTTGGTCTTCTTCGGTTGGCGGTTTAATTTGATTGCTACGAACAGCATCTTTGCTGGTTATGTAGTCCATGTAGGCTTTGAATGTTTCATTAGGCATATAGCCTTTGTTCTTCAAAACGCTAAATATCTTACGCAAACCATTGGCAATCTTAGAGAAGAACTTTTCTACAACAGTAAGCGGTTTTTCTGAGGTGGTAGCCCATCGAGCTACTTGATCTGCATACCACTCACTAAAGCTTGTCCAGTAAGCAGCATAGTTGTCTAACTCTTCTGCCTTTAAATCTTCTCTAGATATTTTGGTTGTTTCTGCTGTTTTTTTGGCTCTTAACGAGTTTAATAAGTCACGAGCGCTTTTACCTTTTTGCGAGGCAAGCCATTTCATATGCTCGTCTTTTAGCTGTTTTTTGATTTCAGGAGAAGCGTTGTTATAAACCTCAGCCTGATGAGCGTGACCCATTTCATGTGCCAATGTCTCCAGCATCTTGCTAATGCTGGTAGATTTTTTAAATAGAATATACCGATCCCCATTAGACAATAGCTGGGTAATGCCATTCTCATTCTTGTTGTAGGTGGCATCCTGAATGCGTCTATATGGGCCGGTAAAGTTGTCTCGATTAGCAATTGCATCTTCTGTGGTGCTGACATAAAGGTTACCCTTTAAGCCAAACAGCTTCTTCCACTCTGAAATAACGCCAGCCATCTTTGCATCAATATCTTTTGATACGGCAAGACCATCTTGATTAAACTGAATGAACGAGCTTTCTTTATGTTTCTTGGCTGCCTCCGCTTCAATGTCTTTCTTTGCCTTACGAAGCACTTTCATGTCGGCTTCGTTAATCCATGTGCCATTAAAATTATCTACATCGACTATGGCTCGTGTCTTTCCTTTGGTTGGCATATAAACAGGGTCTCCTGTTAATACACTAAACCCACGAATCAAGGCAATGTCACCGTCTTGGAAAACAACTTCGCCACCCTTAACACCTTTTGCCAAGTCCTCAGCGTCCTTCTTTTGCTCCATTGTGGCTTTAGAAGCCTGTGGATCCTCGCCAGATAATTTGATGGATTGGGTAGTAGCTTGGTAATCAGCTTTAAAAGTTATTTGATTTTTATCAAAAACAACAACTTCTTCAACCCTACCGTTTTGATCACCAATTTCAGAAATAATTCCATCGAACCCAGCATCTTTTAATTTCTGTACTCTTTCATCTGACAAAGAAAATGGTAAATCGGGACCCCATTTTGCTCTTTGCTCTTCATAATTAAACTCATCGATATAAAGAGGATTTTCCATCTTTATATAAGCTGGAATAGTGTAAGAGCCTTCTTTTCCGACTGGAGCGTTATGCGCGGCTTGTAATTGATTGGGGTCTGATCCAAACCAAATTGCTTTACCGCTTCCAGTTCCTTCTGGGCCACCTGGAATTAGTTCTTTTATCTGTTTTCCATTTTCATCTAATGCTCTAGTCGTATGGTAAAAAACAATTGGCTTGCCATTCTTATCCGCAATGTAACCATCTTTTGATGTAGTAAATTCAGTAGAGAAATATTGTTTATTTTCTTCTTTTTTTGAAGTAGGAGTCTCTTCACCACGGAACTCTTCTGCAATAGTCTCTTCTGGGGCGCCTTTGAGCTTATTCTCTAAGTAATCAATGTTGTTTTGAATGGACTCCAAATCCCTAATGACACGAATGTTTTGGGGCGTTGGTACGAATCCACCATCAACCGATGTGCGGATTAGTTCTCTAAAGTCACTAACACCACCATCTACGCTATTTAGATCTACATCGGCTGCCGTCAGGATGTTTTGCTCAATAGCAATCCGTATTAAGTCATCAAGGAACATCCCGCCTTTGCGGAATAGACGATTAGGAATCCGCTTATCAATACCAATGTCAGCCCTCTCGGACGGATCAATTCCAAAGCCCATAAGCCATTTCTTAAACTCATCTGGCTCTTTTTCAAGTTGTTCTTTGCGCTTATACAGCTCTAGTATTTCTACCTGATCTGGGTTTGGATTGACCAAAACATTCTCGGTTAGCTCCCTTTCGCCATCCTTGTACTTGGCAAAGCGTTTCTTACCTCGTTGAACAATGTTGCCATACTTAGTCTGGACATTACCCTCTGGATCAATGAACACAAACTGCTCTTGACCTTCCGCCTTGCCCTCTACTTCTACAGGTGGATTGAGGATATCGTAGATATATTGGGGGGTAAGGAACTCAGCACGGTTTAGGTAAGTGTCAATGTTGTCTTTAACACGCTGGCTCTTAGACTGATCCTTAAATGCCATCAACTTGGCACGGACTCGGTCTGCATTCTCTGGGACGGATAAGTCGGCATTAAGTACTTCTGGATCTTGATAAATTGTGGCTACTGGGTTAATGCCCAAGCCTTTTAAGACCTCGGAAGAAACAATCTTATTAAACGCAGATAAGGCGGCTTTATCTACATCTTTAGACTGTAGGAACTTGTCATATTCATCGTAAATCTTCTTGATCTCTGGGCGGTCTCTAAAGCCCTTAATCATGCGGTCACGAAGAGCCTGAGCATCTGCCTCTGGAGTGGTCGTAGCCTCAGTAATTTCGGTAGGTGTTTCCGATACAGGCAGAGGTTGGAACTCGGGTCTGGCTAGGTAGTCTTCAATATTCTTACGAATCGTAGGATTGGCTTTAGGATACTTTTTCAAGTAGTCCTGAAGGGCTTCCTTAACCTTGGCTGCTTCTTGTGGGTTAGCAATGTCTGCACCCAAGACATCCTTGTTTTTGTAAAGATTAGCCTTGGGGGAGATCCCAAATGAACGAATGCGGTCGGCATCAAAGGTACGGTCTTTAATCTGCTCTGGGCTGGCAATCCCATATTTCTCTCTAAAACCCTCTTCAGACAACTCTGAGGTAGCGGTGGGGGCACCCTCTACGGTGGGGTCATAGCCAATTGCCAGATTAACATTCTGAGGCTGGAGGGTTTCTGCTGCTCTACGCTTGGCTTCATCTAATTGGGCTTTGGCTCTCTCTAGTTCGGCTGCGTTAGCTTTATTCACAAAGCTGGCTGGGAGACCAAATAAAGCACCACCAATCGCTCCAAGACCAGCGGCTGCGCCTACCCCCTTAAGAAGGTCGGTTTCGGGTGCTACTTGTTGTAATTGGATATTTGAGGCTAACTGACCGCCACCCTCTTCTACTGCTTCGCTGAGAGTCTCGCCTAGTGTTCCACGGATAATCCCTGCTTTGGGGACTCCAGCCATACCTTTGGTTAAGGCTCTCTCAATCGTGGCTCCAGCGCCAAACGATGTACCTAGGGTCAACGCACCCGCTTGGATGGCTGCGGTACGACCGCTAGATAAAGCTTCTTTCATGGCGGTGTCTTGATCGACACCTTGGCTAATTAACTCGTTATAGACATTCTCAAAGGTGTTGGTTCCAATGTCAGCACCTTGCATAATTGCACCAGTACCAACAGCTCCCCTAACTCCAGCCTTTGCCAACGCAGGCTTCATGGCTTCTTCGGTAGTGTTTACCATTAAGGCTTTAACCACACCCTTAGTCAGCAAACCACCACCCATCGTACCGATTAGATTGGGTACTTGCTCAAAAATAAAAGAGCCTAATAACGCTGGGTCTTTAAGAGTCTGCCCAATAGCAGTGCCAGCTTCATCTAATAAGCCTTCGGCTTGGGAAATCTTTTGACTTCTAAGGGCTTCTTTAGCTCTTAATACAGGGGATTTTGCCTCTTCAGATATTTGCTGAAGTCTTCTACCAGCGCCTTGAAGACCTGTAGTTTCGTCTATATTTCCAGTCACAAGACCTGCAACCTGTCCTGGAATCTGTAGTAACGATCCAACCCCAGAACCAAAACTAGCCGCTACATCTTTAGCCGTCTCGCCAAGAGTTCTTTTCTCTCCTAGAGCTAACTCAGGATACGCTTTTAATATTTGTGCTTTAGCCGCAGATGGATCTAAATCATCTGGAATGTCACCAACTATCGTACCATCTGGTAACTGAATTTCGTAAGGCATTGATTACCTTGGTTGGATAGATGAGAAGCTAATTCTATTGGGTTGTTGTGCAGCACTTGTTGCCATACCAGCATTTCTTAGAAGTCTTTGATATAGAGGATTAGTTCTCTTTTCAAGCTCATATGCTTCTTCTTGTTTTGCAGTTTTAGGCGTCCCTTCCATAAAAATTCCTTTACGTATTTTTTCATCATACGCCCTTAAATCATCCATAGCACGACTTTCCTCTATAGCTTGTTGAGCCATATTTTTGCGTTTGTTTTCTTCGCTGTAATATAAAGCCCGAATATCACCAGTGCTTAGATTGCTGAGTTCAGCTGCTCTTCTAGCCTTCGATGCAGCCAATGCCTCCACGCCCTTCGCTCCGCCAGTACCGATATTTGTAAAGGCGTATGGAGATGTTCCGCCAAGCATTCCTAGACCAGCGGCCAATAAAGCTAAATTACGATCTTCGGCTGCACTCTTTTTAATAGCTTCTCTTTCTGCTTTTCTGTCCGCCATAATCTCAGCAAAGATATCTCGCTCTACTTCTTTGGGCGCACGATTAAACCTTTCCTGTTCTTGGGCAGTCAATACGGGCGCGGCTGGTGCAGGAGCCTCTTTCTTAGCAGTCTCGGTTTTTTTAAATGGCTTACCATATCCACTAAAGAGTTTTTCTTTAGACATCGGATCTTCGGTATAGTAATCAATTTCTGGGCGAGGAACAAAATTTTCATCAGGAGGCAGATCATCAAAACCGCCCATAGTGCTACCGCCATATTGGAAGTGCTTAACCTCGCCACCAGACGCTAAACCAACCATGTAGTTTCTAGTCTCTCGTGGGAGGTTTCCTAGACCACCTTCGGATCTTAATGCG
>PDVH01000195.1_pt1 | contig 15244 bp, 14 predicted proteins | sample 1369781 | NCBI WGS metagenome assembly PDVH01 (sample SAMN07795378, study PRJNA414565) | Alkali sediment metagenome, whole genome shotgun sequencing project. | isolation source: glacial lake sediment | place: Bosnia and Herzegovina: Donje Bare Lake | collected 2016-06
CCTTGCTTGCTTCCTGTGCCTGGCCCATTGCTTTCCAGTTGGTAAACAAATGAGTGAAAAACGATGAAAGAAACACAACAATGACTCCAGCAAGTACTATGGTGAGCAACGGGTTTGCTCCCCCGAACCCGATGAGAGGTGCAAACGCGGAATTTAGTGAGAGTGCGATCATGTTTCTAATATTTGCATCACCAAAGATTAAAATCATGACAAAGAGAAGGAGCATGAGAAGAAGCATTTGTCCCGCCTGTGCGATATCATCTAGTTTTCTCATCGTATCACAGGCTCAGCTTCTTTTACTGCAGCATCGAGTGCATTGTCATGGTTGAACACGATTTTCACGGTCGCGCCGGTGAGTGTGGCGTATGCCATTGCTGCTGCCCGGTTTATCATCTGATGCTCCGCGATTTTTTCAACAGAATCAGGATCTCGGTTCCGTGTCGTATCTTTTGCCCGTCTGTTGAAGATTTCTTGTGGATCTGCTTCAACAATGACGATAGCGGTCGGGTTTAATTTCCGTAACACCCATTCTGGTAACCCTGGCATGTATCCTTTCGGTGTTTTCACGGTACAATGGGTGTCGAGGATGACGTTCTTCATTTTACCGACTTTCTCAGCGGTTTTTATCTGAAGTTGTTTCTGCTGGTCTAGGGTAAGTTTTCTCATCTCATCGCGATCTTTCACTAGTCCAAGTTCTTTTGCGATATCGATCATGACGGTCCCGAAGGTGACGAATTGGATGTCCATTCCTTCCGCTGCTTTCTGCATCACCGTGGTTTTCCCCACCCCGGGTATCCCGGTCACGACAATGACTCCCATGGTCTTCCTCACTATTCTGCTCCGAAGAATCCTCTCAGAATCGGATGCATTTCCATAGCTTGTTCTTTAGCAATCTGCTCATACATTTGAATCATGATACCGACAGTCAGTAGCACCCCCGTACCACTCGCGTTTCCTATAGTACCAACTGCGTCAGCACACGCTGCCAGGGCACCGACCGCGGCACCACCAATCACGGTCACAACCGGGATGTATCGTTCGAGTACTCTGCCTAAGACCCGTGGGTCACGTCTGAATCCAGGCATGACCATGCCTGATTTTTGAATCTGTTTTGCAACGTCAGTCGGACCCATATTTGTTGTCTCAATCCAGAATTTTGCAAACAGTACCGATCCGAAGATCATAATCGATAAATAAATAACAACCTTAGCTGCGAATTGCCATGGCGCATGACCACCAGACCCTCCGCTGATAATTGGCATTAGCCAACTATTCACACCATTGAGGTTTGACAGATACCACGCTCCTCCAGCATACGGCATGGTTGACCCACCGGACGTATCATATGCACCAATCCACCATTGATGCCCTATTCCAGGTAAACCCTGCAGTCCAGGATGCGTATAGAATAACAACGCAAACATGTTCACATTTGCTAATAACGCAGACATTAGGATGACCGGAATGTTCGAAGCGTAGATCAGTCGTATCGGATACCGCCCTCGAGCGCCTCGCACCTTCGCATGTGCTAGCGGCAGTTCAATCCTCGATGACTCTGTGAAGACAACAATCAGGAAGATTACGATGGTACCGAGCAATGGTACAATCGCATTCTGAAATCCGCCATGACCAATAAACAGAATTTGGAATCCACCATCCACCAGTTCACCAAGATTCATGTTAGATGCAAGGTAGTACGTCCCCGGGATGGTTCCTGCAGGAGGATTCGAGATGCTTATTGGTTGGGCTGATGATGAAGGCAACCAGTTGAACAACCCAGTGAAAATAGATTGTGACACACCAGCAGCAATAAACATGGAGATACCAGAGCCAATACCCCATTTGGAGATCAGCTCATCCATCATGAAGACAAGATATGCTCCCAAGGACAACTGTAAAATGATAATCAGATCTGCTACCCCTCTCCCGCCCACCATCGCAGTGAGCCCCTCACTTGGACTGAGATATCCATATACCTGAGGAATTGCTTCGATGAAGATCATGGCTATTACGAGGACTTTCTGAGTTCCCTGATAAATCGCTTTATCCTCTTTTTTTGTTAAATCGAGTTTAATGATTTTGGCACCAACGAAGAGCTGAAGGATGATCGACGATGCATGATCGAACCTGATGCCCCGGCCATAATTGCACGATAACTGGCAAACATATCCAGGACTTGTCCGCTGACCCCATAAATCATAACGTTTGTTAAAATGAAATACAGGATCAAACAGAGAACGGTCCAGAAAATCTTTGATCGAAAATTCACATGAACCTCTGGTTTTTGCACTGCAGGCCAGCGTTCAATAATTGGCTTTAAGGCATATAAACGGCTCTTTTTCTCTTCTGCCATAGGAAAAACCCTTATTCTTCTATTTTTACTTCCCCGCCGTGCGCTGCAATCTTGTCGATTGCTTTCTGTGACGCGGATTTAACTGTAATCTTATATTCGTGTTCAACGATTCCTGCACCCAACAGCTTATCAAACCCTTCTTTTGAGAGGTCAATTTCCTTCTTCCCGTGGAACTTTTCGTCCAACTGACCAACGTTAATGATTCGGTCATCCTTGACAAGACTGGGGTCTCGTTTGAACCCATGAACACCAAAATGATCAGGCATGTATTTCAGCATGTACATGAACTTGTGTTTATGAAGTCCAGCATTTCCTCTGCCACCTCGTAACCCTGCGCCTCGACCGCCTTTCTTTCCTTTCCCATGTGTCATGGATCCTCTGAATCTCTTAGTCTTTGTTCGTGCCACATCAATCACTTTCCTATTTCTTCTTTGTACTTTTTTAAGTCGAAAGCAGATAAAGTACTATATTATTATCTTTTCGGATACGTTATGAAAGATAAACAAGACGTCTAAAGCACTGTTTTTCTCATTTATTCTATCGTCTCGAGTCTATCTTCATCCTCGGTGTTATCTCATAAGATTTTATGGAACACCGCATTGGTTATTTTTGTCAGGGTCAATAGTTGAAGAGTTTTTAAACCATTCTAGTTTTTCTTTTTCTGCGTGAGTAAGTATTTGTTGTTTTTATCAAGATCAATGAACAGATCTGCGACTTCGAGGAGTTTATGAGAAGTGGTTCGTCCAAACGCCATGACCTCGGTTCTGCATCCAAGGCTTTTCGCGTGCTCCAGGAGATCAGAGAAATCACCGTCACCGCTAATGAGGACAATGGTATCAAGCTTTGGTGCAAGTCGCATGACGTCCATGGCTATCCCGACGTCCCAGTCACCTTTCTTTGCACCCCCATAAAAAACTTGTAGCTCCTTTGATCGTACTTCAAATCCGATTTCTTCAAGCACACTGTAAAATGTTTGTTCGTCTTTAACGTCTGCTTTAATCACATACGCAATCGCTCGTACAAGTCGTCGTTCTGCTATTGCTTCTTTTAGGAGTATTTTAAAATTTACTTTCTTGTTGTATAAGTTTTTTGCAGAATAGTACATGTTCTGAACATCAACGAACACGCCAACACGTTGATCTCTGTTTCTTCCTTGCGACATAGCAAGTTTCCTTTATTATTTTGTAATCCTGTGAAAGAAACATCTCTTATTATGATTTTGGTATCCGGAATTCTATCAAAAAATCTCAGAGATGTGTGTTGATCCGTAGCAGGGTGACATCGTATTTAACGACTTCTTTATCATGGAACTCAAACATCCATTTAATCGGGAAGACGTAATCTTTTTGATAAGTAATTTCTCCCTCTAAAGCATTGATCATTTTTTCCAAAAAAAAGATTGTTTTTTTGAGATGAAGAGAATAAATGACACTAGAGATTTTAAATGCTTTTTCAATGAATTTCCTGTCAGCCTTCTGATTGCTTTTCTGTGCACCGAATGGTGGGTTCATTAGTACGGTATCGCAGGCTGTATCCACCGCGACGACGTCTTTTATTGTGTATGCTATTGGAAGAGCATTGGTTTTTGCGTACTTTTTTGCTGCTGCGATGATGTTTTTGTCGATATCAAAACCAAGAACCTTTTTTGCCCCCATATATACTGCGCCAACAGAAAAAATCCCGGTGCCACAGCCAAGGTCGACTACCGTTTTTTTTTCGATGTCTCCCCATTGGTACGCGGTAAAAATAATGTCTGCAGCGATGGGCGCTGGTGTCATGTACTGTTCAAGCTGGGGAACCGGTGTTGCTGGTTTGGGGACTTTCTGAAGGAGGATTTCGAGTTGTCGCTGTTTCATCTTATTATCATGAAAGATTGTTTGTTTACTAATAGTTTTTTATCCAAAAATTTTATTTGCTGTTGGTGGTTCTAGGGTTTCCTCTGGGCTCGTAGATCAGCGGAAGATCGCCCCCTTGGCATGGGGGAGGCCTCGGGTTCAAATCCCGACGAGTCCACTTTCTACCCTATTTTTTTTCATTTCTTCAATCATTTTCCTCCTGGAAAAATAGGTGATGAAGAGTAGTATATTTTTTCTACAGAACCGAAAAGAAAATTTTAATGTGAATTTTTTAATATTTTTATTGAAATACAAAAAGTATAAATATGAGAGAAGCTGTTGGTGGGGTATCGTATATAAATAGGTTTTAGTCGAATGATACGGACAAAAGTCATCAATGATTCAACTGATTTGGTCTCTATTATCAGAGAATTTGACTCTCCAACAAAAAAAGAAGTTTTTATGGAGATATCAAGAGACTGGATACCAAGCAGCCTCATCCTTGGCAAGTTCGGCGAAGACGGTCAGGCAGCCCTCGAATTCTTTGACAAACTGAAACTTGCAGAAACGAAATGGACCACGCCTGAAGAAGGAATCGATGGAAAACCACAGAAAATGTACCGCTCTTTTTACTCCCTGTTTAACATCAACATCTCCTGTCCAGTCAATGAGATTAGTGAGATATTTAATGTTTCATCCTTAAATGATTTGCAATTTAAAAAACTCGAGGAAGACATCTTTGAGTTCATCGGTGATACTGGGACATTTGCAAACAAGGTCTCGGAGAAGTTCGGAATCTCCAACACCGCGTTGAAAGCCCTTGTTAAACGATCAAACAAATTCCAATACACTGGGTTGAAAATCACGAGAACCCAACCGGGACCCGAAAGCAATTAATTTTTTTTCACAATTGTTTTAAGCCATTGAATTATACCAGCCGCTAATGGATTATACCGTCATTGTTCAAGCATTCTGGATTGTAATTCCTATTTATGTGGCGAACGCAAGTGCGGTCATCGTCGGTGGGGGGATTCCGATTGATTTTGGAAAGAGCTGGAAGGATGGGCATAGGATTCTGGGAGATGGAAAAACCTGGCGAGGATTGTTCGCAGGAGCCTTCCTGGGGATGATTGCAGGGTTCGGTCTTGCTGTTGCTGCTTCCTTTTTATCGACGAGTGCCTATAGCTTTCTTGGGCTGACGAACTTTGAGGGATTCCCTCTTATGATTCCTATTCTTTTTTCTCTTTGTTTCGGTGCGTTACTAGGTGATGTTATTGAGAGTTTCTTCAAACGACGTATTGGAAAGGACCGTGGACAGGATTGGATACCTTTTGACCAACTTGATTTCATTGTTGGGGCGCTCGTCTTCAGTTTTTTGATAAGTGAAATGCTCTATTTGTCTCATGTGTCGAGCTCCAATTGGTTTTTCACCAGCCTCACCATTTGGCACATTTTGATTCTTGTTGTTGTCACCCCTTTCATACATATCTCAGCAAATGTCCTTTTTAGAAGGATAAAGAAAAAACAGGTAAAAAATGTAAGAATCTGATGAGATTCTCTCCTTATTTTTGGTTCTAGTCGGAGTATGTGTGTAAAAAAGTCTTAAAAAAATCGGATGCAATTATGACGGTCACCACGAATAAGGATTGAAAAGAATGGATGCCCGTGGAAGACCAACCAGATGTATCAATGATCTAGAAAATGGGCTGATTAGGAGTTTTGTTCTCTTTTCAGTCGCTCCCCTTCTAACGTTAATGCGAGCATTGCACGGGCAGCTCTCCAAGAGGACGGGTAGATAGGGACTCCAACTGCTTTGAGGTCAAGAACTAAGTCTTCAAATTCTTTACCACCGACCCAGCAGCCCAGGATCGGTTTTTCATATTCATGATGAAGTTTCTGTTGGTGGATCATCTTTAAGATAGCACCTGTATATTCACGAGGTCGTGCATATCCTGCATGAACTGATGCGACGATGATTCCATCAATATTTTCATCTTCAAGGAGGGCTCTAGTGGACGCCCAGTACCTATAAAACCCTGCGTCTGCGACAAGGTCGACGGGATTGTTTGGTTTGACAAGTCCAGGGACGATTATTTCGATTTTTTTGAATGTTTTTTGAGAGAGTTTTGGGACGGTGAGGCCGTTGGCTTCACAGGCGTCAGTGAGAAGAATTCCCAATCCACCGCCGTTGGTGATGATTCCTATGCGATTTCCTTTGGCTGGTGGTTGTCCATCCAATGCCCGTGCCATGTCAAAGAGTTCGACGAGATCTCTGCATCTGATTCCACCCGCCTGCTTGATCGCAGCACTGTACATTTCATCGCTACCTGCCATCGAGCCTGTATGGGATGCTGTTGCTCGGGCACCAGCAGCGCTCCTTCCTGCTTTGACTATAAGTATTGGTTTGTTGCATGCTTTAATGCTGTTCATAAAGTCTCGTCCATGTCGTATTCCTTCGATATATAATCCAATCACCTTTGTCTCCGGGTCTTCGCTGAAATAATCGACAAGGTCATCATCATCGATATCGAGTTTGTTTCCCACTCCGATAATTTTCGATAGTCCGACGAATTCATTGTTCGCTAGATAGATCATCCCCATGCCAAGAGCTCCGCTTTGGCTGATCAGGGCAAGGTTTCCTTTTCTGGGCATACCAAATACAAAGGAGACATCAAGATTATCGGATGCATTTTTATATCCCATGGTATTCGGCCCCAGGATTCGAATCTTAGTTCCCTGCACCAGCTTTTTTATCGCTTCTTCTCCTTCATGATTTCCTATTTCACTGAATCCTGAAGTGATGACAATGACCCATTTGATCTTTTTTTTCACGCAATCTTTTATGATTTGTACAACGAGAGGTTCTGGTACTGCAATCATCACAAGATCTATGGAAAAAGGGATGTCTGTGAGTCGTTTGTAGCATTTTAATCCAAGGATTTCCTCTTCGTTTGGATTTACAGGATATAGCTTGCAGGAGTAATCGGAGATGAGGATGTTTTTTAGTGATGCATGTCCGATTTTTGTTGGGTTTTTTGATGCTCCTACGACTGCGATGCTTTTTGGTTTGAAAAATGTGTCAAGTGGTATTTTCATTCCCTCTTCCTCTTTTTGATTTTTGTTTTTCAGACATTTGTTTTTCTTTACTTAAACGTAATGAAATAAATTAGATATACAATTGAATATCTTTTCATATATATTTTTTCATGACCTGAACCACCTCAGCACTCGACCGAGCTTGCCGATACTCCTCTAACGGTTCTTTGTTTAGCTCCAAAAAACGATGACCCCATGTATAAATACCAAGAATATCAGTCGCCTGCCCTACCTCATTAAGAATATACAAAGCCGCAGCAAATGCCTCCAAAGTAGTCAACTGAAACGGTTTACCATAATTTACCGGATTTGCAGCAAGCAAGAAAGGTAACGCACGAGGCATCATCCTTGTTTCCAATGATAAAAACGTCTGTTCAGCGGTTTTCCAGGAACAATCCAACACCACCAGACCATTTTTTTGAGCAATCAAAGTATCCTCACAAGACAAACTTTTTTCTGCAAATGGATTGAGAAGAATCGCATGGGACGGCAATCCTCGGATATTTTTCTGAAGGGTCGCGAACCCAAACCGATGCAATTTCTTCGCTGTGCATTTTCGTGGATCATCCTGATTCGCATGGAATACTATAAGTGGTACCGTTTTTTTCATTTAAAGATCCTCACATCAAGCACCATGTGATTCACCCGAGGAGCATACGATTTTATCTTAGTAACCTTAAGTAAATTCACCCGACGATCAAACACTTTTGCCACCTGTATAATATGTGAAAGTGACTGCTCTGGGACGGATTCAACAGGTACAAGTTCATGATAATGAAGCACCCCACTTTGATTTTTCAGACATGAAAAAGCAACTGTTAAAAAATTCTGTGGTTCGTGGAGATACCCCAAAATTACACGGTCTGCGCAATCCTTCGGGGCAACCTCACGATTGTCTCCATAGCGCGGCTCGACGATATTACTGACATGATTCAACACCATATTTGCGCATAAGTACTTGAACGCAACTGGATTGATTTCACAGGAGATGATTTTCCTTGGTTTGCTATACACCGCAATCGGGAGAGTAAAATACCCGATACCAGCGAACAAATCAATAACCGTTTCATTAGGATTCGATATGGTTGCCATCCGTTGCCGTTCCTCAAGATTACCGGAGGAGAACATAATCTTCTGCGGGTCAAGCTTAAAACGTATTCCATTCTCGACGTGAATTGTTTCCGTATTAGAAGAACCAAAGATAACCTCAACAACCGGTGTCCGATAGATCCCCGAGATTCCCTCTTTCTCATTTAATATCGTCGAACAATGAAGTCCCTCAGCGTAAGCTTTCCCAAGGATTTCTTCATACTTATTCAACTCAACAGGTACTCGAATTGTCACAACAGAACCGATTTTTTCCCATTTACTTGGCAGATGTTGAAGCAGTTCAATCGGAATGTATGATGACAATGATTTTTTGATACTCTCAAAAGGCGTATCCTGCATCTTCTTCTCTTACATACTACTCCCCTATAAAACTTCATCCCTTAAAGTTCCAACAAGTCTATGTACTCTACAGCATATTCGCTAAATGGATGGCGGAGTTATTTCCTTATTCACCACGACAGAATCAAACGGAAATCATAACAGAGATAACAGAGGCAATCAGGAAAAAAAGACAGTTCATCTTCGAATCAGGGACTGGTTCAGGCAAGACCATCTGTGTCCTTGCAGCAACACTCACCTACGCATTGGAACATCATAAAAAAATCATCTATATGACACGGACGAACGCACAACAACAACAAGTGATTCATGAGCTTCGTGCGATACAAAAAAAATTCCAGGATAAAAAAATCTACGGCGTCGGGATGCAAGGACGGGGAAACATGTGCTTGCTTGCACGTGAAAACCCAGAGATTCAGAATGGGAACGCCGAGGAACTCTCACGATTCTGCTCCTATCAAAAAAAACTCGCAATCTCGGAGAAAAGAAAAGGATGCAGTTACTACCGAAACTTCCTAGGTGGGAAGGACCGTGTCCAGACGGTTATGGACTGGGCGCAGAACCACTTACCGACCGCAGAGGAATTTACCGACGCCTGTGAAAAAAAAGAACTCTGCCCTTATGAAATCAATAAACTCATGGTCCACGAAGCAATTGTTGTGATCGTCCCCTACGTGTACGTGTTCGATAAATCGATACGAATAAAACTATTTGATTGGCTCGCTATCTCTGAGGATGATGTCATACTTATCATTGATGAAGCACATAATCTGCCTGAATATCTCCGTGAATTATTCTCATCCGAACTGAGCACCTGGATGCTCAATAACTGTCTTGCAGAGGCAGAACAGTTCGGAAATCCATCGCTGGCCGATGGGAGAATCTCTGTGACTGCTTTTTGTAAGGAACTCATGGATATCATTATGGTTCTCCGAGACACTTATGTCTATGGCATACTTGAGGATGGCATCCGAAGGATAAACCCTGAGAAAAACGATGCGCTCATCCCATCCCATGAACTCGAGATAGAAATCCTCTCGCGTCTCAAAACAACAAGTAAAACACTACGGGACATCATCAGTGATCTCTTCGCGTATGGGGAAAAAATCCAGGAGTATAAGCAGAAGGATGGAAAACTCCCCCGTTCTTATCTTCATAATCTTGGGGTGTTCCTTGGTTTTTGGACGACCATTGAGATGGATCAATACATCAAACTGATCGTCGATACCGGACAAGGGAAAAACCCCCGGGTAGAAGCATATTGCCTTGACCCCTCAATGGGCACCGATATTCTCAAAGAAGTCCACTGTAGTATCCATATGTCTGGGACACTGGAACCACTGGATGAATATCGCGACTCACTTGGTCTTCCATTGGAAACACGAATGGCCATATACCCATCACCATTCCCACCAGAGAATCGAAGGATATTTTTTGTCCGCGATGTCACTACACGATATGACGAACTAACGAAAGATAAATCCATCGTCCCACAGATGTGGAAATATGTCAGCGAAATCTGTAACCGCTTCGAGAAAAATACCATGGTCTCCTTCCCTAGTTATAACACCCTTGCGATGTTTCAGAAGAACGGGTATTTCGCAGACATCCAGCACTGTCTCTATATCGAAGAACAACACATGTCGCAATCCGAACTGATAGACTTGGTCACAGAGTTTAAATCATGCGGGGATGGAAATGGGAATAGCGCTGCTCTTTTTACCGTCATGGGTGGACGTATCAGCGAAGGGATGGATTTCCCAGCTGAGCAACTCGAAATCGCAGTGATTGTTGGGATTCCCTACCCAAAACCAACAGCACGTCAACGAGGATTACAGAACTATTACGATCAAAAATTCGGCAAAGGCTGGGAATACACCGTACAAGCACCCGCTGCTCGAAAGATACTCCAAGCAATAGGAAGACTGATTCGCAACGAAAATGATAGAGGCGTCGCTGTGATCCTTGATAAACGAGCACCACGATTCCACCAATATATAAAAGAGATGCAGGAATCAAAAAATTTACTCATGGATATCAATCGTTTTATGAATCAATAAGGAAGAATGAAAAAGTAGGAATTTCTTTAAGACATGATGAGATTCGGAATATGACTATATTATTCAAATGATGGGTGAGGTGATTGACGGTGGAACCACGAAAACTCGCTAAACTTGTACTCGAAGATGGTTCTGTTTTTTCTGGATATTCTTTTGGTGCAAACACTCCAGCTCGTGGCGAAGTAGTGTTCAACACGGGGATGGTTGGATACCCTGAAACCCTAACGGACCCCTCATATAAAGGACAAATCATCACCCTGACCTATCCTTTGATCGGCAACTATGGTGTTCCTGGAACTGAAAAAGAAAATGGACTATTACGATTTTTTGAGTCGGAAAAAATACAGGCAGAAGGAATCGTTATTTCAGATTACTCATACCAGTACAGTCATTGGAACGCAAAGAAATCATTATCAGCATGGTTGCAAGAATACAATATTCCAGGTATCTATGGAGTGGATACGAGGGCATTAACAAAAAAAATACGGACGAAGGGAACACAATTAGGAAAAATACTTCATGACAAACAAAAAAAATCGTTCTATAATCCTAACAAGGACAATCTTGCGACCACCGTCAGCATCAAAGAACCAGTAACCTATGCCAAAGGAAAACAGACCATCCTCCTCGTTGATTGTGGAACAAAAAACAGCATTATTCAAGCTTTTTTAAAACGAAATTTCACCGTCAAGCGTGTTCCTTGGGATTACAACATTACCACAGAAACAGCTGACGGAATTGTCCTCTCAAATGGACCAGGGGATCCAAAAAAATGCAAGGATACTATAAACCATGTGGCTGATGCGTTAAATGGAGAAATCCCCATTCTTGGTATCTGTCTTGGTTCTCAGATCTTAGCATTAGCCGCTGGTGCAGATACCTATAAACTCAAATATGGACATCGAAGTCAGAACCAACCCTGCATTGAGGTCGGAACGAATCGATGCTATATAACCTCCCAGAACCATGGCTACGCTGTGGATGCAAACACATTACCACAGGATTGGCGCGAATGGTTCTACAATGGGAATGACCAGACCAACGAAGGCATTAAACATATCTCGAAACCATTCTTCGGAGCACAATTTCACCCGGAGGCTTCGCCTGGCCCTGATGACACTGAGTTTTTATTTGACCTGTTTGTGAGAGCGATGAAATGATAACGCATAAAAAACCAAACTGGAAAAAGATTCTACTACTTGGATCAGGAGCTATCCGTATAGGCCAAGCGGGGGAGTTCGATTACTCAGGTAGTCAAGCAATTAAAGCAATTAAGAACGAAGGAATAAAAACAATTTTAGTCAATCCAAATATTGCGACAATACAAACCTCTGAGTACCTTGCGGACACAGTCTATTTCTTACCATTGACGGCAGCGTTTGTTGAAAAGGTGATCGCTAAGGAACGACCAGACGGCATCCTTCTTGGTTTTGGAGGACAAACAGCATTGAATGTAGGGCTGACATTAGCAGAAAAAGGAATATTGAAAAAATATGACATAGAGGTTCTCGGAACACCAATTCTTGCGATTCAAAATACAGAAGATCGAGAACAATTTGTGAAGAAAATAAAAGAAATCAATCTGAAGGTCCCGATAAGCAAGGCAGTCAGCACCACTGACGATGCGATTGATGTCGCCGAAGATATAGGATACCCCGTGATGTGTCGTATAGCATATGCCCTTGGTGGTCTTGGATCGGGTGTAGCAGCAAATAAAAAAGAGCTCATAGACCTGGTAAAAAAAGCATTCTCCTATACCAATCAGATTCTTATAGAAGAATATCTAGGTGGCTGGAAGGAACTAGAGTATGAAGTGGTACGAGACCGATTCGATAACTGCATTGTTGTCTGTTCCATGGAAAATGTCGATCCCATGGGGATTCATACCGGTGAAAGCATTGTAACCGCTCCAGTTCAAACCCTTACTGCATCTGAGAATTTCATGCTCCGCTCAATCGCTATCAAGGTGATAAGGCATCTTGGGATTGTAGGTGAGTGTAACATCCAATTCGCCTTAGACCCACGATCTGAGGATTACCGTATCATTGAAGTGAATGCACGACTGAGCAGAAGCTCTGCGCTTGCATCAAAGGCGACAGGCTACCCACTCGCATTGATAGCTACAAAACTTAGCCTAGGATATGGACTACCAGAAATACAGAATATGATTACTGGGGAAACCTCTGCATGTTTCGAGCCCGCCCTTGATTATGTTGTCGTAAAATTCCCCCGATGGGATCTCCAAAAGTTCAGACGAGTAAGCATCCGACTAGGATCTGAGATGAAATCCGTCGGGGAGGTCATGGCAATCGGTAGGAGCTTTGAGGAGGCATTACAAAAAGCAATCCGGATGCTTGATGTAGGGATACCTGGTCTTGTTGGGAATACTCTGACGTTTTCCAATCTTGAAAAAGAGTTGAGAGACCCTTCCGATAAACGCATGTTTGCAATTGTTGAGGCAATCAAGCAAGGATATTCGCTTGAGAAAATCGCGAAAATATCAAAAGTCAATCCTTGGTTTCTTTCAAAGATACAAAACATCATAGACATCGAACAGCAGCTAAAGAAACATAGCCTCTCCACCTTACCTTATGCGTTGTTACGAGAAGCGAAACAAAAAGGTTTCTCAGATCAGCAAATCGCCCTGTTTACAAAAAGTAGCGAAACAGACGTACGGAAACATCGGAAGAAACATCATATCATTCCTAACATAAAACAGATTGATACCCTGGCAGCCGAGTATCCTGCAAAAACCAACTATCTTTATCTTACCTATAATGCGACAACAGATGACCTTGATAAAACAGATAAGCATCAAGTGATAGTACTGGGTGGTGGAGCCTACCGGATAGGATCTTCAGTGGAGTTTGACTGGTGCTGCGTAAATTCTGTCTCAGCTTTACGGAACTTGAAGTATCATACCATCATGATTAATTGTAACCCTGAGACGGTCAGTACAGATTATGATATCTGCGATAAACTCTATTTTGATGAATTAACCCTAGAGCGAGTCTTAGATATCTATGAAAAGGAAAAACCACAAGGAGTTATTATTTCGATGGGTGGCCAGATTCCCAATACCCTTGCCCTCCCCTTATCACAAGCAGGAGTTCAAATTCTAGGGACCTCCCCGCAGGATATCGATATTGCAGAAGATCGCCATAAATTTTCTGCGCTACTGGATAAATTACATATTGATCAACCGCAATGGAAGGAACTGACGAGTCTTGAGTCTGCTGAAGAGTTTGCTAATGCCGTCGGATACCCTGTGTTGATACGACCAAGTTATGTCCTCAGCGGTGCTGCGATGAGCATCGCTCTGAGCAATAAAGAACTCCGTGAGTACCTCAAGAAGGCATCGGATGTCAGCAGAAAACACCCGGTCGTCATTAGCAAATTCATTACAGATGCAAAGGAAATCGAAATTGATGCGGTTGCCGACCATGGAAAACTCTACTGCTATGCTATCTCGGAGCATGTTGAAAACGCAGGAGTCCACTCAGGTGATGCAACGATCGTGCTCCCTCCACAACGAACATATTTAGAGACAATGAGACGGATAAAAACCATCACGAAGAGCATCGCTTCATCCTTACAAATCACTGGTCCATTCAACATCCAGTGTATTGCGAAAGACAATGATGTGAAAGTCATCGAATGCAATCTACGATCTTCTCGTAGTTTCCCGTTTGTGTCAAAGGTTTTTAAGATTAATTTTATAGATTGTGCAATAAAAATTATAATGGGGAAACGTGTCCCTCGCATCGATCGATCTGCTTTTGATTTGGACTATGTTGGTGTCAAAGCATCACAATTTTCGTTTACACGATTGAAAGGGTCAGACCCAGTTCTCGGTGTTGAAATGGTCTCAACAGGAGAGGTCGCCTGTTTGGGTGATGATTTTAATGAAGCGTTCCTGAAAAGTCTGTTATCTGTTGAGTTCAAGATACCAAAAAAAACAATTCTGCTCTCAACTGGACCGGTCGATAGTAAAGCTGATTTTCTCTCTAGTACAAAAATATTACAGTCGATGGGATACCGTTTCTATGCAACGAAAGGAACTGCTGATTTTATGAAGGAAAATGGATTAACTGTGGAGGTTTTGCATTGGCCATTGGACGAAAAAGAACCAAATACACTCACCTACATCACAGAAGGAAAAATCGATTTAGTGATTAACATACCGAAAAACGTCGAAACAGAAGAGCTTGATAATGATTATCTCATTCGTCGAAAAGCAATTGATTTTAATGTTCCTTTGATAACAAACCTGCAGTTAGCAAAACGCTTCGTCGAGGCTCTTTCTCGAACAGATATCGATGACCTGAAAATTAAGAGTTGGAATGAATATGTCTAGGCAGCTCCAGCTTCTCTAGGGAGAAGGTCGGGGATGCCATCGATGATGGGATAAGTACAATGACAATGAGCGCAGGAAAAGGAACCGGATAGGA